>Ga0209427_10002459_pt1 | contig 21809 bp, 18 predicted proteins | sample DeeMarSWOR136_30_FD_187465 | JGI IMG/M metagenome (GOLD analysis project Ga0209427, IMG submission 187465) | Marine sediment microbial communities from White Oak River estuary, North Carolina - WOR-1-36_30 (SPAdes) (version 2) | ecosystem: Environmental > Aquatic > Marine > Intertidal zone >...
GAAAGAAGTGATTTATTTTAGTTCATATTGAGGTTAAGGTGATCTCTATTGAGGGGATTAATCCGGTGGACTAAAGAGAATACAACTTTTAATCAGGGTGTCGCAGGTTCGAGACCTGCACGGCCTACCACTGAATTTCCGTTAGCAGAATGTTTGCAACGGTTCCTTAAGTCCCGCAGGCAAGGCATTTCACCGCGCACATACGAGTTCTACAAGGCGCTTTTGAATCCATTTATCCATAGCTGTGAATTGACGCCTGAGAGCATCAACACATTCCTATCTAGGCTAACGTGCGCCAACGGCAAGAACGCTTACTATCGCGCTATACGAGCCTTTTGTAACTGGCTGCACAGGCAAGAACTTATCATTGATAATCCCATCACACGGGTCGATCCGCCCAAGATGATGAAAATCATCTTGCCGAGCCTCACACCCGAGCAGGTCGATTATCTTATCCAATCAGCAGACACCGTTCGTGATAAGGCCATCATCAGCCTGTTCGCCGACAGTGGCATCCGGCTAACCGAACTCTTGGGTATCAAGCCCGATCACATTGACTTCGACACCAACATCATCATTATCTGGGGCAAGGGTGGCAAGCAGAGGAAAGCGCCTTTTACCAGACGCACGGCTGAGTTGTTGCGTGAGTATTTAAGGGTTAAAAGGGTTAGTATAGTTAACGAAAATGTTTGTGTAAGCAATATTTGGGGATTGAGGAAGCGTGGCATACAGATCATGTTGTGGAGATTGGAGCAAAGGACCGGGTTGCCGTGTAACCCGCATACGTTTAGAAGGACTTTCGCATCCAATTTGCATAGAGCTGGGCTGGATGTGGAGCATATCATGAGACTTGGTGGGTGGGAATCATTGGATATGGTGTTGAGGTACACGAGGAGCGTGAAATTTGAGGATAGTTAGAAGCTGTATAGGGGATTGGAGAACAGTTGAATTACTTTGAGTGTAAATAAGAAGCAATTGGATGATTTTAGATTTTTAAAAGAGTTAAATATTCAAGATATTGTGATGTGCTCAACTGTAGTTTCTATATAATCTCCCACTCGCAGTAGGGGTCTCCAGCAGCGACACATTTAACTTCTCGGACATGCTGGTTCTTGACCGCTGAGAAAAGGCCGTTCAGGAAACCGGTGGTGAAGAAACATGAGAGCTCCCCGGTTTCTAGTCCGAAGGTCTCACAATTCTCCTTTATCCTTACCGTCTCATCCACGGTGACCTTCCCCACATTACAGTATTCTAGGAAATTGACAACGCGCTTTACCGCTTCATCCTCCCCCATGCCAGCCTTCATGAGCTGCTTACCAACCTCCTTCCCTACCTTGGCACCACCCATTCTTACCGCCATTCGGTATCTCTCACTGACCAGAGCGGGAGTACTGGTTGCCATCACCATCCCATATGATAACACACCACTACCTAGCTTGGGTCTCTCGAGCAGTGGTTTGTCATAAACCAGAAATCCATTGAGCTGATCCATCAGGCGTGTGTGAACCATCTCTACAACGGAGCTGTCTATGGCTTCCAGAGAATTTTTCAGCTCATCGGTCTCCCTCGGTAGCGCTTTAAACTCACAATAGGGATCTCCCAGCCCAATACACTTTGTCTCCACCACGCTCCAGTCCCGCTCTTTCTTTTCAAGTGCCTTTAATAACCCTGCCCGCTCGCCCAAACCGAGGAAGCCTAATCTTGCCCCGACACTATCGAATCCCCAGCAGTTGGCATTCTCGTATACCCTGAAATAATGCTCATCTTTTTTAGATGCCTCGGCCACATATTCGAAAATCCCTTCCCCTGTTTCCTCGACCTGCTTTGTAAAGCGTGACATGACTATTTTCATGTCTTTGACTTCGCTGAAGCTTTTGGGCATGAATAATTTCATAAGGAGTCTCATGCGCCACGGAGCGAGCGACAGCATCTCTTTTGCTCGAGCATGAAACTCTTTGTCAAAGTTATATGCAATTGTGGGCAGCCTTCTGGAGTCCCAGAGCATGCCGCTCCAGAAGGCAAGGTTTCTCCAGAATATATTTATGAAATCCCCAACCTCGGTTCTAATGGGTTGTCCTGCTCGTCGGGTGAAAGACGCCTCCATATAGAGCCTTATTACCTTGGGATCGAATCTCTCGAAGCCAATAACCGGACTCCAGGTCAGCGGGGTCTCAATCTTAGTCGGTGTCACCTTAGGATGCTTCACCACGTGTATAATCCTTGAGTTCTCTCTTATCTCCATCTTGATGATGCCATCGGCTAAGCTCATCATGGCTCCCAGGTCTTCCTCCTTGCCACAGCCCTCATCCACCAAAGCCACTACCGAGTTCCCCTCAGAAGCAAACTTCAATAGACAAAGTCTCATGAACCGGAAGATTTCTTCCTTATTGAAAAGATAAGGTGACGTTAGAGAATCGAAAGAGAGCAGAATATCACGCCTGCCAGTTTTTTCTTGCAGTTTGGCAATAGACATGCTTATGGTGTTCAAGTCTTCGCAATTGGCTCCTACGGTGTCTGGCCGCTCCGCAGATGCTATACCCACTGTCTGACCAAAGGCATCAACAAAGCTTAGTGTGCCGGGCGGAAGCTGTCCCATGCCCTTTTCCTGCAATATGTTCGTAATTTCAGCTGGGCTTTGTTCTGTGGTTACGAATAAGACTGGCCTGTCTGTCGATATACCGTTAAGCACAATCTGGTGGCAGAAGGTAGACTTACCCGCTCCTGGAGGCCCTGATAGCAGAATCAAGCTCTCCTTCGGTACCTCCTGTATTTCGGCCAATGACACCTCACCTTTCTCCATGTTATCACTTCCTCCCATTGTAACTGGCTAAATAATTTTCCCACTCAAAGTAGGGGGCACCAGCGGCAATACACTTTATTTCTCTGACATGTTGACCCTTTACAGCCAAGAAAAGGCCATTTATAGAACCAGCGGTCAAGACGCTGGAATGATCCTCGAGTCCCTCTAGCACATCTTCCACGCAGGCCACTTTTAATTACGACCATAGTATAAAACTAAAATCAGAGCTTATCAAATAGTGGGATGACTGTCTCTCGTATCTCGCTTTGTTGATAAACAGATCTATCTGCGTCTAGAGGGGGAGGAAAATCTAGCTGGGTTTCCAAATATGACAAAAGCCCCTTTTGTCTTATGCTGAAATCAAACAAAAAGGTTTTCAATCTGACTGCCCGAGGGGGGCGATAAACGTGCTAGTTCTTTTGATTCAACTTAATAACTTTTTGTGGGACGAAGCTGATTGAACAAAACCGAGGATTGTTCAATCCAGTAAGATTGCACGAAAGTCAGTTTTGTTCAGTAAAAATTCTGTACGTTAAACAATCTGTCATTAAGTACAGCCTTGACAGGTGGAACACTTCTATATAGAGATTAGAAAATCAAGCCGGATGATTCAACCTCGTCCCAATTTTTCTGCGGACGAGGATGAACCACCCGGCCTTTTGAATCCATCAGAATTTGGCTTATTTGTCCAGCCAATCCTTATAGTTATGCCAGACCATGAAGTGATCCTGGTAACGTTCGGTCTTTACGTAGTCTTCTACGATGTACAGGTTCAGAGAATCGATAAGCGGGATGAGATACGCCCCTTCGCTGACCAGGGTCATCATTTCCATGGTAGCCTCACGCATCTCACCAACGGTAGGGGCTAGGCGTACCTTTTCTACCAGCTCAAAGTATTCATCAGGCCATTGTAGGCTGGGGTAAGGGAAGATAGGCTGCGGGCCGAAATGGACGAACCAGCCTATGGCGAATTCGGGATCGACCGGGACCATCCATAACAGCAAACCGCCATTCCAGCCGCCCTGGTATATCGACCCGATAAACCTGCCCGGATCAGCTACATCCACTTCAGCTTCGATACCTACATCTGCCAGACTTGCCTGTATTGAAGTGGCCATGTCCTGCTGGCCACCCTGCATAACGAGAATCGTGGTCTTAAAGCCGTCGGGATGACCAGCTTCTGCCAGCAGGTCCTTCGCCTTTTGTATGTTGTATTCCCGTACAGCGAAATTCGGGTTATAGCCCTGGCTAGTTCCCGGACCGCCAGCCTGTTTCACGGGATTCAGTTTGCCGTACCCCAGTCCTACCGCCATTGCGTCTCTATCAATAGCATACTCCAGCGCCTCGCGGACTCTCTGGTCTTTGTAAACCGAGCCTTCGGATACGTTATCCGGGAGGAGTTCGGAATAGAAGCCACCGATTCCGATGATTAGATTGAAACCCAGCTTTTCCAGGTCGGTCGCCTCTTTCAATGGGGGATTGGCCCAGGCATCCGCTTCTCTAGCCTGCATCTTGGCCGCGGCGATGGTCGGGTCGGCGACAAAGGTAAACTCTATGGCATCAAGGTAGGGATAGGGGTCGCCGCGCCAGTAGTCATCATTCCTAACTATTTTCATCGAAACGTCCTGCTCCCAGCTCTCGAACTTGAACGGCCCCGTACTGACAAAATGGGAAACAGCCCAGTCTCTACCACCATTCTTCTCGAATGCCGTGGGTGAAAACATGGTGAGAAGGTTATAGCCGTAAGAGTGGAGCATAATCGAGGGGGTGAATATTGCGTTGAGATTATAGCGGAAGGTGTTATCATCGACAACCTCGATGGAATCTACGTACTGGCCGTTGGACAGTCTTTTACTGTCTATCAGGTTCTGCACATTCCATTTCACGGCCTCGGCATTGAAGGGGGTGCCGTCATGGAACTTGACGCCCTTTTCCAGGAAGAAGGTGAGGGTCTTGTTGACCTCGTCGATCTCCCAGGACTTGGCCAGTTCGGGCTTGAAATCTCCCGAGCCGGAATAGTATACAAGCGTCTCCGCATAGGATTTGGCAATGGTTTCATCGGTCATGCTCTGTTCCGGGATCCAGCTCAGGTTGCTTATACCGGTCTGCCAGAGCACTCTCAACGTGCCGCCGCTTTTCGGTGTGCCGGGCGCCGGCTCGGTGGGCTTGGCGGGTTCGGTGGGCTTTGCCGGCTCGGCGGGCTTGGCCGGCTCGGTGGGCTTTGCCGGCTCTGCCGGTTCGGTCGGCTCAGCACAACCGCCAATCAACAAACTACCGATGACAATTAGTGCTAGAGCTAAAATCAATAATTTCTTCATTTTTTATTTTCCAACCTCCTTTATTAGCTTACCAGTCATTAGCTACTTCTGGGGTATCTCACTCATTCCATTTTTACCTCCCTCCCAGCTTTTAAAGTTGACGCTCTTTTGGTCGCAATATTTTTATTTTATTACTTTTACTTAGCAAGCTAATTATTAAAAATAAATTGCATTTTGTCAATATCCACCACTGAATAAAGCAGGTACCGGAGCAGCGTATCCGGCCCGACAGGCAACAATAGCAAGGGTCTTTCTTAAGGGGTCCCGGATTAAAAATATCTAACTTAGTACACCTCGGATTTCAGGTTGACAACTAAAATATTTTTAAGTAATTTTAAAGTAATATGTAGCCGCATTGTATATGCCTGTGACCGCTCGGTAAGACGCACGGTAAACGGGCTGAATATTCTATAGTACGGTTATAGCCCCCTCGAATAAAGGATGCCCGGCTGAAGGACAGGGCATAAAGCTCGTCTATGAGTAGATGCACTATGAGTTTTCGAGGTAGAAAATGACGACATATATTATCCGGCGATTGATATGGGCGCTGGTTATCATTATTATGTTGACCTTGGTCATTTTTTTCGCTATGCGGCTCCTGCCCGGCGACCCGCTGATGATCTATATTGCCCAGAGCCAGATATCAAATATTGGCCCCGAAGCGCTTGCGCAACTCCGGGCTGAGCACGGACTGGATAAGCCGATCATGGTGCAATATTTTAACTGGGTAAGTAGAGTTTTACAGGGTGATCTCGGAAGGTCGGTATTTCACAATGAAAGTGTTGGAAAGCTGATAGCCAAGCGTCTTCCTATAACAGCCCATATTGGAGTACTGTCATTTATTGTCGCCACCATTTTGGGGACGTTATCCGGTCTCCTGGCGGGGTTAAGACGGGGCAAGTTAGCTGACCAGATTGTGACTCCGCTGGCTTACGTGGGTATAACCGTGCCCATTTTCTGGCTTGGTATTTTGCTTGTTTACGCCTTCGGTCTCAAGCTTGGCTGGCTGCCCATCGGTGGGTATACATCCCCATTCGAAGATTTCTGGCTGAACGCACGGCAACTGATTATGCCTGTAGTTTGTGCTAGCGTTCTTGGCCTGGCCTCGATGTCGCGGCAAATGCGGTCGAGCGTGCTTGAAGTCGCCCGGCAGGACTATATCCGCACGGCCTGGTCAAAGGGGCTGCGGGAGCGCGCCATCGTATTCAAGCACATGCTAAAAAACAGCCTGATTCCGGTGATTACCCTGATGGGTTTTGCCGTCGGCATGATCTTCGGCGGCTCCGTGTTTATCGAGACCGTTTTTAATATTCCGGGCATGGGCAGGTTGATGGTAAGCTCTATTTTCAACCAGGACTATGTCGTCGTTCAGGCTACCACGCTCATATTTGGCGCCATTGTACTGTTGGTTAATCTAATAGTCGATATATCTTATGGCTGGCTCGATCCCAGGATACGGTACGGTTAGGTGATATCCGAAATGGTGAAGGAAAATAGTAATAACGATATAGATTTTTCAGAGGCCCCGCCGCGGGTAAATGAGTGGAGGCGCTTCAGTAGGGTATTTTTTGCCCGTAGACTGGTTATTTTTGGGCTCCTTGTGCTGTTTCTCCTCGTGGTTACTGCTATATTCGCGCCCCTGCTGGCACCTTATAACCCTTATAAGCAGGATATGAGAAGCACTTTACAACAACCAAATTCGGAGCATTTACTGGGTACCGACTCGCTGGGAAGGGATACTCTAAGCCGTCTTATCTACGGTTCGAGGACAACGATTCTGGTGGGCTTCGCTACCACCGGGTTTGCCGCCGTAGTCGGCGTAATACTAGGGTTAATTGCAGGGTACTTCAGCAACACAATCATCAACATGATAATCATGAGAATCATGGATCTGTTAATATCCTTTCCGATGATCATTCTTGCCCTTTTTATGGCCGCCCTGCTTGGAGGCGGCATCCAGAACGTCATTATCGCCCTCGCTATCAGCACGCTACCTGGTTACGCCAGAGTAATGCACGGCCTGACCCTCAGCACCAAAGAGAATGATTATATCCTAGTCGAACAGGCAATGGGCTCCAGCAAACAGCGTATCATGCTTTCGCATATCCTACCGAACGCTTTACCGCCGATGATTGTGCTCATCACATTGCAACTGGGGACCATCATTCTAGCCGAGGCCGGGCTTAGTTTCCTTGGCATCGGCATCAAACCGCCGGGGGCGGCTTGGGGCGCTATGGTTAATGATGGTTACCGGTATCTAATTTCAAATCCGATACTCTCATTTGCACCCGGCATCGCGATTATGCTGGTGGTCTTCGCTTTTAACATGGTAGGAGACGGCTTGAGAGACGCATTGGACCCAAGGTTAAGAGGAATTATATAAAATCAGAAGTTATTAATGACGGAAATAGTATTGCTGCGAAATTGAAAGGCAAATTTAAGGGGCGGATTTAACTTATTGCTTCCTAACGATTGGCAATATTGCACCCTCCATCTTTTAGTGCAGGGCGCTACACTTTTCGTCATTTTGTGCAATTGGGGTAACAATATAAGCTATTGTGCAGTGGCAGACAAATCAAGCTAATGTGACCCGTACCCACCAAACTGGAGGCTATTTACTCAGGTGTGGCTCTCTCATATTCCTGTCGGCCTTTAGCAGCTAAGCTCGTGGCTAGCCAGCAACCAGGGTCGGTCGCCATCATGTCTCTGGTTTCTTCATAAGCCCTGCCACGACAACCAGAGCAGGTGAGTTTATAATTACAAACACCACACTCACCATTGAGCAGGTCTCTCTGACGTAGTCTGGTCAGTATCGGTGAGTTTTCCCAGATAGACGTTATGCTCTGCTCCCTGATATTACCCAGGTTAACCTGGAGCAGCATGCATGGGTTCACCTCGCCATTCGACAGGACCATCACATAGCCCATCGGCATACCGGCGGCGCAGCCCCTACCGTAGTAAGGCACTCGGCGCAGCATCTCTGCCGGAAAATGCTTCGGCTTGATATGCTTTTCCTGGAGAATTAGGGGGTATATGGGGCAACCTGGAACCCTTATTACAAGTGGATAATCCTCCTGAGCCTGGGCAAGTCGCTCCATAGCAACCTTCCTCTCCTCAAGGCTTAATACTAGCTCTTGGCACTCATTCTTAGCCCTGCCTGCCGCCACCAGGTCAAAGACCTCGGCAGCATTGGCACCTAAGTCAACTGCCAACCGAAGCATGTCCTCAAGCTGCGACAGGTTGTCCTTTCTGATGACCATATTCAACTGAAAGGGAAGACCCACATTCCGACATGCTTCTATCCCCCTAAGAGTTTGCTCGAAGGCACCATCCACTCCTCTAAACGAATCGTGAATCGCAGCATCCGCTCCGTCAACCGAGATAGCAACCGCCATCACGCCAGCATCAACCATCTTCCTTGCTATAGCTTCATCAATAAGGGTTCCATTGCTGCCAATGGTGGTTCTGATACCTTTTGAAGAGGCATACTTCACGATATCCAGCAGGTTTTCCCGGCACAAAGGTTCACCACCATCGATGATGAGGAGACCTATACCCCAGCGTGACAGGTCATCCACAAGATGTAACGCTTCTTCCGCGGACAGCTCATCAGGTGCTGCCTGCTCAACCGAGCTACTGTAGCAGTGTTTGCATTTGAGGTTACACTTCGTAGTAATGCTATAGGAAACCATGAACGGCGGTTGTATTTGCATGAGGAACCTCCTTTATCTGAACTTCTAGCCTGGTCAGGTAAGGCTGTAGCTGTTTGTATCTTACATTAGCTAGGTAGAGAAGACAATATATCCGCTCAACAACCAAGGAACCACCAGCGCCCATAATGCACATTCTGGACGATTGTTCAATTTGATTAATCCAGCCCAAGAATTTTCCGGGCGACACAGGTCATGATCAGGTTCATGAAAGTAATAAACACCAGAGGAGATTGAATAGGCTTAGCATACTGGAAAGACTGCTCATACCGTGTTGATCACTTCTCCACTCCTGACAGCTGGCAGTTTGGATTTGAGATAGTCTACAGGTTAATCTTCTATACGTCCGAATCCGAGGTTATTGAGAAGTTCAGAACATGTTTTAAAGAAGCTTTTGGACTCTCGGATACGCATTATGATTTGAACCAGCAAATACAGGCAGGTAGTGGCGTATACTGGTATGTGTATTGGGATAGGGAAGGGTTTGAGATAAGCTTTCTAAAAAAGTGTGAGACTGAATTAAACCGAATCGCTGAGGCTGCCAAAACAAGGGTTTTGGTCTTGGAAATGGCAATAATACCCAGGTCATTAAATCAAATAAGCATGTTAGTAGGATTGAATAAATGACTTATTTACCATTGTCGGTTCATTAGCCAACTTCGAGGGAATCACGATTAGTCCAGTCAAGAGACTTTGGATATAGTCTACTGTAAATCCTAATTCACTAGTTACGGCTTTCCGCCAGTAGGCCTTCCACTAAAAAGATGGGACTTTTTTCTAAGATTTTTAGCTTCGTATAATCGTGTTGTAAACACATGCGTTTATTCCCATGTTTGTCCAGCGGTGAATGCTAAGAGATCAAGATATTAACTTTAAAGGGAGTCCAGTTACTTAGGGTAAGTTAATCTGTTAATGGCTTAATATCTGGTTCCTCCGAAGCCCTCTGTAACTAAGCCACCCTGTTTGACCCATTCATCCATACCACTCCATCTGAAAGGGCCATATAAGCCTTGAGCAATGTCGAGTATATCCCTTTGGGCCCCGCCAAGCACCATCTGGATTATCTTGGAATCTCTCAAGTATTTTTCCACATGAAAATCGTACGCATAGCCATAGCTGCCCATTAGCTCCATCGCTTTGTTTGCGCAGTATAAACAAGCTTCACCGGCATAGGAGCGGAATGCTGAAACCTTGGCGAGCATTTCAAGCGAGTCAGATGAGCCATATGTTTCCGGATGAGCTATCTGCCAGGAAACCATCAACATCTGACTCCTGGCAACCTCTATTCTCTTAGCCATTTCGCCAAGAATCGATGCGAAAAATGAACGCTCTCTAATCGGCACCCCGGCTATTTCTCTACCTCCCGTCCAATCGAGAGCAATCTCAAGGCATGCTTCAGCCAGACCGACGAGCCTAGAACCGATGGCAAGCCTCCCTGAAGTAACAACGGCTCCTTTGATTACTATGGCACCCAAACCCGGTTGGTCCAAGTCCAAAACGTATCGTTTGGGTACTCTGACATTATCATACCAGATCTCCACGTTCTCATCGGCCCAACAAAGTCCCATCTTCTTATAAGGAGGTGAAAAGCTCAGACCTTCAGCCTCGGGAGGAACCCATACTATTCCGGCACTGTCCAAACCTTTCGATGGGTCACGAGTTACTATAGTCCAATATCCTAAGTGACCGTTTATGTATCCATCGGGTTTAAAGCGCTCTGGTGCTCCCCCGGTGCCCGGCCAGATTTTATGACCATTAATAATAGCGTCATCACCCTCAATTTTCAGCGTTGTTCTAATAGTTCTAAGTTCAAAGGCCGGGTCTTCTATACATACCGAACCAGCGGGTTCGGATATGGCTACGCATCCTATCCATGCCTGGCCTTCCGGTATGACGTTAGAAGCCAATTCCTCCAATAAATCTTCCCTCTTAGCCGCCAGCATTAGTGAAACTGGCCAATGTATGTGCATTACATCCATGGCTAACCCTAGCTCACCCCGGCAAAGTTCTTCATAGACCATATTCCTGAGTACTGTGGATAATTCAAGTCCCCCAAATTTCTTGGGTATACTCGTCTTGGTTAAACCTAGGTCACAGCATCTCCGATAGAGCCTATTTCTAGTCTCTATCGCCAATCTTTCTTCCCTGTGCCATCCCCCTTCAAGGTTGTGTCTTTCAGGCATTATTTCCTTATTCACGAAATCTCTCACAAGGATGGCAATGTCTATTTCCTCATCCGTACAGCAATTCTTAGAATATTTATATCTCGGGTCTAACAACTTATAGTAGCCTTGTCCCAGTTGCATGGCTCGCCTCCTTATAAAAACTCTCTTGCCATAGAATATTTCCCGAGTTATTACTTGTCAAGACAGCGAATATCATACCTTCTTATAAGCATTAAAGGGCAAACATACCTCTGTTCGTGCAATGTAAACTAGAATCCAACGACACATATTAGAAACTGACAACCAAGATTACACCAGAGCATTAGCCGACTCTAGCTTCCGTAGCGGACTATGCTCAACACGCATCTCTCTTATCGCTCTCAAACCCCTATACCCTCCCCTTTTTAAACGACATCGTTTGTTTTGGGGATATATGTGTCTTTTAAACATGGCTAGTAGAATGGTTAGTTTGAGTTTAGGCCACGTGTTAATTCCTACTATGACATGTGAGCTTATATAGAATGTGCTATAATACCATTACCTTCAATACATGACGTATTTTGAGTGGTAAATAGTGGGGATGAAGTGGCAACGCCATTATTAACAACCAAGCTAAATATTCCTCTGGCCCGACCCCAGCTGGTGAATCGCCCCCGTTTAATCGAACGATTGCAAGAAGGCCTGAATTATAACTTTGTACTTATTTCAGCACCGGCCGGCTTTGGCAAGACGACATTGTTAAGCGAGTGGGCCCGCCAGAATCAGCCACAGATTTCTACTACTTGGCTTTCCCTTGATGCAGGGGACAACGACCCCGTACGTTTCTGGGACTACTTCATCGCGGCTATGAAAACGTTACAACCTGACATCGGGGAAAGCACCCTGTCTCTGCTGCACTCTCCCCAACCACCGTCTACCGAGCCGATGTTTACCTTGTTAATCAATGATATTTCCAGTATCCTGGGTGATTTTGTTGTTGTCCTGGATGACTATCATTTCGTTGAGTCTCCGCAGGTACAGGATGGCATCACCTACCTGCTTGAGCATATGCCGCCGCGGATGCACCTCGTTATCGTCACCCGCGCCGATCCACCCCTGCCCCTGGCACACTTCCGCGGTAAAGAGATGATGTTGGAGATACGCACTAATGATCTACGTTTTACCCTGGACGAGGTCACCAAACTTCTGAATGAACTGACAACCCCGGAACTATCCTCGGAAGATATCGCTGCCCTTAATGAACGTACGGAAGGCTGGGCGGTAGGACTGAAAATGGCGGCCCTCTCCATAAGCGGGCAGAAAGATATCTCCGCATTTATAGCCGCTTTTACAGGCAGCCAGCGCTATGTCATGGACTATTTAATGGAAGAGGTGCTGCAGAAGCAGACACAGGGAGTACGTGATTTCTTGATGAAGACCTCGGTGCTGGAGCGACTGAGTGCTCCCTTATGCGATGCTATCACCGAACGCCAGGATAGCCAGGATATACTCCTCGAACTTGAACGCGGGCACCTGTTCATCGTGCCGTTGGACGAGTCCCGGCAGTGGTACCGCTACGAACACCTCTTCGCTGATCTGCTGCGCCACCAGTGTGAAACAGTCCATGGAACGGAACAGGTTATCGCTTTACACCGGCAGGCGAGTCAGTGGTATGAGGGCAATAACAGGCCCGATGAGGCTATACATCATGCTTTGTTAGCTAAGGACTGGGAGACATCGATGAGACTCATATATGCCCGGTGTGAGGAACTGAGGAAAAGGGGACAGTTTGACACCCTGCTCAGCTGGCTCCAGGTAATTCCCGAGGAAATATTACGTACACACCACCGCCTCTACAGCCAATACGCCAGCTATCTTACTGTTGTCAGTCAGTTTGATGCTGCCGAGGCTGCCTTAAGCTATCTAGCTAACGAGGTTCATGATGATGCTGATATACAAGGCGAAGCGGCTTTCTCACTGTCTAATATCGCCAGAATGCGCGGCGATTTCCCGCGTAGCATCGATATGGCGGAGAAGGCGCTGTCAATCCTGCCCCCCGGCAATATTGCCATGCGCGCCAGAGCGAACTGGAACCTGGGGTATGTTCTCTATGATAGCGGGCGTTTTCGTGAAGCTGAGGTACGGCTAACCGACGCTTATAAACTTGGTCAGCAGGCGAAGGATTTTTTGGCTACTGATGCCGCAATGATGGTTTTAGGAGGTATAGCATATTTCAGTAGCAGGTTACGTCGCGCCATAGATATGTTAGAAAGGGCACTGGAGGCTCGCGGACAGGTAGGAGGGAGTAGTCGAGTTTTACTAAGTTTGAGTAGAGTCTTCTATGAATTGAATGACCTGGAAAAGGCTGCCGAAGACGCCAGGCTATCGATTGAAAGGAGCGAGCTCGGTGGAATCGTGGAGGGTCGGTTAATGCCGTATTTTTTTCAGGCACGGATTCACTTGGCCCGTGGCGATGAGGCTGGTGCAGTCGCAGCCATGGCAAAAATGGACGAGACTAGCCGCCATCCGACGGTTTCAGCCGCCGCCCGCGCCGCCCATGCGGCCTGCCGTACGCTCTTCTCAATCCGGCAGAATGACTTGGAGGCGGCGACCGAATGGGGCAGGAAGCTTGCCGAATACCCTGATATCTTACACCTCCAATACCATTATATACTGGCACGACTACTGATTGCCCAGGGTAAGAAAGATGAGGCAGCGGAGTATTCACGTGACCTGTACGAGAGGCTGGTCAAGGTCGAGGCACATGGTCTGGCTATCGGGGCACGTGTCTGCCAGGCACTGGCGGCGGACACTGAGGAAGCGGCGCTGGAATTCCTGACTGACGCGCTCATCAAGGGAGAGCCCGAAGGCTTTATACGCAGCTTCGTTGATGAAGGCAAATTGATTACCCCGCTGTTGGAGAAAGCCCTATCCATGGGAGTCACTCCGGAATATACAAGAAAATTAATCGATATCATCGAGACCGAAGAGCGTCAGAAACTAAAGATGAAAAAAGTAGAGGGTGCTCCCTCCCTGTATCACGCCCTCCTCAGCGAGCGCGAGCTGGAGGTATTACGCCTCATGGCGGAAGGCATGTCCAACCAGCGGATTGCTGATAGACTGATTATCAGTCTCGGCACCACCAAAAACCATGTCCACAACATCCTCGAAAAGCTTAATGCAGAAGGCCGCACGCAAGCCGTCGCTCAGGCCAGAGAACTTGAGCTTATCTAGCACCTGAACCTGTCATCAGCCGCGATTGACCCTTCTTATAATTCCCCAGGCTATTTGGCATCCTGTCTCACATGACCCTACCATTCTCTTTATATTCATCTTCAAAATAGGTCTCTTGATATATCTTCAGATACATCACATCGAGATGTATTACCGCTAGTATGAATTTAGGGAGAACAAATACATTAACAGGGGTAACGAAATGCAGGAAGTCGAAATTCGAGTCAGGGGACAAATGGACAAGAACTGGTCCAACTGGTTCTCCAGTTTGTCCCTTACGCACACTGAAAGCCATGAAACGGTTCTAACAGGCTCTGTGCAGGATCAGGCAGAACTTCGTGGGATATTATCTCGGATGGCTGACCTTGGCCTTGAGTTGATATCCGTTAATACTAAATCCGAGGGTAACACACGAATATCTAAGAGAGGGGGTGATTAATAGATGAAAAGAAAAACGAAGTAAATTTCCTCTGTGTATAAATGTCTAAAAAGAAAGGAGAAAAAATGAAAAAACTCTACATCACATTTCTAGTGCTGGTCTTGGCACTGGCCCTGATTGTGCCGGTTGGAGTCGCCAACGCTGGCTCGGGACAAATTGAGGTTAACGGCAGCGCCGCCTTCTATTTCGCTGGTATTGAATTGGACAAGGTTGTCGGCGAACCAGGAGTTATGAAAGGGACGATATATTTTAATGTTGTCTATACTGGAGACATCGCAGGTACCACCGCCGAGGCACTCAAGTTCAGTCTTAACCCGAACACCGGAGAATTCCCGATTTACAAAACCACTTGTGAGGGTACTCAGGTCTTCACTGGGACAGTACTGGGCCAGGCGGGTACGTTTACCGCCAATGCACGACGTCAGATGCGGTTGGATGGCTCCGGTAAGATAGAGCTGACAATCATCTCCGGCACCGGCGATCTAACTGCCTTGCACGGCACTTTGATTTTCATGATTTACGGCCAGCCAGATGGTAGTTGGGTCGGCACTTATTCAGGTACAGTACACTTTGCTCCATGATACTATTAGTGCTTGCTATATCCCCCTATTCTTAACAAATATAGTCGGCAGGTCCTAAATAGAGAGGGAGTCGAAAAAGGCTCCCTCTCTATTTATGTTACGATGGAAACACAGACATCCTCCATATTAGTACACCTATTACTTTCACTTTATAAAAAATTCAAAGGGTATCAAATATTTGTACGCATCATTGGAAAAACATCCCCATATTTGTGCAGTGGTACTTATGTGTAATCAAATTACTCTTTATCAAATGGATAATTGGCTACGATTTAAGACTAATTTAAAGTGGACTATAGATACAGTCAACCACGACTTCTTAAATTAGCTGGTTCGAGTCCTGTTTGGTAGGCCGTGCTCTTGCATGGACGATTATCCACATATAAGCTAAGTTATCAGATGTAATAAAAGAGGCTTTTGTTCAGCGAAAGCCTTATCCAACATTCACTTGTTTTAATAGCTCAGCATCGAATCCAATTCCGGATACTAATGAGTAGATATTTTTAAAATCGCTCAAAGCTATTTCGTAGCTACGAAAAGACTTTCCATATAGTATCAACACAGGAAATACCCGTTATTGTTAATTATGGTGGAATACTCGGATTGTAATAGCTACTAGCAAAATCTTAGGTCAAGAACGGGACTTGCGGTCAAGTTCTCGGATTTCAAAGCATAAATTTAGGTTGTAGTGCCGATAAAAATTAACGCGGCACCTGCCTTTTCATCACCAACCTCAGTCAACCAAGGGAGCACCTGCCCTGGCGATTTGCTCGTAGCAAGAAAAACTGCCGGTTCACGTGCCTCCCCGATTTATCTACATGGATAATAAAAACAATCAATAATGCTCTATAATCTATTGACATGTGTCATATTATCATGTATTATGTATAATATCTTACAACGAGCAGGAAAGCCAAAGGAGGGAAATATGAATCTCGGAGATAAAGTCATAATCAAAGAGTGCCATTCTATCCCGGCATTGGTCGGGAAAGAGGCAAAGGTGGTGGTCCTGGTCGACCCTGAGCTGACGAAGTACCCCGTCCAGGTCTTACTTACTGAAGAGACAATTAAGATGGAGACTCCGTTAGGATCCGGATTAAGCAAAGGCCCGTTTCGGTTCAGGGAAGATGAATTGAAGCACCTTGATCCAGACCATGGAATACCGGATATCTTCACCACGCAATAAAGAAGACAGGAGGAGAGAATAAGTCATGACGGAGCCAAGTCCAGCTCAATGTAATGACATTATCAGTATTGAGGGTAACACACTCTTATTGAAAGTCGGGGAATACCAGTTGTCCATTAAGATAGAAGGACCGGAGGTTAAGCCCGGCGGCAGATTGCAACTCGAGGCCGGTCAAACCTTGTTCGACCTGGTACTTGATGCCGCCAGAACATTCGTTGATACCTTCGGAAGAGAACAATTCACTGCGGCGGACCTGTACCATATTGCGAGGGAAAGACGCCCTGAATTGGATATTCGGAGGAACAGTTGGAATTCGCATGTGATGAGCTCGGCCCCCAACCATCCATCCTACCGACACTATACCTCACACAGGAACTACTTTCGATATCTCGGAAGAGGCAAATATTCCCTCGAGCCAGGGCTAATTCCTGAGAGTTAGTGAATCTATCCCCATTAGACATTGGGAGGAATAAACAATGGATACCAAACAGCAGAGGGCTGCTATCTACGCCAGGGTAAGCTCCCAGGAGCAGGCTACAGAAGGTGTCTCGATTGAGGCCCAGGTCGCAGCCTTGAAAGCTTATACCAAAAGCTAGGGCTGGGAGATCGTTGACGAGTACATCGACGGCGGCTACAGCGGCGGAACCGACGAAAGGCCGGCGTTGAAACGCCTTCTTCTAGATGCCGGACATAAGCGGTTCGACATCATCGTCGTTTGCAAACTCGACCGCTTCTTCCGCGACCTGAGGCTCCTGCTCAACTATCTCCACAGCCTGGAGGAGCAGGGTATCAAGTTTATCGCCACCCAGGAAAGTCTGGACACCTCTACCCACCATGGCAAGTTTTCCTTGCAACTCATGGGAACGGTCGCCGAGTTTGAGCGTGCCAGGATAGGCGAGAGGGTAAAGGACAGCCGCCGATACCTCATCTCCCAGGGTCACTGGCTAGGCGGAAGAACACTATTCGGCTACCTCTGGCAACACGATAAACGCCAGTGGGAAGTGGTAGATGAAGAAGCCGGACTGGTGCGGCGCATTCACGACCTCTACAATAACGAGAGGCTGGGGATCGACGCCATTGTCAAGAAGCTGAACGGGGAAGGGCTGCGCACACGTGAAGGGTCTCCTTGGTACCGTTATAGTGTCCGTCAGGTGCTGGTACATCCCGCTTATAAGGGGCAGCACCCGCTAGGCATAACGGTACCGGCGATTGTCGACGAGGCTACTTGGGAGCAGACCCGGCAGAAGCTGGAGACTGCACGCAGCGTGCAAAAAGACTCCAAAAGGTGGCTGCTTCAGGGGATGTGCTTCTGCGGCCAGTGCGGCCATGTCTTGAGCTGCTTGCACAAAAAACCGGGCGAACCTCGCTACTACGCCTGCAAAGGGCGGATACGCCGCGTACCTTACGATGGTGATAAGTACTGCGACCTGCCGTTCCTCAGGGCGGACAAGCTGGAATGGGCCGTCTGGCAGAAGGTAAGACATACCGTACAAAGTAAGAAGTCCCTATCCGAGTTCGTGAATAAAGCGCTCGCGGAGTTGGAAGCCAGGAAATCACAGATAGGGGCCGAGGCACTGGCCATAGACGATAAGCTGGAGTCCATCACAGCTAGGAAAGAGCGCCTGGGGATAGCTTTCGCGGACGGGGCTATAAGCGAGAGTACCTATAAGTCGAAGCTCAGCCAGTTTAAAAAACAAGAAGCAGCAATCCTCAAGAGCCGCCATAATATCGACCCGGCGGAACTTACCGAACTATCCTCATTAGAAAGTCGTATAAGCATGATTAAAGATATGTTAAATCACGGCGCGCTCTTTCTCTCCGAGTTCGGCATCTTCGCTTTATCGGAAGACGGTTATATTCCGGTCGGCTTTAATGCCGGGCGCGAACCCGACGGCAAGCTGGCTATCGGTGAAAAATCTGAGATGGATGTTTTTCAGCCCGAAGGCTCTGACAAAACATACTGGGGTATCAGTGCGCCTCCCGAGTATAGGGCTTGTAAAGATAAGAAAAAGCGAGCGGAGATGGTAACTAGAAACATGCGGGGTATTTTGCAGTTTTTCCATATCAAGGTTTTTGTATATCCGGATCACGCCGAGATCAAGGGTGCCATCCAACCGCAGGCTCTGGAAATCGCAACCCGTAGGAAAATAAAAACTGCTCCGATTATCGGTTCCACCTCTCCAACCAGATACATCGAATCAACCCGCTAGATATTCTGGTTGGAGAGGGGGAGAACATTATGAGAAGGGCTAGCGCCCCTCTATGGGCATGAGCACAATACTACTTTACCTTTTAGTTTCAAAGTGGCTACTGGGAGGATGTAAACGCCCTGCCAAAGGCATACAAAGCTTTTATATAGCATTTTATACAAATAACAATTAGTGATACTAAGAAGATTTAAGATTTTGCGGGGTAACTCTCTTTCTCGAATACAGGGAGACGGGGGAGTAGTGGTCTTTATAATATCGGACTATTACAAACCTTTTAGAACAAAGGCGAGTGTTTGCTATCTACTCCCTAAACAATGGCAAAATTGAACTTACTACTATCTCGAATTCTTCAGGGTTCAATAGATAATATCTTCTTCTCGGTGAGATACTGCACTACTGTTGAGGCTATCTTCGCCGGATCACCTTCGAGCATATCACCCTGCTTCTGCGTGACCCCACCTGACATGATAAGCCGTAACCGTTCCTCGGCAGGAAGGCTGGAATCCGGTGTGAACACCTTTTTAGGTCTCGGCTTTGGTGTTGAGAGGCCAACGGTCTTAGTTATTGTCCCTTCCGGACTTAACTCCTGACGAGACAGTCCGAGTGCCTCCAAGTTGTATTCCTTAATATCACCTCTTAGTCCCGCCATAAGCAATGGCAGACTGGCATAGCGCGGCTCATTAAGTTCAACCTCTACCGTAAGTACTGCCGGGAGGACAACCTCCACCTCAGCCCGTTTACCTTTCTCAAGCTTACTCTCAATAGTAACCTTCTTACCGGCGGATGATACGTCAATCCCGGTAACTCTTGATACTAGCGGCAGGTCAAGCCTTCCCGCGATGACACTGCCCACCTGCCCTGCCTCGGTATCAATAGCCTTCTGTCCGCAGAGAATGAGGTCGTACTGTAGATAATCAATAGCCCTGGAAAGTATTACCCCCGTTGCATAGCTATCCAGATCTTCGAAACTGCTATCCCAAATAAGCCTAGCTTCGTCAGCGCCCATAGCCAGGCAATGGCGTAGTAGCCTCTTCATTGAGGGGGGAGCCACCGATATAAGGATAACATTACTGATGCCATCCTTCTCTTTTATGCGTAGTGCTACCTCCATGGCCACTATATCATAAGGGTTAAGGATATAGACCAAATCATCGCTGTCAATAAGGCCTGCCTTCGGGTCAAGCGTTACAATACTGACATCGGGCACGGGCTTGACACACACTATAATATTCATTAAGATTCTTCCTGCTTAATATTCAGACTAGCCATAACGCAAACAAACACCAAAGCCGCCCCGCGGATAAGCCCAATCGATAGCATTCCTGGTGCATGCAATCCGGCAAGAGCCGCATTCCAGGCAACCCTGCCAGGAGAACACCAGCTTATCGTCGCTCAACACATAATTCTGTGCCGGACAAACATACAGACAGGGCTTCTCAGGGCAGGTCTCACATATCCCGGTATCAACCCTGATATGCGGCTCGGTGTCAACATTGAATCTTGTGGTCGTTAGCTTATCTTCTACGGCCATATCAAAGCACGTCCTGCCTGAATTATGTCTTTAACCAATCGCCAGAGTGAGATTTTTCCCTTCATCTCCGCCCTGAGAAGGCTGAGAATTCTCCTTTTCGGATTGTCGGTAACCCGGAACAGCCTTTCTGACACACCACAGACTATCGATGGATAAAGCTCATATATGCGGGGATTAGCCTGAAAGCCCGGGGCATGGCGAAAGGTTTTCAGGTCCTTAAGCACAAAACTTTCCTCAAGTAAGTCCTGATAACAGGCCAGTCCTTTCCTGGAAAAATCACCCTTCTGCCTGGCCGACAGCACGGCTTGAGCGGCGGCATAGCCGGAGGCAATAGCGAAGTTCATACCCTGCAGCGTAAGCCCAGTTGATAATAAGAAACCGGCAGCATCACCCGCCAACAGCAGCCCGTTTCCGTAAAGCTCTGGCACCATATTCAGCCCTGCCTCAGGAATTAGATGCCCGGAGTATTCCTTCAGGATAGCGTCTCTGATGATAGGCTTAATATGGGGATGGCTCTTGAAATCATCCAGCACTTCAGCTATGGAAATTTTCTTTTCCTGCAGAGAGTTCAGTCTGACGACCACGCCGAGAGATAGGCTAGACTTATTGGTATATAGGAAGGCACCACCCTCCATACTTTTAGTAGACTCGCCGACAAAGCTCTGGGCCAATCCCTCGCCATCGGCCAGACTGAACCTCGTTTCTATGGTCTCTGCCGGCAGGGCTAATAACTCTTTAGCGGCAACGGCGAATGACGAACTGTTAAATTCTTTTCTCAGCCCCGCCTTTTTTGCCAACAGAGAATTTGCGCCATCGGCGGCAATAACAGCATCAGCATAAACCACGCCGTCACTTCTCCGGGTGCTGACGCCAACGATCCTGTCCCCATCCCAGACAAGGTCATCGACTACCGTCTCCGGGATAAGAAAGGCCCCGGCTGCCTCCGCTTGGCCTGCGTACCACGGGTCAAATTTCGCCCTCAGCAAGGTGACGCCGTTATACGGAAGTTGACCAAATTCATCATCTTTGTGGGAAATGGAGAAAGAGGCACTTTCTGTCATAAAAATTAGGTCGTGCCTAGTTACATATCTCTCTATCGGTGCCTGCTCCCAAAAATCGGGTAAAAGCTCGCTGAGAACATCGGTACGGTACAGTACACCACCAAACATGTTCTTAACCCCCGGCTGCTCACCTCTCTCGAAAATTGCAGCCTTCAGCCCAGCTCTAGCTAGTGCCAGAGCAGCTGTACTGCCGGCGGGCCCGGCACCGATAATAACAACGTCAAACTTCTCCTGTGTCACTTACCTCGCCATTCCTTCCAGCTATATTCCCAGCTAATCCCCGCAGGAGGTCAATTATAGCCGAGGTAACCTCGCCCACATCTCCGATTATGCTCATATCGGCGACTTTAAAAATTGGTGCATCGGGATCTTTATTAATGGCAATGACGAAATCCGAGTCTTTCATTCCCAGAACATGGTAGACAGAACCCGATATGCCGCAGGCAATGTATAGCTTCGGAGCGACAGTGGTACCCGTCTGGCCGACAAGTTTCCTGCGGGGGAGCCAGCCTTCGTCTATAGCACCGAGAGACCCGGCCACCACTCCCCCCAGATGTCTGGCTATCTCCTCGAGTAGCTGGAAATTTTCCTGACC
>Ga0209427_10002463_pt1 | contig 21787 bp, 19 predicted proteins | sample DeeMarSWOR136_30_FD_187465 | JGI IMG/M metagenome (GOLD analysis project Ga0209427, IMG submission 187465) | Marine sediment microbial communities from White Oak River estuary, North Carolina - WOR-1-36_30 (SPAdes) (version 2) | ecosystem: Environmental > Aquatic > Marine > Intertidal zone >...
TGATGATTGATAATAATTATGGACAAGAAGTACTTTCATTGTTCAAAACCGATTCATAGAGCTTTCTAATAAACTCGCCTTTCTTATCCCAACTATAATACTCTGCAATTCGTTTTCTACCAGCCTCCCCCATTTTTTTTCGCAAATCAGGATTATTAGCCAATTTCAAAAGAGCATCGGCTAGACCTTTAATTGTTTGATCAATTGTTACCGGTCGAACCTTTATACCACACTCCTCTGTAACCATCTCAGCCGGCCCCCCTAAGTCTACACAAACTACAGGCATACCTGCGCTAAGAGCCTCAAGAACTACCTTAGGATTACCATCATGCAAACTCGGGAATAAAAAAACCTCAGCTTTTGTCAAATACACCATGACTTGACGCAATGATTGTTGACCAACAAAGGAAACCACATTTCGTAATCGATATTTCTTCACTAGAGCTTTCAAATTATTGTGCTCACTTCCCTCACCGACGATAACAAATTTACTATTGGGGTATTTTGAATGGAAAATGGCAAATGATTTAATTGCAAGATCAAACCCTTTCCAATGGACCAAGCGACCTACTGAAGCAACTATAAAATCATCCCTTTTATACTTAAATGATTCTTCAGATTTCTTAATAAATTCTGTTCCCATTTGAGATATTAAAATAATTTTACTTAAATACTTCCGGGGGAAAAATTTAACAGTATCTTTATTGCACACTAAAATAGCACTGGACCTTTTGATCGTCAACCAGTAAAATGGATCGAACCAAAATATTCTTTGACCAACGATTCTAAATAATTCACATAATAAATTCCGGAACCTGAAATGTTTCATTAAAGATAATGGTGCTCTTTGTGCGCCACCGATAGGCCCCCAGATAAATTCAACAGGCAACAAGGAAAGAAAAGCTGGCATCCAACAGCTACCAAATGTGATATGATGTACTAAATCAAATGTTATGCTACAATGGAGTTTAAGACTATATATATACGCTTTAACTTGCCAAAGATAATAATACAAGTATATCCCACGCTGGCCACGTTTCCAAAACTTGAACCATGTAGGTAAATCTACGTAAACAAAATGAAGGCTCGGTATAGGATTTTCTTTTAACTCTTTCTCTATTACTTCTTTATTATTTAATCGTGTGAGGACCCATGTTTCAGAAAATTCTGCAATCAATTTTGCCCAATTCCAACCGACTCCAGGCTCTGAACCTTTGTTAGGTTCACAGGCGTAAGCAGAAATGAGGACTTTTAGTTTCTTATTTTGTTTGTTCACTTGTAAACAAGTAATTTTATCAGATTTCGCCTTTCCACTGCTGTCTTAGAAAGCAATTGCTCTCTATCTTCATCAATAGCCATCTTTAAAAGATAACAAAGTATGAGATTTTTCTGATTTATTATATTCAGACTTAATCCATCAATAAGGATTTTATAAGGTTTTTCATATATCATAAACCTCAGGAGTTTATCTCCCCTGAATTTTCTTAACAAAAATCCTGTTTGAAAGAGAAAATGAACAAGGTCAATACCAACTGGAGCTTCAAGACATGCTGACTCCCAGTCGAATATAAACGCTCCGTCTTCATTCCATAATATATTCCATGGTGTAAAATCGCCATGAGATAGAGCAAAGGCAACATCCTCGTTGCCGATATGTTTTCCGAGATTTTGTAAACCACCCAATAGTAATTCTTGAAATGATAAAGGATAATTGTGAATTCCATCTTTCAATTTTCTGCAGAAGTGAGATTCAATGAATTTTTTCTTTTCTATTCTGCCTTTAATAATTGTGCATAACAGGTCTGCATAATATTTATTGAATCTATCGCCTTCGCTTTTACCTGAAGATGGTGGTGGCGATTGTACGAGAAAATATGCACTATCAAGTTTACCATCAAACAGACATTGAGGGACTCTAAGTATTGTGTCTGATTTATGGCCATTGAGCTTTATGCGCTTCAGAGTTGATGCCTCATGCTTGATTCGTTCAATAGCTGGCAGAGTCGTTCCAAGTTTCAAATACCCCAGGGTAGTACCATCAGAGGCAACAATCATCGCTGTGATTTTTCTATATGGTCCAGGTGTGCCGGCTGAAATTGCTAAGGCAAAGTCATTTCTTTTCAATGTGTCTTCAATGCAATTTCTGAGTTTCTCAGAGACTTCAGTAGCTTCTGGAGTCAGTCTGTTTTGTGCGAAAAATCCAATAGATGATAATAATCTGAAGGCATTCTTAGACATCTTCCCAAAAAAACCATACGGTAAATATAGATCCCACGCCTTCTTTGCTAGAATTGGATTTGTGGGAATTAACCATCTACAATTTTTCTTAGATGGAAGGGCAACATAACTTTTAGAAAATTCAGATTTCCACATATATGCAGATTCTTCAGGTTCAATCCTCAACATTTTTTTGGTCATTTCCGCGCGTTTATTAAGAATAACTGTTGTCGCTTCATATATCACAGCATCAACGGGTTTATCAGTTGTGATAATACATGCATTCGGAAGTCTATGAATTAATCTTCGCCAACTTTCTATCTGCCTCTTTAATTCTTCCAAAGGTAATTCTTGCTTGCGTGCATGGAGAACTTCTGCAGAGTTATCGAGATAAATGCAGAGGTCCGGCTTCGGAATAATGGGCAAAATAATTTCCAAAAGCCAATTTGGTAAATTAAACCCATAGCGTGTTGGATCAACCATTATATCATAGTAATATCTATCCATTATAATAGCAGTGGTTCTTATTTTCATTGGTAGGAGCTTTAGATAATATCCGAGAATAAAATCCAAGGTATAATAAATCCATCTTACCAGAGACAAAATTCTGCTCTGTTTCCTCGAGTTATGAAAGCCAGTAATAGTGATCTTTCTTTTCGATTTAGACAATTTAAATAAGGCACTTAGTTGAGGCAATAAACCAGGGCGCCAATGCAAGCATTTAGTCTTCCTAAAGCCACCTAATAGTTTATTTGATAGTGCCTTCGACACACTTGATTTCCCTCCGCCATCAGGAGATAAAATGCAGACTACTATACCTGAAGGCCTCAGTACCCTCTCGATAAACCTAACACATTCATAATAAACTATTAACGGCCATTTATTAGGCTTTGACAAGATTTGTCTAAAATATAGTGACTTCTTGAGTTTATCTAATAGAGTTCTCTTCTTTTCATCATCTTTTTCCTGAAGTAGTTGTCTGAAAATAAAAATGTTCTGTGGACCAAAATACACCTCGACCAGTCTCCTTATAAACTGCGGACTTTTCTTATAAAGTAAAAAGAGTCTATTCTGGTTAGAACGCGACATCGAACCTTTAACAACCCTCTTTATCAAGAGATAAATCGCTTCAACTTCGGGAGCAGCAGCATGAAACTCTTGATGACATCTTGTATGAAACACGAGAGCCTTGGTGTTAAGAAAATAGCGATTGATCCCAAAACTATCGTTCAGAAAATCCAATCTTAGAAATAGAGAATCACCTAAGCCAATTACATAATAAAACACTCTTGGAATATCATAGAGTAATTTTTGAATTATTTTTGCATTGCGACCGTAACATACATTCGACAGCAAATTGTCCAATTTTCCATCCCCATTAATGCTAATACAAAGGTCAATGTCTGATAAAGACTCCTTATTTAGGTTCTCAAAAGCATGGAGTATGCAGTATGGGATGTTCTTTGCGGCAAGATGCTGAAAGAGATTAGCCAATACTGTCTTTCTAAGCTGCTTTATTTCAGTTTTTTCGTCATGCTGCATATATTGTATATTAGAATCAGTATTTAACAAGATTGGTTGTGATTGTTATTACACTGCAACACTGAGTACAATGTTTCCCTAAAATCATTAATAATCCTCTTGTGAGCGTAATTCCTGATTATTTCTAAAGATGCCTCCCCCATCTGGCATAATTTTTCCTTCTCTCTGTAAGCCTTCATTATCGCTTGTTTAATGTTAATTATATTTGTAGCATCAAAAAGATATCCATTTTTACTTTCTGTTACTAGCTCTCTGGCACCTGCATATATAGATATTAGAATAGGTAACCCAGATGCCATAGCTTCCATTACGACAATGCCAAACACATCCTGTAGAGTTGGAAAAATAAGAACATCTGCGCTATGATAGTAATGTACCATTTCCTCATACGACTTATGTCCCAGCATAAATATATTTGTAATTTTATTGCGGTTCACATAGCGTAATATTTCATCCTCCTGTAAACCGGTGCCAATAATAACCAAAGCTAATTCGTCTTTTATGTTGGGAGATAATTCTTTCCAAGCACAAATAAGGTTCAAAATACCTTTCCTAGGAATTAGTTGACCAACGAACAAAAATGCAAGCTTCTGTCTAAGCCCTAATTCCTTTCTGATGAGCTGGCATTTGCGAACATCGAAAGCATGAGAAAAATGTTCAAAATCTATACTCCACGATGTTCTGTATAAATTCTGCTTTGTTTTTATACTTTTTAAATAGCTTACCGATTCATCACTCAAAGGTAGATAAAAGTCTGCCCTTCGGTAAATGAAAGATTTCATATGTCGATTTGAAGATTTTAGGACACTAACCGCATTTAATGTATCCTCAACAAATAGTCCGATCTTGTAGTTTAGAATTGTTTTTAATGGATAACACAATGCTAATTCGGTGGCATTACACACTAGTACTATGCGAGGCCTATATTTAGCAATCAATATGGGCAATCTATATGGTATCGAGCGAATTCCGTACGTTGTATATCTATGCTGGAGATTTGCTACTTTTTCTTTTTTTAGATAACTATTCATCACCACTACATTACAGCCTTTTACCTCTCCTGCATACCACCCTGGTCTGTGGTCGAAACTTTGTTTTTCAACAAACAAAAAGATGTCTAAATTAATATCTTTTGCGAGCTCTTCAAACCTTGCTTTAGCATACGGTGTTAGAATTGGCTGAACAATAACAATCCTCTTCTTCATTCTAGAAAGCTCATAATAAAATTAGCTTAAAGACTATGAAACTGTTAATGCATTGTTTTATGTAACCCTGCAATCAGTAACTTCTACAGTTTAGCCCTGCACATTATGATTCCAGCTATATAAAAATGCAAGGATTCTATGTTCTTCGATTTACATAAAGATAATAGGGCTAATAATGGCTGCAATATCAGTGGTTTTAGTGTCTCAGTGTTTAATATAGAACACGCATTACAAATGGGCAACATCCTTTTTCCCCACAAGGCGATAGCACATTTGGATGTGTTCTTGTACAAATCTGTCTACCGAAAAGCGACCGAGTGCGACACTCCTCGCACCTTGAGCCAGTTGTGCTGCAAATTGATAATCGCATAAGAGATGTGTAATTGCATTTTTTAAAGAAGACACACACCTTGGTGCTACGAGTAAGCCTGTTGATCTGTCTTCTATTAACTCCGGATTCGCACCGGCGTCGGCAGCAACAATAGGCAAAGCCGCAAACATTGCCTCAGCTGTTGCGAAACCAAATCCCTCCTTATATGCGGTATTGATATAAATGTCTGCCGCAGGTAACATTTTTGGAGCGTCCCTTACATAGCCAAGAAAAAGGACATCAGATTGTAATTTCTTTTTCTCCACAAAATTTTCTAAAAATGAGCGTTGGGGACCATTGCCAATGAACAGCAGTTTTACTGAAATATTCTCTCTCTGTAATTCAGTAAGAGCATTTATTGTCGTTATCTGATCCCGCCAAGGAACGAAACCACCTATAGTCATTAATAGTTTGTCGTCAGGTTTTATAGATAACTCTCGCCGTATTTTCTTTCGAACCTTAGAACGTAAGGGCTCAGAGAAATAAGCCCTATCTTGCACACCTGGATACAAAACGTGCCGCTTGGCTCTTTTTATCATACTACTAAGCAATGTTGCTCTCAAGGTTGCGTGTGAATTACATACTCTTTCGTCGATAAATAATTCTGCCAATGAATCTCCTAATCTTGATTTTAACTTACTGTATTTTGGAATTCCAATCTCCCAAGCAACAACCGGAATGCCAATCATTTTTCCGATTATAGCAGACAAGAATTGACACTGTGTTCCATAGGCATGAATAATATCTACATTATAATTGCGAATGAAATCTTTTAGCATTTTTATTTTATTGCCCCAATTCTTTCCTCCAATCTTAAATGCATGCACTAAAGTATTAGCGCTGTTATCTGAGATTTTAAAGTCTTTCTTTTCTGTTAGGCTGGCTATTATCATACGACATTTTGCTGGATCGTTATATTCACCCAACATTTGAAGACGTCTATGTACTCCTCCATAATATGAAAGATTGGCAGTTAAATGCATAGAAACTATCAACGTCTTAAATCCTTTTCCTGCAAAATAGATTATGCAAGATGCATCGCCCATGGCGTATAGCGCACCGAACCCATACTATTCTTCGAAGTGGTTCTGTCAAAATAATGTAGATTGCGTCTCTTCCAGCAGGTGCCAAGAGCCCTCCGCCGTATCTTTTTCTGATTTTGAGACGTTCAAGCGCAAAATAGTAAGTTCCCCGAGATGTTTTTGCATTTGGATTCTTTCTAAATGCAGCCAAGGTCTCAGGTAAATACTCAATCACTGAGTGCAGTGTAATCCTCAGAAAAAAATCGTAATCCATTGAATAGTTGAGGCCCGTATCAAGGTAGCCTGCCTTTTTTATCAATACCCGCCTAAAAAACATAGATGGCTGAATAATCCCTGTTGCTTCATTCAATAGATAATTATGCGTGTATCTGCGTGCTTCTATGACCTTTACAGGTTCGCCAGATTCTGATACAACAAGTAGATCTCCAATGACCGCCTTCGTTTTCGGATAACGGCAAAAAAAATCAGCAACTTTGTATAACGCCCCGGGCAGTAAAAAATCATCAGCATTTATCCAACCGATTATTTCTCCTGATGCACGCATAAATCCTTTATTTACTGCATCGCTTTGACCCTTATCGAGTTCAGATATCCACTTCAATCTTTTCTCAAATCTCTGAAGGACCGACAATGTCTTATCCACAGAGCCTCCATCAATTATCAAGTGTTCAACATCAGGATAATGTTGGTTTTTTACAGACAGGATGTTGTCTTCAATATAATGCCCTTGATTCAAAGATGGAGTAATAATTGTAATTGCAGGTAGCTTCACAGTATAACTGAAGTTCAGAGGATTGCTTTATCAGTCATTTTCAACAGATTTTGGCTCTCGTTGGATAGCACAAAGAGCTGCTATTGCATATAAAATATAGATTAAATCATACTTTTGAAAAAAGAAAACATTCGCACCAAAGCTCATCATAATCATACCTATAATGAATGCACGCAAAGAAATATCACTGGTGATTGTCTCAATATCTGTATGCATTTTTATTGATTTAACTAACGGAATGAGAAGACAAATCAAGAAAAAGAAACCTCCAACGAAACCGAACCTAAAAAATAACCACCCGGGCGAACTATGGTTCATTAGTCGTATTGTATGATAATCTCTAAGATAGTCATACGCTAGGTTTTCATCCCCATACCCCGAACCAATTATGCGAAATATTCCTTCATTCTGCTTGAACAACAGCAAAGCATCTATGCGAATTTTTGTACTCGCCTCTGCAGCGGAATATTTTAAAACAGGACTTATCAGTGAACCATACCTAGATAAGATTGGTGAACGAGTGATTTGATTGTAGGATAGATTAACTAATATGAAAATAAATATAACTACAATAAAAGACGCGATAAATAAAATTTTCCTTTCCTTTAGATAAATGCTTAAAACTAAGATCAAGTATAAAATAGAGATTATCAATCCAATAAATAGTGATCTTATCAGTAGCGTAATAAGCGTTATTATTAACATAAAACATACAACTACGAACAAGTCAGTGTGGTTTTCTTGTTTCGTGATCAACCGAGGTATAAGATATAGAGCAGAAAGTAAATAAAGGACGAACCAAGACGATAAACCCCACCAAGTATAGTGAGCTATACCTTCAAAATCCAACGCTCCTGATTCGATATGGAATCTGATATCGAAAGCAGCCATTACATAATAGACAATCAATGCCGCTACCGAAAAAAACATAACGTATCGAAGAAATCTTTGTAACTTCATCTTGTCAGTAATGAATAAAGTGTATAAAGGAAAAATTATTCCATAATATATAAGCACTCGTGCATCGCGGAAGACTGTAAAAATATTATGTCCACGAACTAATCCAATAATAAAAGGCGGTACAAATAGAAGCCAAAGCCAATAAAGATATTTGGGCACTTCGTGCAGATTTAATATATTTTCCTTCTTGACAATCAATCCAACAAGGACAGATAAAACCACAAAGTCTATGAACACAAATCCTGAGGCTCCAAACTTAGGCATAGGCAGTATTCTATTCAATAACGGATAAAATGCTGCCCCTAGAAACAAAATCCATACACCAATCCATGGACGATATACCGTGGCTAGTGAGACATAGACACAAACTAAGACGAGTATTATGAGCAGCAACAATTCCATAGAAAACTACACTATATTTCCTGTAAATTCATCAGACATCCTATAAATCTACTCGCGATTACATTCAGCAATGAGAGGCTCCTAGTGGGTTTTTCTATTTAGCATAAAGCCATGTCCTCATTCGTATGTGCATAGGGACCTTTGGAAAGAAAAGTTGCCATTTTGAGTCTTTTGACTAAAAATAGAATAGTGCACTTTCGACAAAAGCACATCTGAAATCTTATAATTCAACAACGATAATTCATGTCTATCAGTTATTTAACGAATACTGCGTCGATATATAGTACATGTCCGTAGTTTCCATAAGTTTGCTTTAGATTACCAACATAATGATATCCAATATCATAAAGCAACGAAGCTATTTCTTGAAAAGTTGATTGACCATCATACAAATTGTCTAGTGATACTTCCACAATACAAGCCTTTGCTACATTAAATGTTTTGGTTCCGCCACGTATAACACGATTTTCATATCCTTGCACATCAAGTTTAATAAGAATATCTGAGCCTGGCAATGGAGACAGACTAAAAAACCAATTGTCCAAAGTAATTATATCTACAGGTACAGCAACTTGTTTTTGCACCAAAGGATAGTGCTTTGCACAAATCTCTGTTGTTTTGAGAAAAGAAGATGAGCGATCATGGTTACAATGATGAAATATGTTGAGTTTCCCAGCTTTGTCCCCAAGAGCGAAATTCAAAGCCTTAACTTTTCGCTGCTTTTTAGCCCATTTATTCAACTCAGAATACGGTTCTTTCAGAGGTTCAAAGCAGTACAAATGTGCTTCAGGAAATACAGCAGAAATATACTTCGCGAATTGACCTCTGTTTGCGCCTATATCGATGATTGTTTTTATTGTCAAATTTCTTAATCCCAAAAGCGAATACTTTGGTCTCTTTGATATCCTGATCAGATCAAGACCAACAAGATTGAATAGATTTTTAACAAATCCTGACACAAATTTGATCATCAATTATACTTGGGCAATTTGATTTAAAAATTAATTTTTCAGATTATTATTTTTGAAATCCGAATCATTATGACTCGTGAATCGGAGGTAGGTGCCGCTGACACGCTGCACAATCTATATGCGAAATTACTCCGCCAGACGACAAAGCAAAATAGAGAACTTTGATATCAAGTGTTCATTTCGTTCGTCTTGGTAGTTTGGTTCGCATAAAATTACTAGTGCTTTACAACACTCACATACTTTGCAAAGACACTGAGAATTCAATTGATGTTCACTCTTTTTTGTAATATTTTGAATAATATTTCTGATAGTAATGGTAATAATAACTGCCGCGACTTCTTGGAACGCCATTCATAACGAGGCCTATAATGTTTGATTTCGATGTTATGAGTATATCTCTTGAGTTTGCAAGTTCTTGCACTCCTGTCTTGCCGTATCGTGCAGTTAAAAGGACTCCATCAGCAAAATTCGCGAGGTACGCAGCATCGGCAAAAAGTAGTATAGGAACACCATCAATTATTACGTAGTCATATTGTCCTCTTAACTCATCAATAATTTTTTTCATCGTCTCCGATTCAAGAAAGACAAATGGATTTGGTGGAATTTCACCGATGGGTAGTAGATCAACATTTTCACCTTGAGTGATAGCAGCAGAAAGTTCAGAGTTGTAAAATTTAATCTTTGTTATTACATCTTCGAGTCTTGATTCGCCTTTTAGAGCATTAAAAAGGCCCTCCTTCCTTTTTAGTTTTGCTACGTCAGTTAGATGTCCTTTTTTCTTTCTAAAATCCGTATCGATAATCATAACTTTTCTTCCTCTTGTTCCAACGACAATGCCGAGATTAAGCACGATAAAAGTCTTTCCTTCTTCTGGACCAGGCGACGTAACATATATGACCCGATATTTCTTCTCAGGATGGGCAAAATCAAGATTCATTGAAAGTTTTTTGAAAGCTTCAAATTCAGCTGAAGAAATATCCTCACTCAATATTCTAAATGTCTCATCAAATTTCTTGGCTCTACTTTTTGTGCCTAGATTTCCAAATTTTTCAATCAATTTTGTCTTCGTACTTTTGACACTATAATCTTCGAAAATGGGAATTGATGAGATTATAGAAAGTCCAAGCTTGGCTTTTATTATTTCGGGGTCTTTTACTGTGTTATCCAAATATTCCACAACAAACACGGTGACACCACCAGCCAAAATACTTATTAAAAATGCTAAGAACAAGGTTAAAGCAGGTCTTCTTGAATTAACCGCGCTCGAAGACACAACCGGTGGGTTGATGATTTTTAAATCTGATGTCACCCCAGCTTCTTGAACCCGTGTCTCCTCAAGTTTTTCCGCAAAAAAGGTATAGAGTTTTTCTGCAGTTTCACGGTCTCTTTCAAGTCTCGCGAGCTGGATTTCATCATCAGGGACGTTTTCGAGTTTCGTCTGCAGTGAAAGTACCTGACTCTCAACACTGCTGATCTCGGTCTTGATTGAAGACGTCCTCTTTTCAGTCTCTTCTCTCATTTGTTCTTTGAGTCCACCTAATTTTGCCTGTATTTCAAGAACTTTTGGATGTCCAATAGAGTATTCTCTTAACTTACCTTTGAGTTCTGCTTCAGTTTGAAGGAGCTGAGAGTAGAAACTTTGGAGTACTGGGTCTGAAAGCATAGCGGCTGCAAAATTCGGAGTCTCCCTTGCTTGTTCTCCTTGAGCAGCAAGGTACTCGCCTAAATTACCAAGAATCTTTTCTTCAATCTGGAGTTGATTCTTCTTTGATTCGAGATTTGAGATTTGATTAATGAGTGCCTGGGTTGATGCCTTAAGGTCAGCAATTTTCTTCTTCTCTTTGAACAATCGTATCTTATCCTCGAGCTGGTTCAAGTTGTCTTGATAAAGCGTAAGTTGTGTATCTATGAATGTCTTTGATTGAATGAATTGCAGGGATTTTTCACCTATATCTTCCTGTATGATTTTTTCTGACAAGACCTTTGCGATTTCCAAGGCATCTACAGGATTCCCCCAATGAACGTTTATTCGCAAAATACCTATGAGATTTATTCCAGGATATATCGAAGTTGCTATTACAAGTTTTTTCGACGCACCTTCACCAGAGAACGGAACTTCCGAAGAAGCCACTTCTTTGTCTATCTTATCTGCCTCAAGGACTCTAATGGACAATGAATTTCTTAGAGCGAGTGCCATCCTGTCTCTCGAAAAAACGGTAAGCTCATACGTTTTTCCAGTAGCCACCGCTTTCAATAAAGTTACTTTTAAGTCAAAAAATTCTAAATCAGTAAACTCATTTAAAAGACCTTCTTTAATTTTGTCGCCATTCTTGAAAATCTTGACTTTACCATCGCTAACCTGTAGCTTCAAAGGTCCTATATGCTTTCTGAAATCCTTCTTAATCCTCACTTCAACCTTTATATCAGAATCAGCCTTCCTTATATAGGCATATAAGGCAAGTGTATCAACGACTTTTTCCGCAAGATTGACACTCAAGAGGTTTGATATCACCCGCTGCGTAACCGCACCTATTTGCATGGTGGGCTCCTCATAGCTGGCAAAAAATCCTTCAACAGGTCTCTCCTGTGTAACACCGATATCGAATGTCGCACGATATAAAGGATTATAGGGCTTGATGGATTGATAGATAATTATGCCAATGAAAATCGGGAGAGTTATGTAGATGAAGAGGTTCTTCCTTCTTAAAAATGCATTAATGAGATCGTGAACATTTATGCTCACTTGTTCGTCTCTATTGCCATGCGGTTGTTTTATTTGCTGCATATCGCTCTTCCCGAAAAATCAAGAATTACATATTGCTAAATGTCTCACAAATTAATAATACAGAAATAAATCTGAGTGTCAACAAGTTTTCCTGTCGGAATAGACACTGCTGGTCATTCGGGACACGCAATATATAATGAAAAGTGCGGATTTACTCACGGACCTTGTCAATCCTTATAACTTCACCATTCTTTACCTTCCGAAAAATATCAGCATTCCCTGATAATCTGCCAATGACATTCACATCGCTGTAGGCGCGGATTTCAGTATCCGTGCTCACCGGTGTCTTGCCAAAGAATATACAAAGAGATGGATTTTCAACCCAGAGTGCAATCTCACCCTCTTTCACCACAGCCCTCGAATTCTCCTTTTCAACGTGCATTGGTATTGAAAAGTATATCTCATCACCCCAAAGACTTGCCTTACCTTCAATGGGCAGTGCATCAAAGAATCTCTGTGCTGTCTTAGGATTTTCGTCCGTGAGTTCGGCAATGACTGTCCCAGTAGATTCAGATACGATTTTTATTTTCATTTACACTTAAGACTATTCTCCAGAAGCTACCGCTCTTGTCAGACACACTGGGCAATGAGAATAACTTCCAATACCTAGTGCCACAAAAAAAAGCGACACCTGCAGAGCAGTAAGAGCATGCCCAGTGTCGCTGACAGATAAAACGCTCGTGCGTTCTTAGTCTCCATTTATTAAATTATTATATCTGTTAAAGAAAATATGTCAAGGTAAAAATGCTGAATAACCCTGGAAGTTCTTATTGACTGGAGGAATTAAGTACGTCATTAACTTTCATGAGTGTAGCAAAACCATGGGCAGATAACTGGAGACAAGTATTCGCTAATCATATGGGGACACACTACGGAGATGGCACATTGTGCGGGACTAGTTGCTCTGCAACGGTTATGATTCATTATCATGAACGGTCATGGCTCTTGCGAGCGGTCTCTAATGAACGGACGGATCTCATAAGACGCGATAAGAGAATACATCTGACCTGTGCAGATAACTGGAGACAAATATTCATTAATGATATGGAGACACAATGGGGATGGCGCTTGCGCGGCAATAGTTGCTCTGCAACGGTTATGATTCATTATCACGAACGGTCATGGCTCTTGCGAGTGGTTTCACTTTGGAACGCCAACCGGAATGATGTAGAGTGGTTCCTCCTCTTTGAGGCCGAGTACCTCTTTGAGCTCGCCGTCGTTAAAGGCACCAATCGGTACTGAACCCAGACCGAGCGCTACTGCCTCAAGATGGATATTCTGGGCACAATGGCCAACTTCGTTGTTAACGTATCTCATTGCTCGTTCGCCATACCGCCAGGCAGTTCGTTCAACCACTGCGGTGATAACAATGACCATGCCCGCATCAGCAAGGAACATCTGACTCAAGGCTGCCTTTGCAATATCCTTTCTGAGATCTTTGTTCTTCTCTCGTACGAGTGCATGAGTCTGTGGCACGTATCGATAGAGGCCATCGTTTTTCGCAATGAATAGCTCGAGCGGATAGGTCGCACCGGCCGATGGCGCTGCACGAAAGCCTCTTCCTTTGTCAGTTATTCCCTGTGCTGCCCAGAGGATATTGGCGACTTCCTGATCTGATAAGGTCTGATTTCTAAAACTTCTCACCGACCTTCGCGCCTGAATACACTCCTCGAGAGATTTATTCGTAAATTCCGGAGATGGTAACTTAATCATATCACCTCCCTGATTTATTAACACCAGCAAAATGCACAGTGTGCACATAAAGCCTCCCTTTTATTGTGAAACGGGGAAATGGAGAATCGGAGTATCGGAGAAATGGAGAAACGGTGAAACGGAGAAAAATGTCTGACTGAAGACACGGCATTGCCTGCTGACACACGTTAACCTCTCATTTCACTCGAGTTTACCGTTGGAGACACGCTTCGCTGAAGACACAGTGTGGAGATGGCACTGTGTGCGGGATTGGTAGCTTTGCTACGGTTATGGTTCATTATCATGAACGGTCATGGCTCTTGCGAGCGGTTTCTAATGCACGAACCGATTTCGTAAGACGCGATAAGAGAATGCGAACGCGGATGATGCGATTCAAGTAAAATTTGTAGGTTTTATCACTTATATATTTATTATTCTTTGCCTCAATCAGATGATTTTCAGTTTCATCGTTGGAACTAAAAGCGACTCCGTAAAAATAGTGTTTTTGTCGTAGTGTATGTCTTCTAAAACCTTCACTAATCTGAGATGCAACAGAACGGGATGAGCGGATAATCTGATCGCCAAGCCGAAACCTTTCAACTTTCGGAAACAGAGGTACAAGCTTTGTGGAAATGTCCTTTGCCAGTGAACTCGCTCTCTGCCAGACAATCAGATCCTTGAAGCTCTTAATCTTCTTCATACTGTATATCCTTCCGTTCGAAGAACACATAACCGCACGAAGTGCCCATTACCGTGCTGAAAGCACCATTACCCTGTATTATCTGTGTCTTCAGCGCAGCGTGACTGCAGCGAAGCGTGTCCACGCTATTTGTCAAACTGTCTCCTTTTCTCCCTTTCCACCATGACCCGTGCTGTGTTGCAGTGGATTTCCACGGTGTCATTGACATCTTCAGCATACCCACCACCGAGGACGACTGCAACAGGAATCTTTCTCTCAAATGCCATGCCGATAACCATCTCATCTCTCTTCCTGAGACCCTCGATTGTCAATCGTAGATTCCCGAGTTGATCGAGGTCATACGGATCAGCACCCGCAAGGTATATAACAGACTCAGGGACAAAGTTCTCATATATAGTATCTAAAGCACCTTCCAGCTTCTGCAGATACTCATCATCGCCGACACCTATGTCAAGCCCAATATCCAAATCTGACCTTTCTTTCTTCGGATAGAGAAATTCTTGATGGATTGAAAATGTAAAGACCCTCTCTTCATTTTCAAAGAACCGTGCAGTACCATTGCCCTGATGCAGATCACAATCAATCACAGCGATCTTCTCCACACCCCCTTCAAGGAGCATAACCGTAGCAAAAACGACATCATTGAGATAACAGAAACCTTCTGCGTGGTCTGGAAAGGCATGGTGGAAACCGCCACCAATATGATAACAGACACCAGATTCTCTCGCCAATTTCGCCGCCTTAAATGAACCTCCACAACAGAGAATTTGGGCATCGATGATTGCCTTATTCACCGGCATTTCAGAGGCAAAAGTGCGCGGTGTCAGACGTGTGTTCAACAAATCATCGAGATATTCCTCATGGATGACTCTTAACAAATCCTCATCAGCTGGTCTCTCTGGTTCAACGACATTTGTGTCGGTAACAATACCTTCCGCCTTTAATCTGTCGTGTATCATCTTATATTTTTCAGTTGGGAAGACGTGAAATCCTATGTCTGCTCTGTATCTCGGCGAGTATACAAACTTCATGTCCTAAAATGTTAAAAGCAGTTGCACGTAGGTGTGATTATGCAGCCATTTTTGTGTGGGGAAATCGCCTTCCATTGCCTCGACAAAATAAAGCCATGCATTTTTATAACGATACTCAAAACCGAGGAGCAGCCGCCTCTCTCTGAACTCTCTTCCTGTGTTATTATAATAAAACTGACGCTGCATCCCAAGATGCCAAATGAAGTTGCCGCCAGGATGAAATGCAACATCGATGAGGTACGCGTATGTGTCACGCTGATAGTGAACAACACTATCCTGACCAGTATCCAGGTAATGGACAGAGTCATCTTCACTCTTGTAGTTGTAGCTCAGATACAAAGTAGGTATCCATTTTTCATTTAGCCGATAACTAATCATAGGTTCTGCAATTATCTCGAGAATATTCTCTTCGAATGAGCAAAGAGTGTCAGTCTTGAGCAGTTCCGATTGTTCGAAGTCAAATATCCCACCAATACGTAGCTTTTTTATATCCTGCCAAAAACGAGTATAAAAGCATCGATTGAGTCCTTTTTCTGTGTAGGCTCTGGGTTCAACATCCCAAGGCTCGGTCGATTGGAGGTGATATCGGTTCATCAATTCCCACTGAACATTGAGATGTCCAGTCTTCCAATATGTGTTATATATCGAATTCACCTTAATTGGATGTTGCTTATAGAGGATCTTTTCCGGTCCAGGGTCCATGTCCTTTAATGAAAAATTACGGTCAAAATCTTCGACAATGATGAATGTCTCAAGATAGTTGAGATAATTTTCCCCAAGGAAAAACCCAGTACCAATCTCATCCTCACCTTTGTAGTAGTGAGGGGCAATCGTGAGATACAGGCGAAGATTCTTCCTCAGTCGAAAATACGGCTCAAAATAGTGATTCGAAATATGGTCTCCGTAATCACCGAGGTATTTATTTCGATAGCGCAGACCCAATATCTTGGACAGGTTCACTTCATACTTCGTATCTAGATTGATGTACCAATTGAGCAGGTCGAGACAGCCTTGTGAAGTGCGTACACCACCCCTTGTTGAATCAAAGCATGCCTCCCAGGAAGGAAAATAGTGTGCCAGTTGTATGTCCAACAAATACTGACTATTAGAATCTTCAGGGGCATAGACAAACAAGCATATAATGAATACAATCATGCCCTTTCTCTTTTATAGATGTATATCTCGCCAAAAGCCTGTTTCTGTTCAACACCAACATATCCCATCTTGACCATTTCAAGCATGCCAAAAAAATAGGCGACGGCGACTGCTACGTTATCCTTATCCTGCAAAAAGTTCAGAAAACTAATCTTCTTCTGCTCATCTAATAATGCCTTGATTTCTTCAATAATAATCTCGATTGGAATCTCCTGACGTTTGACAATGAGTTTTTCTTCTTCCTGTGGTTTTAATTTACGAAAGGCGAGAATGAGACGCGTCAAATCCCCTTCCTCAAGCGGCGGTTCCTCTCTACTAATTCGGGGAAATTGCTTACTCGTCTCTGCCTCCATGAGACTAAATGCCTGTGCAATTTCCTTGTACTTCTTGAATTCCTCAACGATCTGCATTAACGTAATTGGCTGTGCCGCCTCTTCATCTGCCGGCGTGCGTGGCAAGAGTGTACGAACCTTCAATCGAATCAGGATAGCTGCCATAAGGAGAAAATCGGCAGCATCCTCAAGGTCTTCTCTCTCTATCTTTCTTATGTAATCTAAATATTCTTCGGCAATCTGGGCAATAGGAATGTCAAATATATCTACTTCTTTTTTCCGCACGAGATAGACAAGGAGATCTATCGGGCCGTAGTATATTCCGATGTCTATCTTCATAGGAAAAAGCACCCTATGTGATTACAGTGATAACGTATTTGATTACAGTGATAATTTGATCCATAGTTTTTGGAATTACAACAGTGTACTAACGGTGGGAAGCCAACATCCTTAGCGCGCATTTTTTATAGTCTACACATGATTTTAGTTCTGTCAAGAGAACTCGATGATTATCCCGCCTTGAAGGCGAGGATTCACGCCTTGCGGAACGGTGATTAAATTAATAGATCGCAGCGATTTAAAGTCATGATAAATCACTGCAATCTTTCTCGTATCTTCTTATCATGAGAGCGATTATTACTTATTCAGAGCTCTCTCCGCACTCCCTTGACAGGTGTGGTTCATGTGATATAATGCATAAAGGAAACAACGGAGGTGCATCATAAGAGGCACGTGGAAGATTGAAGTCTTTAAACTAATAGTAAGTTTAATCGTCTGCCAGTTAGCCGGCTTTGTCGGCTCACTATTTACTACACCATCCATACCAACATGGTATGCGACCCTGAACAAGCCACCGTTCACACCACCAAACTGGTTATTTGCCCCAGTATGGCTAACCCTCTATTTGCTCATGGGTGTTGCATTTTTTCTCGTATGGCACAGAGGTTTAAGGCAACCATATGTAAAAAAAGCCCTCATCCTCTTTTGCATCCAGTTAGTCCTGAATACATTATGGTCAGCGGCCTTTTTTGGACTCAAGTCTCCCCTTGCTGGATTCATCATTATCTTAGTACTCTGGATAGCCATTTTCATAACAATTCGCTATTTTTATAATGTCTCGCTCACTGCAGCACGCCTCCTCATTCCCTACATTCTCTGGGTGAGCTTTGCAGCGATTCTGAATCTTTCAATATTTATTCTCAATAAGGGCTAAGGTTTGAATACGGAAAGAAATTTTCCAAGACCTTATGTGGTCGTGAGTAAGTGTTTTGGTTTTGAGAAATGCAGGTACAATGGAATTACGATTTATGATGATTTTGTAGAGAAGCTCAAACCGTATGTTGAGTATATCACGGTCTGCCCTGAGGTCGAGATTGGCCTTGGAGTACCGCGTGACCCAATCCGTGTCGTCTCAGAACAGGGTGACCTGAGGCTCAAACAACCAGCATCAGAAAAGGACGTAACAGACATGATGAAAGAATTCTGCAATGCATTCCTCACCTCGATTAACGTGGTCGATGGCTTCTTGCTGAAAGCACGTTCACCATCATGTGGTATTAAGGATGTCAAGATTTATCCCAGCATGGAAAAGAGTGCTGCCCTTGGCAAGGGCATGGGCTTTTTTGGACGTACAGTATGGGAACGTTTTCCTCAATTCCCTATAGAAGACGAAGGACGAATTAAAAACTTTAGAATTCGAGAACATTTTTTAACGAAATTATTTATTACTGCCAAATTTCGTGAAATGAACACATCTCCATCTATGAAGGCGCTTGTCAAATTTCACACTGAAAGCAAATTTCTGCTCATGGCATGCAGTCAAAAGCAACTTAAGATACTCGGTCAGATAGTCGCCAACCACGAAAAGAGAAGAACGAGTGAGGCTTTTGAACTCTATAGAACTCACCTTTTTAATGCATTCAGCATACCCACACGTTATACATCAAACATAAATGTTCTCATGCACTCGATGGGATATTTCTCGGAGAAGCTCTCGAGCAAAGAAAAGCAATTTTTCCTCGACTCTCTGGAGAAGTACAGAGCGGGCAAGATTCCACTCAGTGTCAATCTTGGCATACTCAAGTCATGGATAACACGCTTCGAAGAGGCTTATCTAGCACAACAGGACTATTTTGAACCATATCCCGAGGGTCTTGTTGAGATAACCGATTCCGGTAAAGGAAGAAAGCTGTCGTAGTGAAGATTGGATATCCATGCATAAATCATACACTGACATGTCAGGGGAGTCGAACGTTTCGTCTGAAATCGTACTCGGTTCAAAATTTAATAGAGAAAGTAGAGAACAATCTAGATTGTCTGCAGCAGATATTGAAGTACAATTTGAAACATAATATACTATTTTTTCGCATGACATCGGATTTAGTTCCTTTTGCATCTCATCCGATAAACCGATTTGATTGGCAGGGTTTTTTTAAGAAAAAATTCAGAACTGTTGGGCAATTCATCAAAAAACACGATATGCGTATCTCAATGCATCCTGACCAATTTACCCTCATCAATTCATTAAACAGAATTATCTTCCAAAGATCTCTAAAAGAACTCCATTACCATGCCGAAATATTGGATTCAATGGAGCTGAATACTTCCGCAAAAATCCAGATACATGTAGGCGGAGTCTATAACGATAAAACAAAGAGCATCAAGCGATTCATAAAGAGATATAAGAATATACATGACAAGATAAAACGTCGTCTCGTTATCGAAAATGACGACAGGAGCTACTGCCTCAGGGATTGTCTGCTTTTACATGAGCAGACAAGGATTCCGATAGTGTTTGATGTATTCCACCACAGTGTTAATAATGCAGGAGAGGACCTCGATGAAAGCTTTGCCCTATTCACCAAAACCTGGAGAAGGAAAGACGGTATCCCAATGGTCGATTACAGCCATCAAAAACGAGGCGGCCAAAAAGGGCAGCATGCCACTACACTAAATAAGAGGGTCTTCAGGAATTTTCTCTGCCAAACCAAACCCTATGATTTTGACATTATGTTGGAAATCAAGGATAAAGAAAAGAGTGCACTCGAGGCCATAAAGATTGCATCAGGTGATGAACGTTTCAAGGAACTATGATACCGATTGAGCACTTAGTAGCACATGCCGACGAATATCGAGAACGAGTAGGCAGACCTCTCGTGACACTCAGTTATGCGCAAAGCATTGATGGCAGTATTGCAGCACGTCGAGGAAAGCCGCTGGGATTGAGCTGTAAGGAGTCACTTAAAATAAGCCACAGATTGCGCTCAGCCCATAACGCACTCTTGGTGGGTATTGGTACAATATTGGCAGATGACCCCAACCTTAATGTGCGACTGATTGAAGGCAAAGACCCACAACCAGTCATACTGGATAGTCGGATGCGCTTCCCTCTCAATGCACATTCTCTAAAAAATACTTTTTTGCCCTGGATTATAACAACTGAAGATGGCGATCATGAGAGGCAGCAATTGTTGGAAGAAAAAGGTGTCCGGATCCTCTGTATGAAATCTAATAAATATGGATTGATTGATTTACATGAAACCTTAAAACAGCTTGCCGATGATGGGATTAGCAGCTTAGTTGTTGAAGGTGGTGCACGTGTCATCACGAGTTTTATCTTTGAACGATTAGTGGACCAGTTTGTGATATTTATAACACCGATAATGATCGGCGGACTGCATGCAGTAGAACGTCTTCTGCTTCCTGATATGGCAGAAAAAACCGATAGTAAGAAGTACTTTCCCAGAGCCAACATGAGAGGTTATGAGAAAATCGGAAATGATTTGCTTATCTGGGGAACTGTGGTATGGAAGAAATAAAAAAAAGGCAGTCACTTTACTTTACTGGCAAAAGAACGGTCTCGGTAAAAGAAGAGACATTACCGATGATGAATTTCGACCAGGTTCTCGTACAGACGATGATCAGTGCCATAAGTTCGGGTACAGAACTGCTCATCTATCGAGGAGCGGCTCCAGAAGAGTTACCGACAGATGAAACCATAAGAGCACTGTCAGGGAAACTGACCTTTCCTTTAAAATATGGTTACTCAGTAGTTGGTAGAGTAATAAAAACCGGAGCCGCCGTTGACCCCTCATGGCTGAACAAGACTATCTTTTCCTTCCATCCTCATGAGAATCTTTTCAATGCGACACTTGATGAAATCATTGACATTCCTGAAGATATCATGCCGGACGATGCTGTCTTCATGCCTAATATGGAAACCGCACTCACCTTAGTCATGGATGGACAACCAATGATTGGCGAACAAGTTGTAGTATGTGGCCAGGGAATCGTAGGTCTGTTGCTTACTGCACTTCTCGCGCAATTCCCTTTAGGACGTCTCATTACGCTCGACTATTACGAGAGGCGTAGGAGAATTTCAGTCAGCTTGGGTGCACATGCGAGCCTCGATTCTGCTGAACCAAATGTACTTGAGCATATAAGATCAGAATTAAATGCAACTGGCATGCATCAAGGGGCTGAACTCGTCTATGAAGTTTCTGGAAATCCTGATGCACTCAACCAAGCTGTCGCCGTAGCAGGATACAATGGACGGATTGTTATTGGTTCTTGGTACGGCACAAAAATAACGAATCTTAATCTTGGAGTCG
>Ga0209427_10002464_pt1 | contig 21786 bp, 16 predicted proteins | sample DeeMarSWOR136_30_FD_187465 | JGI IMG/M metagenome (GOLD analysis project Ga0209427, IMG submission 187465) | Marine sediment microbial communities from White Oak River estuary, North Carolina - WOR-1-36_30 (SPAdes) (version 2) | ecosystem: Environmental > Aquatic > Marine > Intertidal zone >...
CTTATCAGTCACAAGCCTGATTACCTCTTTTTCAGCACCTAGTTTGCTCTCACCGTAAGGATGGTGAGGCAGGCATTCACTCTCTTCATTCGAGGGAATATCTTTGCATATGCCCATAGCCGCCACGCTGCTGCAGTGAACAACCTTTTTTACACCAGAATCCAAGGCTTCATACATTATATTCATCGTTCCCCGGACATTGACCTGATGAAACATCTCCTGCGGCGTATCAAAATTATGCGTATGACCGAGTGTCGCCAGATGAAATACGGCGTCAATGCCGGAGGCGATGCCTATTAAAGTGGATTTATCTGTAATATCACCCTCAATTAATTCCACTCCAGGCTCAAGAATATTATTTGCCTTTGAAACTGACCGAACAAGACACCTGCAGGAATGCCCTGATGATATGAGCTTCTTTACCAGAAAAGGCCCTATAAAACCTGTTGAGCCTGTTACAAGATACCGCAAATCTATCCCCTCTTAGAATATCTCTATTTTATTCCAATAATAATATATCCATGCCCCATATTCCGCCATGAGCCACCTTATCTGTCGGCCATCCTTCCACCATCCTCCTGGGTCATACGGGTCCGTCTTGGCAGATACAGAATAAACGCTTAACCTTCCATGATACATCTTTGACCATATATAGCGAGCACGTCTGGTGTGATACTTGCTTGTGACAAGGATTATCTTTTTATATCCCATTCGAAGAATCTCATTTCCAACTGCTTCAGCCTCCGTAACGGTTTCATAGGCATCTTCCGCGCTTATATAGATTACCTTGTTTCTTGGAACGCCCAATAAAGATAGGACACGGAGGGCATTCTCATGCCAGGGACAGCATGATTGGAATCCCTCTTTTTCCAGTCCTCTCAATACATCGTCCTTTCGGTTGCCGTTGATTATTACCCGTTCAGCCAACCCGTCCTTATAAATTGAGGCCGCCTCAATCAGTCTCGGGTAGTATTCAATGCCTGATAAAAGCACGACTATTGCATCGGAAGGCGACGGCCTTTCATCTAACACCAAAAATTCGCCAAGGCCTTTAAATAGCCTTCCCGAAATCAGATACATCAAAATTATGACTGCAAAAATAAGTAAGATATATAATAGCAGGCGTTTGATCTTTTTCATTTACTAATACCAATCTCCTTCAATTAAATATATTGCCGCAAGACTTTTGCATAACTTCTTCACCTGTCATTCCCCGCGCAGGCGGGGAATCCGATTCAATTTATATACAAAGCCTCTGAATCCTTCCGTCAATCCGGGGGATGACAGTGTTTTAAGGGAATGGTAAATCTCATACTGACCTCCTCCTAAAAGGAGGAGGAAATTAGTTAACGAACAGTCAATATCTTTAACCTTTTAAGACCTTTATCATTACCTTTGCCATAGATGGTATATTCATAAGCATGTTTGAATAGGTCTGATTTGCCATGGGACAATAACAATTGCCTTGGCGGATATATTCGCGCGTCTGATCGGCCCTTAAACTTGTCCACAGGGCCATAAAGTCATAGTCATATCTCCTTACATTTCCCATGGACATCTCATACCCCAGGGTACAGCATGGCCATATGTCGCCATATGGGCTCATATGGGCATTTGAGATACCGGCATAACACGGGATGACCTGTCTCTTCTCTTGCATTATGCGAATGGCAAGATCATAGTACACAAGACGGACCGCGTTATTCAAACGCTGGAAAAAGGGCCGGTATTTTCCTCTCGCGCTAGCCTGTTTTAAGAATATATTTACCGCCTTTCTGTATTCTTCAGGAATAGGGGTTACCGGATCTTCACGGTTGAATAATTCTGAACGTTGCTCAGCTATCTCATTTCTATAGCTGTCAGGTCTTAGCCCCGCAATGAAACCGGATATCTCTTCTATATCATTGACGTTCCATCTGGAAATGATTGTCCCCAATTCAACATGTAGGTTCTTAAAATCGGCCTGGAGGGCTTTCAAGCGATGAAAAAGAGCTAATACCTTGTCAAAGTTACCTTTCACACCTCTTAGTGCATCATGTCTTTCGCCTATATGGTCAAGGCTCGGCTTGAGCGTAAGCTGAACGGCTGGATCAATATCACGGATTATTCTGAGGATCTCCATTGTCCGATGTTCCACGAGCTCCACGGCAAGGGCGTTGGTAGGTATATGTATGACGGCAGGCATCAGGTATTCACAGGCAAGTCTTACTATCTGGGGAAGGTCCGGTCTCAAAAACGGTTCGCCGCCGCTTACGTTAAATATATATACATGTCCCAAGGATTGGAAGACCTTCTCTATCTCATCAATGTTAAGCTCTTCATTCCGTCTTGAAGGATTATCCTCGTACAATTTCCATATAGCACATGTTCTGCATCTTGACTGGCAGGCATTTGTCACCGAAAAAGTAAGGTTCAAGGGCGTACCTGGAGAAATCAAACCAAGCATGTGAAGGCGATAACGGATTATTTTGGGCAAAACCTCTCTTATATATCGCATAACTATCTTTTCTTTGATGATCTCTTTGCGAGTATAACACTTAGATATAGTACTAATGTCTTTAGGGCAATCACATCCCATGAGATTTCTTTCGCTATTTGACGAGATTCTTCAGCCATCCTTGCTAGAAGGGAGCTGTCTTTCAGACAAAATATAACCTTTTCCGCCAATGCTGTGGGATCCTTTGGAGGGACAACATAAAACCTGTCAGCCACCAGCTCCGGAAGCCCCCCGGTTTCAGTAACAATCATAGGTTTATTGAATGCTAGGGCGGTTGCGCCGACTCCGCTCTGTGATTCAAAATGATGATACGGCAATAAAACAAGATCTGAAGCCAGGAAAAACTTTTCAACATCACCTGATGGTATATATTCAAAATGTTTCTTAATATAATCAGAGATGCTCAAATCACTGATAATGTTTTCATACCTGTCCCATCTCTCCCATAACTTGCCGGCAATAAGTAGTCGGGCCTCGGGCAGTTGTCTTACTACCCCTAAAAAGGCCGTCAACGCAGTCTCTATCCCTTTATAGGGTCGAATAGCACCAAAAAGCAGAATAACCTTGTGATGAGGCTTAAATCCAAATGCATCCCTAATCATCTGTCTATCAGTATCGCTTCGGACATGAAAGTCCAGTGGGCCATGTGGGATTACAGATATCCTATGGCCAGGGATATTAAAATACCCTTTTAGCTTCCTTTCATTTGATGAAGAATGAACGATAAGGTGATCGCCCAATCTATAAAGAATTCTGGAAATCATATTATAAACAGGCATCTTTTCATGCTGGATGATGTTATGGACAGTAAAAATCACCGGTTTTCCGCGGAGCTTAAAACAAAAGGACACAATAAAATATATAAGGGCTAACGGAGGGCTCCACCACTGCGCATGTAAAAGATTGCCAGGCACAAAAAGGCCCTCTCTTATCCATGTAAAGGGATTATACCATGTTAAAAAGCGGCGGACATTCAGATTTTGGACATCAGTTCTCGGAAAGGTATTATCCTTCAGACCTCCACCAGGATAAAGGAACGACGGATAGATCCTTCTGAAAGAGATAAAATTAACATTACATATTCTCGAAAGTGATATGGAGAGTTCCAGACAATAACTGCTTAACGCCCTTAAAGGAGGAAATGATCCGAGAATAGCAATATTGAATATTCTTCTGGATTGCATGTTTAATTGAATTTGCTGCCCTCGCTTCTTTCATACCTCATCTGGGTTATCTGTTCCGAAATAAGACCCATAAGAAAGACCAAAATTGATGTAGTGAATAACAGGGCGCTCATATTTGTGAATCTGGCTGATGTGAAATATGTGTACATATAATAAGATAAACCAACAAAAAATATTAGGAAGCTTATGGGGAGGAAGATACGAAATGGGGAATATAAAGCGCATATCTTCGTAATTATCATAAAAAACCTTACACCGTCTCTAAAAATGCTGATATTGCTAGAACCCTTTTTTCGCTTATTGATATTTATAGGTACGTATTTAAGGCTTCTCCCGCTTCTTAATACACCCAGTGTTATAGTCGTGGGATAGGAATAGGTGTTTGGAAGAAGATATAAAAGATTAGATGCGATCTCCGCCTTGACCGCCCTGAAACCTGAGGTAAGGTCCTGAACTCGGAATCTGGCAACGTAACTGGCTAGCCAATTTAATATCCTATTCCCTGCCCCACGAAACATAGAGACTTGCTTCCCTCTGGGCCTCGCGCCAACAACCATGTCATATTCCGGAAAAAACCTAAGCATACTTCCGATGTCTTCGGGATTATGCTGGCCATCGCCATCCATAAATACGAGGATCTCTCCGGAAGCGATCCTTATTCCGCTCTTTATGGCGGCACCATTGCCAATATTATAAGGGTGGCTATACACGATGGCGCCGGCATCCTTGGCCTCTTCGGCAGTATTATCTCTCGATCCATCATTGACGACAATGACCTCGGATTCAGAGTACAATGTCTTAATCATTTTTACGACATCCCCTATAGCCCCGGATTCATTATATGCAGGTATGATTATCGATATATCTGTTTTATTCATTTCTTATTCTCATCTTTGTATTTAGCCTCTTTTAATGCCATTATAGTTCTTGAAGAATCATGTCTTCTGCGCCTGCTAACAATATTTATCTTTTATAATCTTATAATTTATTATATATCCTGTCAATATGCTACATCGGCTTTTCTCTAATATTTTCAATTTATTATCTTGTATTATGCTAAATTATACTATTGTATATCCTGTCTTAAAGCAACAACTCCGAATCCGTTTTCAATAAACAGTAGATTCGTATGTTTCTTGAAAAACTGCTGTGTCAACTCCTGTTTTTCCTTCGAGAAATTATTATTCATCCATTCTTCAAAAAGTCCGTAGCGGATAAGCAGATGTGTTATTCCATCTTTTTTCAGCTCGCCTAAGATGTCTTCATGTATTTTTGCCCTGCTTATCGAGCTTTTTATTATATTCATATCATGAGAGTAATCCCTTTCACAGTAGTATCCCCTATTGCCTATAAAGATACATAGTATTTTTGCATGGATATCAAGGTTGTTGTTGATATATCTGACAGCCGGATATTCAGGGATATACCTAATTATATATTCTTCACGACTGACCGTGCCTGTGATAAAGGGGATGGGATCCACATATTTAAACTGGCCCCTGATATAATCCGCATTAAGGGCCAGGGTAATGCACATAACAATAATGATCAAGGCTATACAAATTCTTCTGAAAATGAGGGAGGATATCTGATTGGCTATTTTATATAGATTGATAAGACCAAAAACAGATAGCAGTATCAGAGGCGGAATAAAAGGCGAGATATACCGGATTCTTAAAACAGCCGTAAAAAAGGCAAAAGCGAAAAATAGCGCTGAAAAGGCAAGAAGGATCTTTTTCTCTCTCCTTAGATATTCAGGATCATCCTTTAATCCATAAAAGGCGAAAAACGGTAGAATCAGCAGGAATGGATTAAGCCTGCCATCAAAATATTGAGGGTCATTGTCCTTTCCCTGAAAGAATATCCTTATTGGCAAGAGGGCTATCTCCAGGCTTGTCTCATTATAGATAATACTCCTATAGGTAAATATACCCCTGTTCATCTTGACTGTCTCTTCATCATTGTCACCTGAAAGTGCCTGACTTGAAATATCGTTCTTCGGATTAAATAGTCCGTTATATAATGGATATACGGGATTGCTTTTCCAGTGATAGTTGCGTATCATCCATGGTGAAAACACAAACAGGGAGATAATTATAAACATCATACATTGCTTGACAGGCTGAATAACACCCATGCCTCTCTTTTCGCCATATCTGGAATAAAAAAAGGGGACAATAAGGGTAAGGATAGCGAATGTAACAAGTCCGTTATATTTGGTCCCAAGCGCCAGGCCGCACATGATCCCTGAATAGACTAGATGTCTCAGCCTGAAACCGCTCCTAAGCCATTTAAAAATGAAAAGGAGTGATGCAAATGAAAAGAAGATCTCGCCCAGATCAACATAGACCGTAATAGATAGCTTTACTATAACCGGGACAGAAAGGAAAAAGATTGCTCCAAGTATCGCCCAGAGAGAATTTGCTCTCTTTCTTAGGTAATAGAAAATGAACCAGGCAGTCAGGAGGGCAAAGGTAAAATGGATAAACTTTGGAGCAATATCACTGCCGAAATACAATGGAATGAGATACAAAAGATCAAGATTCATGGGGTAATAAGAAAAATCCATGAATGGAATTTCATATACCCCACCATGTTTGATATAAAGCTTGGGAACTGCCAGATGATGGATAAGGGCATCCCTGCTTACCGGCGGAACAAAAGACAATACAATAATGGAAAGAATCAATACTGCCAAACATGTAATTAATACGGTTTTCGTGTAACAAAATATGTCTCTTTTATCCAGCATCCTATTCAATAGAATCAAAAAGCACGGCTACATCCTTCTTAGCCTGGCCTTAATTCTCCTCTTCTTCTATCCTGTTATATTTACAGACAAGACATTTTTTTTCAGGGATATACACAGATGGTTTTACCCTATGAAGTCTTTTCTTGCAAGCTCCTTTCAAAACGCTGAAATCCCATATTGGTGCCCTAATTATTTCTGCGGATCACCCTTCATAAGTGATTTACAATCCGGCATATTTTACCCACCTTCCTTAATATTCCTGCTCTCCCCTTTTTATAAGGCATTTAACTACTTTATCCTGAGTCATTTTATTCTTGGTTTCTGTTTTTTTTACCTTTTTATTAAGGAACTCGGTCAATCCCGAAAAGCGGCCATTTTTACCAGCATATCCTATTGTTTCGGAGGATACACTATTGCCTGTGTGAATACATTAAATAATTTATCAACCGCGATATGGCTTCCTGCAATTTTATGGTCCTTTACAATGGCATTAAAAAGGCAACAACTTCATGGCTACTTTTTGACTGTTTTTTTTCTATGTATGGCCATTTTAGGAGGAGAGCCTCAATTGACTATAATAATGATGGGGCTATTATTAGTCTATGGATTGATATGTATTCCACCAGCAAAAGAAGCCTTTGAAGAAAAAAGTAAGATCGCCATTATTATCTCTATTCTGATTGCCTCTGCCTTGATTATAACAATGGCTCAGCTCGGTCCAACTTATATTGATTATCAGCTATCAGCGCGAATGGAGGGGTTTTCATACGATGAGGCCACAAAATATTCTTTAAACCCTGGAATGTTAAAGCATTTCTTCCTTCCCTTGCTATTCCCTGATAATTTTGCAACCGATCCGAATACATATAAATATCTTATCCCTAATAACGTTGTATTACCATGGCTTTTGACTGTCTATCCGGGCTTCTTGATTATGCCGCTGGCCATTTTATGTATAGTCTCTGACCTTTCGAGAAAAAACCTATTCTGGCTTTTTATCCTTATCTTAGCAATTGCCTTCGCCTTAGGCAATGACAGTCCCATTTATCGCATATTTTATAAGATCTTCCCTTTTTTCCGTTTCCCTGAAAAATTCATGTTTCTCGCAAGTTTTAGCCTGCTGATTTTAGCCGGATGCGGCACTGATAGACTGTTTTTTTTACTGCACAAACTTAATGTCCGTTCATCAATTGTATTCACCTTGATTTCAATAATCCTTGTTATAGATCTTTTTATAGCGCACAAAAATCTTAATCCCTTATACGAATCCGCTTTTTATCAAAAACATCATCCGTATCTCCAAGTTATATTAGATGACCATGATATCTTCAGAGTCTACAATAGTAATCCAGAGATAAGCGATAATTCTATAAATGAGAGTATCCTTGACCATCACCAGAGGTGGCAGTCGCTTTTGATGCCAAACCTCGGAGTATTGCACTATCTCGATCATATCGATGGCAGAGCAGGTCTTGAATTGAGATATCAATATATTATTACTGAGATACTTGAAAAATCCTGGTCGGAAAAAATCCCGTTTCTCAGATTAGCCAATGTAAAATATATTATTTCATCGGATGATTTAAGTAAAAATCCTGAAATATGCGACTGGATAGAAAAGATTAATCCCATCATTTTTAAAATTAAGGATTATCTCCCAAGGGCCTGGATAGTAAAACAACTACAGCCCATAAAAAAGGGAACTGTTGATGAATTGTTGGAATACACTTTTGATCCGCTCCATACAGCTATAGCCAAAGGAGAGATTATATCTAGATATGATCACCCATCCTTTACGGGTATCAATAATATAGTTTATGAGCGAAATAACAAAATCCATATTGAAGTCACGACAGAGACACCCGGGATACTTGTGCTCTCTGAATCATCATATCCGGGCTGGCAGGTCTTTGTAGACGGTAAAGAGAGGGAGTGTCTTTGGTTAAATCTCTTGTTTCAGGGCGTGGAAATTGAGGAAGGAAGTCACCAAATTGATTTTATTTATCATCCGAAAAACTTCAATTTTTTCCTTTCAATCTCCATAGTGTCGGCGATGTTATTCCTTTTGATCTGGCTTTGTTACACACAATTTGGTAGAAAAATTCAGTAAGATATAAGGAATTTATCTTTAAAATTGGAAAGGCCTTCTATGAAACTCTCCATAATTATCCCATGTTATAATGAAAAGGAACATCTCCCAAAATTGATCTCCCTTGTAAAAGGATCGCCTATCGAGGATAAAGAGATTATCCTTGTGGATGATGGCTCAACTGACGGCACAACCGGATTGATAAGATCAAATATTGAGTCAGTGGTAGATAAGGTGGTTTACCATCCAAAAAATATGGGAAAAGGCGCATCTATACAGTCCGCTTTAAAACATGTCACGGGTGATATGGTCATTATACAGGATGCCGATCTGGAATATGATCCTAATGAATACCCTAAGTTGATGGCCCCGATAATAGATGGTAAGGCGGACGTTGTTTATGGCTCGCGATTTCTAGGCGAAGGCCCTCACAGGGTACATCTCTTTTGGCATTACATAGGCAATAAATTATTAACCCTTCTTTCCAATATGGTAACTAACCTCAATCTCACCGATATGGAATCATGTTATAAATTATTTAGAACAGAAATTATAAAAGGGATTGACATTCATGAAAAAGGTTTCGGAATAGAGCCTGAAATTACAGCTAAGATTGCAAGGACAAGATGTCGTATTTATGAAGTGGGAATATCATACTACGGGCGTTCCTACAAAGAAGGCAAGAAGATAAATTGGAAAGACGGTTTTAAGGCCCTGTTTATTATACTTAAATACGGCATCTTTTGTGACTGAAATAAAGTTAGGAACCAATGGATATGATAAATAAGGGCACCATTAATACAAGGCATATAGTCAATATAGCTTTTAGATAATAAATGTACTTTTTCTCCGACATATTATTCAATAGAATCAAAAAGCAAGGCTATATCCTTCTTGCACTGGCCTTAATTCTCCTCTTCTTCTATCCGGTTATCTTTACAGACAAAACATTTTATTTCAGAGATATCCATATTGGTTTTTACCCTCTGAAATGTTTTCTTGCAAGCTCCTTTCAAAACGGTGAAATTCCATACTGGTGTCCCAATTATTTTTGCGGATCACCATTTATCAGTGATATACAATCCGGTATATTTTATCCCATTTCCTTAATATTCCTGTTCTCTCCTTTTTATCGAGCATTTAACTATTTTATCCTGAGCCATTTTTTTCTTGGCTTCTGTTTTTTCTATCTATTCGTTAAAGAGCTTGGACAATCAAGAAAGGCGGCTATTTTGACAGGTATATCCTATTGTTTTGGAGGATATACTATTTCCAGTGTTAATACATTAAATAATTTATCTACAATTATATGGCTACCTGCAATTTTATTTTCTTTCACAATGGCAATAAAAAGGAAACAATACAATGGATATTTTCTGACTGTCTTATTTCTCTGCATGGCTATTTTGGGAGGAGAACCTCAACTTTTTGTAATAAGCGTAGTATTATTATTGCTTTATGGATTGATATGCATCCCAACAAAAGATAATTTAAAAGAGCAAACAAAGACTTTTATCATTATTTTTATTCTGATTAGCTCTGCCTTGATTATAACAATGGCTCAGCTCGGTCCAACCTATATTGATTATCAACTCTCCACGCGGATGGGAGGCATTTCATATGAGGAAGCCACAAGATATTCCTTAATCCCAAGCACCTTGAAGCATATCTTCCTTCCATTACGATTTCCTAATAATTTTGCGACTGATCTGAGCGGCTATAAAAATCTATTTCCTGGAGACGTTGCAATACCTTGGCTGTTGACTATCTATCCGGGTTTTTTAATTATGCCCTTGGCTATTTTAGGCCTAATTTCTAATTGCTCGAGAGTAAAACTATTCTGGCTTTTTATCTTTATCATAACAATAGCCTTCGCCTTAGGCAACAATACACCTGTTTATCGAATATTTTATATTATCTTCCCCTTCTTCCGATTCCCTGAAAAATTCATATCTGTATCGAGTGTTAGCCTCTTGATCTTAGCGGGATATGGCGCAGACAGATTATTTTCTATCTTAAGAAACTTTAATATCAGCTCATCTCTCGTTTTCACGTTTATTCTAATTATCCTAATAATTGACCTTTTTTCTGCTCATAAAAATCTCAACCCCTTTTGCGAATACGCTTTTTATGAAAAATATCATGCAAATCTTGAAGTCATTGTTAACGACCCCGATACCTTCAGGATCTATAATGCTGATCAAGATATAAATAAAAATTCATCATATATGAGCATATACGATCAGCAGCAGAGATGGCAATCGCTTTTGATGCCAAACCTCGGTGTATTGCATAATACCGATCAGATCATTGGCAGAGCAGGGCTTTTATTAGCTTATCAAGATGTTATCATTGAAATACTGGAAAAATCATGGGCAGAGAAAATATCGTTTCTCAGGTTAGCAAATGTGAAGTACATTGTTTCATCTGAAGATTTAAGTAAAAATCCTGAAATTAGGGATAAGATCGAAAAAGTTAATCCCCTCGTTTACAGGATTAAGGACTATCTTCCAAGGGCTTGGATAGTCGGACAATTAAAACATATAAAAATTGGTACCATTGATGAATTGCTTGATCATTCTTTTGACCCACTTCATTCAGCTATAGCCAAAGGAGACATTGTATCAAAATATAATCACCCCTCTTTTTCTAGCATTGAAAATATTTCTTATGAGCGAAACAACAAAATTCATATTGATGTAAGAATGACAATGCCAGGCATATTGCTACTCTCGGAATCCTCCTATCCAGGATGGCAAGTCTTTGTTGATGGAAAAAAGAGGGAATGCCTTTGGTTGAATCTCTTGTTCCAGGGAGTGGAAGTTGGAAAAGGAAGTCACCAAATTGACTTCATTTATCATCCGAAAGATTTCATCATATTCCTTTCAATTTCAATAGTTGCACTAGTAGCATTCTTTTTAATCTGGCTTTATTGCCTGTGTTTTTATAGAAAGATCCCAATTTAATGTACTGTAATCCATTGATAATTCGATAATAAATATGCTTCCGATTTTTTCAAAACTCACTGTCAAAAAACAACACCTTATTGTAAAAATCATACCGATAATTCTCCTGGCCTTTTTTTTAATACAATCCAGCACGGCTATGATACACAAATCAGCTACATGGGATGAGACTTATTCTTTTGGATTAGGTGAGTATCTATTAAAAAATATGAGGTGGGATGTTCCTGGGTCAATTCTGCACCCTCCGCTTTCATTCTATATCAGCAGTATCCCCTTTCTGTTTATTGCTCATGATAATGAAACTAATTGGAAATATGATGATAATAATAAACGAGACATTCAATTCCTTGGTAATGTCGATAATTTTCGGGGTCAGATCCTCCTCTCTTCTGATTTAAACAGGAATAACATTCTGCTTTATCTTTCTAGGTTGATGATCATCTTCGTTGCTCTATTGCTCGGTTACTACATATATCTCTGGAGTAATTCCATATATGGTGAAAATGGCTCACTATTGTCCCTGTATTTTTTTTCCTTTTGTCCAAATATGCTCGCACACGCACACCTGACAACGCCGGATATGACACTAACAGCATTCTCGTTCATAGCATCTTATTATTACTGGAAGAGCCTGAATTACTCTTCCCGGAAATATTCAGCTATTGGTGGCATCTTTTTTGGGCTGGCGTTAATGTCAAAATTTACCAGCATTTTGCTTTTCCCAATCTTCTTTATCTTCCTGATTTTTTTTCGGATTAATAAAGCCAGATTAGATGTCCTCAATAACATACTGTTTTATGGAATTGGTTTGTTTATACTCTTTCTTGGTTATGGATTTAATATCACGCCATATCTGCAGGGCATTATCTTTCAACTGGAACATGCGAGCAAAGGGCATTCGTTTTTTCTCCTTGGACAATATTCGACTTCCGGATGGTGGTACTATTTTATTGTGGCCTTTTTTATAAAGACGCCAATACCTACTTTGATATTGTCTTCTGCATCATTGTTTTTCATAGCCAAAAGATTCAGATTAAATTATAATATCAATGAATTATGTCTTCTTGTACCCGTATTATTTATATTTTCTTTTTTCTCGATCAATCATCAGTCTATTGGCCTCAGGTATATTTTACCCATCTATCCTTTTCTCTATGTACTTATCGGGAAAATTATGGCAATTAAGTCTTCGGGAAAATTGGCTAACCTCTTGTTTTCCTTAATCCTTTTATGGTATTTTTTAGGATCAATTAATATCTATCCCCATTACCTGGCATATTTTAATGAATCTATTCTGGGCCCTAAGAATGGCTATAAATATCTTATTGATTCAAATCTGGATTGGGGGCAGGATTTAAAAGGTTTAAAGGATTATATGGACAAAAACAATATTGACAAAATATACCTCAGCTACTTTGGTACAGATTTACCTGATAGATATGGCATAAAGTATAACTGGCTTCCAAGTCCACTTTTTACTAAAGATTCTCTACAGAATGAGATGCATTTTCCTATTAAAGGCCTTATTGCTATTAGTGCAACAAACCTTCAGGGATTATATTTTAATAATAAAAATATATACGCCTGGCTTAAAAACTACGAACCAATAGCAAAGATAGGATATTCAATCTTTATCTATGATACTAAATAACGAAGTCTTTCCCTTTAAGGCTAATAGAAATTTAACATGATTTAGGATGTTACCTCACGCATAATTTCCATGAAAGAGATGCGGGAATAAAAAAGGCTAATAAATGGATTCTACTAAAATTTATCAAAAAAGATCCCTATCTCAATTTATCAGATCACCTATTGCTCTACTGATTTTATTACTTTTATTGATAAGCAGTTATTTCCATCATAAAATACTATTCTCTAATGAATCATGTAGGTATTTTCTTATTATCTCGATAGTTGATTATCATAAGTTATATGTAGATGATATTACGACCAATGCCAATGATGACCTTTCTTTTCATGACGGTCACTATTATTCCGCAAAGGCTATCGGCGTTCCGCTTTTGGGGGTACCTGTATACTGGTTCATCAGGAACTTTACTCCATTATCTAAAACCCATCCTATCTCACCTATAAATATTTATATAGTCAGGTTTTTCGTAACTACCCTGCCCTTTATCCTGCTGGGAGCAATAATGTTCAATCTGGGTATACGGATGGGTGCGGATAGCGCAAATTCCATATGTATGGTTCTAGCATATAGCTTCGGCAGTATAGCGCTTCATCATGCATTAATGTTCAGTGGTCATCAAACTGCTGCATCCTTTTGTTTTTTTTCCTTTGCTTTGATCTTTTGGTTAAAACATCGAATAAATCAAAATCATAACGCATTCTATGCATTCATTGCGGGATTGCTTGCCGGCATAGGAGCATTGTCGGATTACACATCGATGTATATAGCCATAATATTAACCATATACATCTTTTTTATAAGGGACATCCCGCTAAATAATAAAATACTTTTTATCCTCGGAGGTATCCCATGTATTGCCTTACTTGCACTGTATAATCTTCACTGCTTTGGAAGCCCTTTTTCTTTTTCATACAACTACCTGTCTCATGAATTGTTCAGGCAGGGAGCCGAAAAAGGTGTACTAGGAATATCTCTTCCTAGTTTGAAGGCTATATTTGCCATCCTTTTTTCTCCATCAAGGGGCCTGTTTTTTGTCATGCCTATCTTCCTATATTCATTATTTGGCCTTTTTCGAATGATTAAAGAAAAATTATTCCTACCTGAAGCGATCATAATCATCCTGATCTTTCTGGGATATATTTTAATTAACGGAGGATTTTATGGCTGGCATGGAGGTTGGACATATGGGCCACGCTATCTGGTACCAATGCTTCCTTTTCTTGCAATCCCGATAGTCTTTGCACCATTGCGCTCTATATGGTTTGCCCTATTGTCTTTCATTTCCATTTTTCAAGTCGTGCTATCTGCGGCTATTTATATACATGTTCCCAATGCGATTGTTAATCCTCTCTTTGAGATAATAATACCTTTTCTTTTTGATGGATTTACAGCAATCAATATCGGAAATCTGCTTGGTCTTCAAGATCCATTATCATTTCTTCCCCTTCTTATTGTATTAATCATATTCACTGTCCTATTATTAAAAAATACAGGTCTGCCAAAGAAAGGCCAGGAAGGATTTTCTCATAAATTTCTTTCTGCCGTATTGGCGCTATTTATCGTAATGTCTCTGTCACTCCAATCTACACAACCGGAAAAGGTTGTTCATTGCTGTAAGGCATATTTACTAAAGAAAGCATTTATAGCAGGTAGTCTCAAGAAGGGGGTAGGACCTCTTATATATGAGGATAATAAATGCAATTCTGAATAATTCTATAAATGGATTTTATATAAAGGCAATAGCCAAAATGGAACATGTATTTAATATAGATTCTTAGATTATTATTTTGGAATGTCTAAAAGATTGACGCTGACCTGTAAGATTAAACCCATGTTTTTTCAAATTTTCATAAATCAATTTTTTTTAAAACCATTTTATATACCGATCCTTTTTGAAGAATTGATGTTATCAGATATATTAGAATACAAGGGACTATCAAAAATCCTGATATTATTAACTGTAAAATTAAGTATAACGCCCTACCTTTTAAAATATGCCCTTTAATAGCTTCATATAATTCATTTTTTGGCCATCCCATTGAATTCAGAATGCTTTGGAGAATGCCATATACTCCCTGTTCAAAACAATAAGTTGTGCTTTGAATTATTTCAAAATGTTTTTTTTCCATTAAGTATTTAAGAGATTTTTGTGTAAAATGATATTTATGCCATGGAACATCAAGATGAAACCACGAATGTTTAAAAATCTTTGATTCTATACTCGAAAAATTTGGTACGGCCAATACAAGAATTCCATCTGATGCTAAAAGATCATACACCCTGCTAACGACAACATCGGGATTATCCAAATGCTCTAATACATGCCATAAAATAATTATGTTAAATGATCTTTCCCTTAAATCCAGGACATCAAGTTCACCAACAATATATTTAATTCTATCGCTATTAATAAAACGTTGTTTTGGATATGTTGGATGTTCAACTCCGTAGCATTCACACCCATATTCAAGGAAAGAGTTCAAAAATCTCCCCTCAGCACAGCCTATATCAAGGACCTTTGGCCTTTGAATTGATGACGGGATCATTAAAAGATATCTTCTTGCTCTAATTTTCGATATCAAGTTACGAACATTCTGTAAAATCGGAATAAACTTGTTTTCCTTCATTCCATAATATTGGATAGTGTTATGTATATGTAGGATATCATCGCTAGGGAAAGGAAAGGTGCGGGCCAAACCGCATTCCTGGCATTGCAGGATATCAAATCCTGAATGGATAGTTTTTGTCTTAAATAGGATTTTTGATTCGTTGCTTTGACACAAGGGACATACAAATGAATCCATAATAGACCTAGATTTAATTGATTGTCAGTTTGCGACCTTGGTGATTGAATATTGGATGCTTGAATATATTTAATCTTGAGAAAAAATATATTAAAGATGTATGTATCACCCCGATTCCATACTTTATTGACCTGATGAAATTTATTGAAGATGAGTCTGTAAAATACTTAGTCGGGCAGGATATCTCCCCGACGTTAAAATCAAAATAGATTACCTGGGCAAGCATTTCATTATCAAAGATAAAGTCATCTGAATTTTCATTTAAAGGGAGTGTTTCAAGGACTTTTCTGGAAAAGGCACGATAACCTGTATGGAATTCGGATAATTTGCTCCCGAGAAGTATGTTTTGAAAGGCAGTCAATAATCGGTTTGCTATATATTTATATACAGGCATACCCCCGCTTAGAGCCTTTCCACCCAATATTCTTGAACCTAATACCACATCATAGACACCATAGGCAATCATTCCGACCATGGCAGAAATCAACTTAGGTGTATATTGGTAATCAGGGTGAAGCATAACAACAATGTCTCCTCCCTGTCTCAATGCCTCAGAATAACATGTTTTCTGATTTCTCCCATAGCCATAATTCCTTTCATGCACAATCGTTTCAATGCCAAGCCTTTTTGCCAATAAAACAGTATTATCAATACTATGGTCATCGACCATCAATATTTTATCAACAATATCCATAGGGATTTCATTATATGTATTTTCAAGCGTTTTTTCCGCATTATAGGCTGGAAGGACAACGATTACTTTTTTACCATTGAACATGATTCATAGCTCCATTATATTTATTTTTTGGATATATCCAAATCAGATGCTTTGTTTTGCAGACCCTCTCGTGCCATTCTAATCAATCTCAAAACTTCACAGTTTTCCTTTCTTTCATTTACGGGGAGGCTCTCTAAAACTGAAATCGCATCTTTATATTTCTCCATATTTATGTATGTCATAGCAAGATTAGCCGATAATTGAACAGATTCCGGGGAAATTTCAAAACCTGTTTTAAGGGCTACGACAGAATTTTGATAGTCACCTGTCATACCATACGCCCCGCCTAGATTTGCCCAAAAGATTGGTTCATTCGGCGCATAGATAACCGCTTTTTTAAAATATTTTAATCCCTCCTCATTATCCCCTACCTTGAAAAGCGCAGCACCCATATTATTATACCATTCACCTTTTTCATGATGAGTCATCACCAACGCCTTTGCTTTATTCAGTAAAATAATAGCCTCGTTTGGTCTCTCAGTTTCAGTCAGAAGGGCTGATAAGTTAATATAACTAAATGCTTGATAGGGAAATTTTCCTATGGCTATTTTAAAATATCTTTCAGCTTCTTGATATTCTTTATCATTAAAATAGATTTCAGCCATATCTGAGGCAAAGAGGTAATTATCAAATCCCAATACCTCTTGTTTAATCAATGTGTCATTATCATGCCAGAGTCCCCCATTTAGAATATAAGTATAAATTCCAAAATAGGCTACAACAACAATTAACATGGATAATGCAAGATTTCTTCTGGCAATAATCGCCTTTTGAATAAGAATACCCACACCGATTAATAAAAAGCACATTGGCAGATAAAGCCAGCGCATGGCAATAAGAGATATGGAAGAGTGTGGAATGATATTCAGAGCAGGAAAAATACAAATCAAAAAGGCTATTATAGAAAATATTAATAGCCTGTTTGTTATTATCTTCCATAAGGTAAAGCATGCCAATAAAAACAATAAGAATGAAATAGTACTATGCCAGATAAAAATATTTGCTGGATAGTCGAGATAGAATATATGTAATTTATAAGGGATAAATATCAGTTTCATGTTATAAAAAATAATATATGGTGCAAAATATATCCTAGACCATATGCTTTCAATATTTGAAGGTGTCAATAATGAATCGGTCACTTCCTTTCTCAGCAAAAAATATAATAAAGTGATCATTATAAAAGGAATATAGCTAATAATTTCTTTTGATAATCTATATCGTTTTTTCGCAAATATCCTTTGGTACAGAAAAATTAGAGGAATAACCATCAAGCCAAATTCTTTTGAAAAAACTGCCCCTGCAAATAAAAAAAGGGAAACTATATAGATAAGGTAATTTTTCCTTTCCCATCCAATAATATAAAATAGGAATGAACTGACGACAAAAAGCGTTACGATGATATTATTCCTTGAGACAATAAAGGAAACTGATTCTGTGTTGACAGGATGAAGTGCAAAAATTATTGTAATCCAAAATGCAATTTGCCTGTCCATCAATAATGAATAAAAATTCAAAATTACAAAACAACATAATATATGTAAAATAAGATTGGTAATTCGAAAACCACTGGCGTTCATGCCCCAAATTTTATAATCAAGCCGATATGTCATATTGATTAAGGGCCTGTAATAACCGCTATGGTATTCTCCCAAATCCCTTTTATCGGCTATTCCGTCTTCCTGGCTAAAATATGTTTCTATTGAATGGGATTCTCTTATAAATGGATTATTCTTAATGAGGTCGTTATCATCATAAATAAACTCTCCTGAAAAGGTCGGGAAATATGCGGCAACTATAAGAATGGCTATTAATATATATTTACATATTAAGGAGAGTATATCCTTTTTATTCATTGTCTGATTACCATATCCTCAAAAACATATTTATTAAAAACTTGAGATCTAAGGAAAATGTGTTTTCTAATCTCCGAATAGAAAATATATTAATCCAATATATTTCATTTACACCTTGATCATTCCAATAATCCATAGGCTATAACTAATACAAGCAAACAGTATCCAGAACCAATAAGTGTGGGTAAATTTATCAGTCTTCAAAGGAGGTTCTAGACAGAAAAAAATAATCCCAATAACTGCCCCAATCCAGCCAAATAAACCTATTTCTAAGACTATCGTCCAGAAGATTGCCGGATCATTATATACGATATCCTGCCTATAAACCTTATCTTTATCATCATTTTCGTCTCCGGTCTTAAATCTATTCTCATTCTGATCTTTCGTGATATTAAGGATCTCATCATCACATCTTTTAATCCAATTAGCCCCCGGAGAATAAAAGCTCCTGGATGAATAAAAGCTGTTCCTGATGGTTTCAAGGGCAATCAGGGACAATTGATCATCATTAATTTGGTCAGCCTGTTCGCTTATTTTAGAAAGGTATTCGGCTGATCTTTCAATATATGGATTGAAAGGTGTGTACCAGTGCATAGAACGATCAAAAAAAGTAATGGCCTTTATATACTGTTGATCATTAAAATATTCTTTACCTTCTTTAAAATTTTGTATTGATCCAATAAAGGCTCTTGTCCAGATTGCACTGAACGTGAGTAATATCAGGACAAACAATATCGTCGCTCTTTTAATCATATTACGCATGAAAAATAAAATCACACAGTCAGTAAAAAATCATTTGTCTTTGTTCTTATTATCATACTCCTTGACAATTTCCTGGATATGTTCCTGGCCACTTTCAATCGATAGGGAATTTCGAAAAATTTTAATAGCCTCATCCATCTTTCCGTCATCCAGTAATAGGAAACCGAGATTATTTTGATAAAGTACATTCTCTGGATCGATATCAATAGCCTTGTTAAAGGAATCAATTGCACTACTTAAATCACCACTTTTAGAATAATAATAACCCCAGTCGTTATATAAATTGGCAGGATCGTGATAATAGGGCATGGACTTTTCAAGCTCTTCCTTCGCTTCATTTAAAAAACCATAATCCGAAAGAAAAGTTGACACAGAATTATGTATAGAGTCGTTGTCATAGCCTATTTGAGAGGCCAATCTTAATCTTCTAAGACCTGGTTCAATACCTCCCAACATTATAAGATGTTTCCCCTTATTAAAATGATAGTTCGCTGTTATTTCGCGGTTCATATAGTCGAGGTAAAAATTGTCTTCTAGGCTTTCTGTAGCATAATAATTCCATATACTAACCCGTTTTTTTTGATCAATCTCTATTCGATCATTAACCACCATTGAAATTATTCCGTAAGGTATTAGACTGTAATTTTTAGGCAGTGAGATTGGATGAGGGTCAGGCAAAGAATAAAATATGCCATAAGCGGATCTTCTTTCTATAACTTTTTTTTCAAGAACGGCAAGAAGATCACTCCACTTCCCATGGTAAACAAAGGTACCGTTATTATCACCAATATAAGGTATTTTAAAAAACAGATTATATCGATCATAAAGGATAACATCCTCTCTCATTCTCTCAATAATCCGGTTATATGTTATGGGAAAGAGATTGTTATCACTCTCAACAAAAATTGTTCCGCCATAGTTAATTGTTCTAAAAATATTTTGAGCATGTTCATAACCATTATAATTGCGACTCTGATCGCAAATATAATAATTTGAGGCAATAAAGATTATCGGGATAAATCCACATGCAATATTTGATACATTATATAACCTTAAATTACTTTTAAAATAAATCTCCCTGCACCTTTTTAATAGATCTGAGACACCTATCCCTGCAAGAATCGCGATAACGATTAAAGTCGGCAGATTAAAAGGAGTAATCTCTAAAATAACGGTATTAAGAAAAATAGTATAAAAAAAATCAAATATGACTATTCCAAGGTAAAACATCTTCCATGGAATTGATGGCAGTTTAATAAAACCCCATATCCCAATTAATGAGATCAGCCCAAATTGTCTAATAACAATCTCTAATGCATCTTTTGCCCTGATCATATATCCCATTAAGTTCATATTAAAGACATAAACAGAACGGTGACTTTTCCCGCTTATTACATCAAAGAAATTCTTCAGGTTATCTGGATCACCCCAGTGGATTGCCGCGTCGGCATTTGTTCGGATGGGCAGATAGATATATGTTATTAGAGCAAAGAAAAAAAAGACGGAAAGAATAGCAAATGTTTTTAGATTAAATACACCCTTTTTGTCAGAAATAATAAGAAAAAATAATACAGACGGAGCCAGCATAATTGTCTGTAAATGATTGACAAAACTGAGGCCTGTGATAAAGGCAAAAAGGATTATATAGCGAATATCCCTCTTTTCATCCCAAGAGATTAAAATCCTGATTAATAGCGCCATAAAAAACGTATGCAGCGGATAAACCTCTGCTGATACAGTCTGTAACCAGTAAAGTTGTGTAAAGGCTAGCGTAAAGGCGCCAAATATAGAAGCAACTATGGATGAGGTTATTTTATATATAATAGAATATAGAATCCAGACTGTCACCAGGGAAAAGAATATGGACATCAAGTTCATCCTGAATCCAATATTACCTATTGGTATCAGACAGAATAACTTGCCAATAAGGGCATAAAGAGGATAGCCACTTGGATGTGGTATTCCTAGAGAATACGCAGCAACAGTCAATTCTCCACTATCTCCCGGGTAGACTGTAGGACAGATTGTACTCAGATAGATAATAAAAGAAATAATGATTAGGATAAGCGGGATATGGTATTTGGAGGATATATCCATGTCAGGTACCGACGATTTCACCATAAAGTCACTCAGCACATAGAGAAATTCAAAGATTTAAAAAAAAGAATTAATCGTCTGGATTCCCCGGTCGAGCCTGGGAATGACGAAAAATAGCGTTTTAGGTATTTTGACAATTCCATAAATATACTAAATCATATCATTTATGGAACCATCTTGAAAAAACAATATGTTTGCTGCCTAAAAAATTAAATATTGTGGCCGCGGCTATACCGAATAGGCTTGCGATGATATACCAAGGCATTTCACTCATTCCGACATATCTTATTAATAGATGCATTACACCGATTCGGATGCCCAGGCCAATCATACATACTGTTATGAAAGTA
>Ga0209427_10002465_pt1 | contig 21781 bp, 22 predicted proteins | sample DeeMarSWOR136_30_FD_187465 | JGI IMG/M metagenome (GOLD analysis project Ga0209427, IMG submission 187465) | Marine sediment microbial communities from White Oak River estuary, North Carolina - WOR-1-36_30 (SPAdes) (version 2) | ecosystem: Environmental > Aquatic > Marine > Intertidal zone >...
TCAACGGGAAAAATATCATTACCATTAACAGGCCCAATCCCACTCGCAACGGCAGACTTATGAATAGAATGTTCATCTCCGGCACTATGCGGGCCAGCACGGCCAACACCACCATCAATAGCAGGAACGCGGCCAGTATTGGCGCCGACAGTTTGAGGCCGGCGACTAACATTGCCGAGCCGGCTTTTACCACTCCTTCGGTCAAGACCGGGATGGTGGGGATGCTTCCGGCCGGGAACGCCTCGTAACTTTTCGAGATAATCATCAAGAGCATGTGGTGGCCGTTGGCGCTTAGAAACAGGATTAAAAATATCATCTCCAACAGGCTGCCCAGCGGCTGGGTCCTCTCGCCGGTCAAGGGGTCCAGGACCTCGGCCATAGCTAAAGCCATCTGCCGTTCGATAATTCGGCCGCTGAGCTTGACGGCGGAAAAAATAAGGGCGGCGACCAGGCCCAGGGCCAGGCCGTAGGTTGCCTCGTTGGTTATCAGCAATATCGCCTTTAGTACGGAAACGCTATTTGGCTCGATGGCCAGAGGGGCTATTACGGAGAAGAAAACCGCCAGCAGAACGGTGAGGCCGACTTTGATCCTGACCGGGATAGTCTTCCATCCAAAAACAGGCAGCACCAAAAAAAACGCCGAAATCCTGGTCAACACCATCATAAAACCGAGCAGTTTTTCGACCATCAGTGTCATGAATCAATGCCCGACATTTTGGATATGACTGAATACCTGGGTGGCGAATCTGAGTATCAACTGTAGCATCCAGTTGCCGCAAATCAGCGTTACGAAGCCAACGGCCACGAGCTTTGGGACGATGGTTAAGGTCATGTCGCGTATGGAAGTAACGGCCTGTAACAGTGTCACCACGACACCGACGACTATACAGGTAATCAAAATCGGGGCGGCTAAAAGCAGGGCCGTCTCGAGGGTTTGCCGACCCAGGTAAAGGGCAAAATTGCTATCCATAATAAACCTCTGCAATAACCGGTTAAATGGTTATGAATTACCGGAACGTTATCTGAAACCCAGGCTAAGACTCTTTGCCAGCAATCCCCACCCGTCAACAAGAATGAATAATATCAGCTTGAAGGGCAGCGAAATCATCATAGGCGGCAGCAGCATCATTCCCGCGCTGAGCAGGACACTGGCGATAACCATATCTATCAACAAGAATGGAATAAATAAAAGGCAGCCTATCTCGAATGCCGTTCGAAATTCACTGATAATGAAGGCCGGGATTACTATGTGCATTCCGATATCCATCGGACTTGCAGGTGGCTCTATCCTTGCCATCTGCACAAAAAGAGCCAAGTCAGATTCCCTGCTCTGTCGAAGCATGAATTCCTTGATACAATTGCTGCCTTCTGTTGCGGCGGTCTTTAGATCCATCTGTTCGGCGATATAAGGCTGAATTGCGTTCGTGTTGACTTTGGCAAAAGTAGGCGCCATCGTATACAGGGTCAAAAACAAGGCCAGGCCTATAATAGCAATAGTTGGCGGTATGGTTTGTGTGGTCAAAGCGCGACGCACAAAGGCCAAAACAATCACTATTCTCGTAAAGGATGTCATCATTACCAGCAGGCTCGGCAAAATCGCCAGAATGCTGAAGATGATTACGAGTTTGACGGGTGTCGACCAGTTTTTCTGTTCAGCCTCGTCGTTGGTTGCCTTATCTATAACCGTCATCAAATCACTGATGCTTGGGACGCCGGCTACCGGTACATCTTCTGCGGAAATATTGTCAGGCATCTTTGGCATTGATATTGGAGGGAACTTATCAACATCCTTGCCGAATGAAAAACCGGTCGGGGACAAAACAACAAACAGCAGAAACAATATTTTAATATGCCTGCCAACCATTTATGACCTCACAAGATCAATTTCCTGCGCGGGAACATCGGCCAGCGCATCCGTTACGTCAGCCAATTTTGTGATATTTTCACCGGTACTACCTAAAAGAAGAGATTGATTACCTATTTTGAGCAAATGGAGCGTTTTTCTCGGCCCGATGTGGACAGTTTCGACGATTCTAATCTCTTTTCCCGGCAGGTTTGTAATCCTTGGCAGCAGCTTTCTTGAGGTGTAAATCGCCGCTGCGCCCAGAGCGACGACAAGCAATACCGACAGCATCATTTTATAGAACAGCTCTTTATTGCCGGAGCTTTCGTCTTGTTTGCTGGAAAAATTTGGGTCACCGGCGAAGAGAGAGGCGGTCGTGAATTTCGATCCTTGACCTTTGGCTTTCGTCTTTTCCGGTTCCGAATCACCGGTAGCCGATTTAGTCGAGCAGACCACAAGCATGGCAGTGACTATGACAGCCGTTACCAGAAACGCAACGAATTGTTTCTTATATGCCCTCACGGATAAAACATACCAAATATAATATTTCGGTTACCATTTCACGAACCAGCTAAGAACAGACAAAATCCAGTCCATTATTATTTGGTGTGCAAATGCCGTGCCGAAATGCCCAAATGAGTGTTATTGCATCTTCAGCAGGGATTTTGGCACAGAAATTGGCGGATAATCGGGCAAATTGTAGAAAAACTTTACAATTCCGGGCCCTATGACAAATTAATCGCCGCCCCTGAGGACTGCGATTAAGATATGTGACTTTTTGGAAATCGGGCTGTTTTTGCCCACCCAGTTGCCACCCGGTCCCGCCCCCCAGGAATAAACCGGCCAATTGTATGCAGAAGGCAAGTTATCTTTCAGGAATTCCGCCGTAGTCTGTGCCCGCCTGGCTGATAGTATCCACCGTTCTTTCTCTGTTGCCTCATCGTCATCCAACCCGAGAACATATAGCTTAACGGCTTCAGAATCCTGGCCTTTCTTTAAATCCAGACAAAATTCGGTCAAGAAATCCTTCGCCGGTTCATTCAAATTAGCCCGGTCCGTTGAAAACCGTATGTTTGTCACTATAAAATGGGTATTTTCCGCCACTATTTGAGAAGGTATTGCCGTCATCGACTGTGTGAGCTTCTTAAAAATCCTTCGATTATTCTCTCGGTTTGCGTCTATACTTCTGCGAGCAAATGTCTCATCCGGATCCGGCGTGTAGTATTTGAGCTTGACCATGCCGAGTTCGGGCATTTCTTTTCTTCCGAAAAGTACTCCGAGCCCTATATATCTGATAGATTTAATAAAGCTGTCTCGTCCCTTATTAAAAAGAGCCGGGTCCTGTACATCGGCCAGAGTCAGGAGCATGACAAAGAACGTCAGCAGCAGCGTTACCATATCCGAAAATGTAACGATATAACCCGGTACTTTTGGCGAAGTTTCCTCAGATGCCTGGCTTTTACTACTCAATTGTAAATACTCCGTTCCAACAGAACAATCTCAACCGTTCGCTCAAGCCTGGCAACTACCTGTCCGTTATTAAGTCTCTCTTCGGGTATAGTTGTGGCAGCAGAGATACTGAATCGCTTTTTTTCAATTCCCTTTATCCCCGTAAGATAGTCCAACACCGCCCATGCGCGTTCCAAACCAAACTGAGAGCCGTCCTCATCACCCGGTCCATTTTCGCTGATAACCACGCGGTTAGGCATTTGCTTTAAGAACGATGCCATTGTTGACATGATATCCCTGCCTTCGGGAGAAATAGCCGCACTTTTACCCCAGAATATCTTTTCGGATGAGACAATGAAAACCTTCCTCTTTTGAAAGCCCTCGGACTCCGTTTCTTCCAACAGACCATCCTGATCAACTCTTTTCAAAGTAGGTTTCTCACTGCCTCTATCAAGCTGCTCAAGATATTTTATCGGCCTTAGATGTTCAAATGAATCCCTGTCACTATGAGGATCCGGGCTAATATTCGTCAGAGCTTGGCAGTAAATTACCTTCAATCTCCAAAAGACCTTGTCATCGAAAGATGAGAAACTCAAAAGCAGTACGAAGAACGTCAACAGAAGTGTCATACAATCACTGAAAGTGACCATCCATTCCGGCGCACCTTCGGGTTGTTCTTCGGTTTCTGGCTGTTTTTTCACCGGCATTTTTATACCGTAGCCTTTACTTCTTCCCGCCTGCCCTGAGAGACAAAAACCTGTATTTTTTCTCGAACAGCAGTCGGATTGTCACCTCTTGCGATAGCACAGATCCCTTCTACAATCATTTCCATAACAGTCGACTCTGCTTTTGAATAGAGCCCCAGTTTTCCGGCCAGCGGGATGAATATCAAATTAGCCGTTAAAGCGCCGTAGAATGTTGTAAGCAAAGCTACAGCCATTCCACCGCCGATGGATTCAGGTGAGTCCAGGCTTCTAAGCATTTGGACCAGACCGATGAGTGTGCCTATCATCCCAAAAGCAGGGGCGGCCGCACCCATAAACTCCAATATTTTCTTTCCGATTGCATGGCGGTCCTGTAGGTGTTGAATCTCCATAGACATTATTTCATTAATCGTGTCAGATTCCTGGCCGTCCACGAGCATCTGCAAACCTTTTGCGAAAAACAAATTGTCTATCCTTGGAATCTCGGCCTCCAGAGCCAGAGGTCCATCACGTCTGCTGATGGCCGCATAGTTCACCATCTTTTGAATCAGTTCCGAATGCGAGGGTACCTTCGTGATAATTGTCTTCTTGATTACCGAAAAAATTCCCAAAAACTGCGGCAACGAAAAATGAATGAGCGTGGCACACAGCATTCCTCCTACCGTGATTCCCAGTGATGGCAGATGTATAAACATTTGCCAGCCGCCGCCGGCGACAATGGCGGAGGTAATGACCACAAAACCAAGAAGTATTCCTATTATTGTCGCAACGTCCATGGAATCATTATATCTCGGATATTTGTTTCAATCTCTGACACAGAAGAGACGCAAGCTGCGGCTCAGAAGAGACTAACTCCGCTAAAACCTTGGCTTTGGTCCTTTCCTGCATGTAGTGCAGGATTTTTATTGCGTCATTGAGGCCGCTGTTAACCTCTCCGACATCATCACTGCTTGTTTTCTTTGTACACATACTCGTCAATATTTTACCGGCGCTGGAGGCTTCCATCTTGTCATAAGTAGCCGCTATTGATACAAGATTGGCTTTTTCCTCCTTTGTGATATCAACTCTGGTCTTAAGTAACTGATTCCGCTGTTCCTTGAGTCCGGCAATGGTTGCAGCAAGTTCAATCTGTAGATTATTGAGTGCTTCGATGTCATTTTTTAGCGCATCCCGGGTAATTTGTAATCTCTGTTCCTGCGTCTCAAGGACCTGTAGTTTCTTATCATACTCCCGGATTTTTTCGCGTACTTCAAAGACAAGATTCTTAAGTCTTTTTTCGGTCATGATGTTTTTTATCCTGCTATCTTCCGGACTCATCGTACCGACCAGTGGCTGAGGCAGCAATGGCTTTTTAAGGGAATCTGGAGCAGCAACCGTTTTATTGCCGGGTCTTACCGGCGCAGGTTTTGTAAGCCAGGCAAATACAAATGCTCCCGCAAAGCTTATCAGCCCCGTACCAGCTATTATTATTATTCTTCTTTTCTTGCTCATAGGTTTTCTCCTAATTTTCCGTCAACATCCCGGATTTAAGTTAACGCAGAATGTCAGTTCCTTCCATCGTCTCTATATTCGGCCAGTATCATATTTCGAGCAAATGAAACTGAAGCCATTTCATCCAGTTCCTTCTGTTCGATTTTCTCCTGTTCCTTTATAAATTGTGTTTTTGCCTCTTTTCTTAATCTTTCCAAACCTTCTTTGAATCTTTTGACTTTTAAAAGCTCGGCAATTTTCTCTTTCTGCCGGTATTCGAGGGAACTGATCTTTTCCTTGAGTTTCTCAATTCGCTCATCGATGTTCCCTGAAAACCTGAGAAAAAATTCCTGCCTTCCTAATCTGTTCTTAGGATTTTCCTTTGCCAAACGAGCCATTATATCCTTCAATATCATCTGCTGCGTGAGCAACAGACCTCGTGTCTCGGCAAGCTGTTCGGTCATCTCAAGCAGTTCAGACCTTACTTTTTGCTCTTTCTTTGTTTCTATGTCGAGTATGCGCTGCAAACGCCATACAAATCGCTTCATTTAATTTCCAATTCTCAAGTTTAACTGTTTAACAAAGCGGATTCATAGGTTTTGGGAACCCAGCATCTCCCCCCACGACCGTGTAATAGCAGTCAATCTTCTTACAGTTTCCGTGAAATCAGTTCTCTCCCTAACAGGCTGAATGAGAAAAGCATTTATTCTATCAATCAGCGCTATGGCTCCGTCGATGTGCCGATTGCTTCCCGCAGAAAAAGCACCGATGTTTATCAAATCTTCAGCGTCTGTATAAATGGCATATATTTCCTTGAGTTTTCTTGCGGCAAGCTGGTGTCCTTTGCTCACGACCGAGGGCATCAGCCGGCTGATGCTTTGTAAGATATCGACAGCAGGATAATGTCCCCTGTCAGCCAATTTTCTGGACAGAACAATATGGCCGTCCAGCAGGCTCCTTGCACTGTCGGCCACGGGGTCAGCGAGATCATCGTTCTCGACCAGAACGGTCAGAATACCTGTGATGCTGCCTTTCTCGGCGCATCCGAGTCGCTCGATAAGCCTCGGCATTATGGAGAAAACGCTCGGACAGTATCCCTTTGTTGCCGGGGGCTCACCGGCCGCAAGGCCTATTTGGCGCTGGGCCTGTGCAAACCGCGTGAGCGAGTCCATCATAAATAAAACATCCATGCCCTTGTCTCTGAAGTATTCGGCTATTGTGACAGCTACAAATGCCGCTTTTACCCGCTGAATCGGTGGTGAATCGGATGAGGCAACGATGACAACACTGCGTGCCAAACCTTCCGGTCCGAGGTCGGCTTCGAGAAATTCGCGGACCTCTCGCCCACGCTCGCCTATCAACGCCACAACGTTTACGGCTGCGTCGCTCGAATTTGCAATGTCTCCGAGCAGAACACTCTTTCCCACTCCGCTGCCGGAGAAGATACCCATTCTCTGTCCCCTGCCGCATGTTAGTACACCATCTATCGACCTTATACCCAAAGGCAGAGGATGAGTAATTTTTTCACGGCTCAAAGGCGGCGGACTGCCTGCGTCTAATTGCTTCTTGTCCTTTCCTGCTAATGGCCCTTTACCATCGATGGTTTCTCCCAAACCATTTACCACTCTACCAAGAATACTCTCGCTTAGGCTAATATAACGCGGAGTAGTTCTAACAGTTACCGTATCACCCGGGGATATGCCCTCTATATGCTCTAAAGGCAGCAGTATAAGGTGGTCGTTGCGGAAACCCACGACTTCAGCCAACACTCTTCTGCCGTCGCGAATATTGATACCGCAAAGTTCACCTAATCCCACTATTGGGCCGTTGGATTCAACCATCAGGCCCGAGACCCGCACTACCGAGCCCCGGCAATCCAACAAGTTTACATCCTGCAGTACCGAGTGAAATTTTTCAAAATCAATCGGGCTTTTTTCAACTTTACTGGCAGTCATAGATTAATCCGCCGTCTTAAGTGCATTACCAATTCTTTCCAGATGTTCGTCAATCAACGATTCGACTATTCCTTTTGGCGTCTCGATCAGACATTCGGCCCGCCCAATATTTGGGTCCGGAACCAACTTAATGCCTGCCAAGGCTTCATTTAGCTCATCTTGCTGCGCTTTTTGGCACAGGATATGATCTTCAGGATTCAAATGCACTACCACATCCCGGCGTGTAGGCACATTTGCAAGTGCTTCCTTAACGATGGATTCTATTTCATAATCCTCATCCTGAACTGTCCGGGCCAATATCTTCCTTGCGATTTCCACGGAGAGTCCGGCAATTTCTTCTTTGTGCCCGGCGAACAATGTATCGTAAAACTGATTGAGCTTATCTGTGATAGCTTTTAGTGTCCGGCAGGCCTGTGAAAATGCGGCTTTCTGAGCCTTTATATCTTTTATTGCAACCTGCTCTTCCACCCCAATCCTTTCATCTCGATCCGCAGGATGCCTGTCGGCAGAAGGCAAAGTGCGATTGTCTTCGACTTTGACCGATAAAACCGGCTTCTGAAGATGAACTGTAAGCGTCTGTTGCATTTTACTATCGCCCAACAAATCTGAGCTTTCCCTCCTCATTAGCTTCCCGCAATGGACCAACAACTTCTTCCCTGGCGTCAAGAATTTCCTTTTCCAATGGCTCCTGCATCAGTGAAGCTTCTTCGTCCAGCATGGCTACAGCCCGCTCAGATATATTTGAGCGAATCTTTTGCGCCACCTCTTCATCGGCCCCATAAAGCGCAACTGCCAATTTTCCTGAATCCACGGATCGAAGTGCTTCCTGCAGAGACCTGTCCGCTATCGTGGGAATATCTTCCCATGTTATCATCAAATTTCTTACTTTCTTGCCTGTTTCCTCATCTTGCTTGCTGATTTCAGAAAGCATTTGATCCCGCAGGTCTTTTTCCAGACCACTCAGCATAAGAGCGAGTTTCCTAAGATTTTGTGCCTCTTGTCCCGGCCTGACAACGAGTGTTTCTCCTTTTAGACTTTCCAGCTTTTCGCTAACGATAGAAGCCATCCGTTGCTTGACGCCGGCCCCAAGCGTATCAGGAGTCGTCATCTTGCAAACAGCCTTGAGGCGTACTTCCTCACCCAACAGCGAGAGTACCTCCTGGCTCTTTTTCGGAGGCAGTTCCGACAGGATTACGGCAATCGTCTGAGGGTGTTCACCCTCGAGTGCCAGCACCAGTTCGTCCGTGCCGGCCGAGCGAATTTTCGCAAAGAGTTCATTTTGTAATGTGGCTTTTTTAATCTGGGCCTGGATTTGCTCTGCTTTTTCCTTACCAAGAGCATTAACAAGCATCTCGTCGAAAAAACCTTTAATACTAAATTGGGGGGCATCCTTTTGCTGGAGCGAATTACAGAATTCCCGGGTTACCTTTGCCTGCTCTTTGGGATTGTGCTGCTTCAACACATCTATTCTCGCAAGTTCCATAGCAATGTCCTGAATCTCTTCAGGGTCGATCCCTTTCAACAACTCGGCGGCAGTCGCGGCATCCAGACTCATCAATAACATCGCAGCTTTTTGTTTACCCGTTAACACTACTTAGCCAATCCTTTCTCTCAAAGACCGGACAATTTCCTCTCTGGCTTTCTCAACATTTTCCTTTTCGGCATCTGACAGGTGTGAAGACTGCTCATTCAGCGCAGCAGCCACCGGCTCGGAGACATTAGAAGTTATTTTTTGTACAAGCGCATAGTCAGCCTCAACCAATGCTAAAGCTAATTTCTTTATATCAACTCCTTTCAAGGCCTTATGCAGCAACCTGTCAGCTACCCGGTTTATGTCTTCCCAGACCATCATTGAGCCATCAGCGGCTTTATCATTTTTCCTTTTTTTCGCTCCAAAGAGACCTTCTCTACACTTTTTACCCACGTTTCTTAAAATCAGGGCAACCTTAGTCAAAGACCGCTCAATACGGTTTGGCAAAGCTTTCCGTGCAGCATCGGCTTCAACGGCATCGAGACGTTTGCAAACCGTCTCTGCTATCTGCTCCTTTGCCTGTTTTGTCATATTTACACAAGTGCTCATCCTTCTGACCGCACTGAGCCGGATGCTCTCTCCAAAATGATCGAGTACGGCCGAGCTTTTCTTTGCCGGCAGCTCTGATAAAATCACCGCAGCAGTACGAGGGGATTCCTTTTCCAGAACCGAGGCTATTTTTTGCGAATCAAGGAAACGAATACGTGCAAATGGGTCGCTTTCATGCATCAGGTCATGTATCTGAGCCTGAATCTGCTCGGCCTTCTCGTTACCGACAGTGGCTGTCAGCATTTCATTCAGGAAGCCTTTAAGCTCAAATCCTTCGTCAGGTTGAAGCGAATTGCAAAACTGCCGGGCAATCTGGGTGCTCTGCTTACTGCTGCGATAACCGGCAGCATCAAGATATGCCAACTCCACTGCCAATTCCTGTACCAAATCAGGATTAACGCCTTTGAGCAGCTCGGTGGCGGTTACCGCATCCAGGCTCATCAACAGCATAGCGGCTTTCTGTTTACCCGTTAATGCCACTTACTCAACCTCCCTTTTCTTCGAGCCAGTTGGAAAACAATTGTTTGACCTGGGCAGGATTACTCTGTAATGCACTGGCTATCTGCTTGCGTAATACCAATGGCTCGGATTTTCCGGTTTCGGCCGGGAGAAGGCCCGCGGGCCCCTCAGCACCGGCCAACTGACCTGTGGGGGCCACCTGAGCAGCTTTGTTCTTGGCGCCTCTGAATATCCGAAGAACAAGCAGAGCGCAAATTGCCATAATCCCTAAAGATGCATGGCGGGCAATCCCCATAATACGAGGCCATATAGTAAGCTCTTCATCAGTCATCGATGCAACATCCGGTCGATGAAACCTGACATTCACCACTTTAAGCGCATCGGTCTTTTTAAGGCCGAGCGCGTTTCTAATAATCTCCTCAACTTCATTCAATTCCATAATCAATGCACTGCCACCGGCAGATGGTGCTGCATTTGCATCGGCTGCCGATAAGTCAACAAAAGCAGCCACGGAAAGAGATTTTATCTGTCCCGGGAGCACAAGCTCCTGCTTGACAGTTTTGCCGACCTCGTATTCGGTAATGATTGTTTCGTCTTTTTTTATACCGCCTGCTACGGCCGGCTGGCCGGCTGTTGATACAGTGCCGGGCTCTGTTTCAGAGCCGCTTACAATCTCCTCTTTCGTAGCCACCCCCTTCGGCTCTAACTTCTCTGTAACCGTACTGATGCTGTTCATATCAATAACGGCGCTGACCCTGACGGTTGCCCGGCCGGGCCCTAAAACAGTTTCGAGCATCTCTTCGACCTTGTCCGATAAATTCTGCTCCACTCTCTCCCTGTACTCCTGAACAGTCCCCGCCCCGCTGGCCAGTGTACTATCCGATTGAGTTGAAAGAAGGCGTCCCTGACTGTCTATAACAGTGACATTGTCTGAGCTCAATCCCTCAACACTGCCGGAGACCAGATTCGTAATTGCAGCTATGTTTAAGGCGCTCAGCCTGTAACCGGGCTTTAGTCGAAGAATCACTGAAGCAGTTGTATTGCCGGCCTCAGACGTAAAAAGCGTTTGCTCAGGTGTCACCATGTGCACCCGCGCGTGAACCACACCGTCTATCATTTGAATACTCTTTGCAAGCTCCTCCTGCAGTGCCCGCTTGAGGTTGACGCTTTGAACGAAAGGGCTGACGCCGATTTTTTCATTATCAAATATTTTGTATCCACCCTGCTCACCTGAAGCAAGTCCCTCCCTTGCCATATCCAAACGAAGCTGGTAGACCTTTTCTTTCGGAACGTAGATACTCGTTCCACCGTTCCGCAATTCGTAAACGGTACCCTTCTCACTGATTTTCTCGGTAATCTTTGACGCTTCCTCCGGCGAAAGCTGCTGATAGAGCATTCTCATGTCAGGCCGGCGGGCCCAGTTAGTCAGCAGAACGCCGACAACAACAAAGGTCAGAACAATCGCAATCAATAAAGCCCGCTGAACGATGCTCACCTTTTGCCAAATCGCCCCGATTTTCTGAAAAAAGCTCATAAAATACCTTTTAACTGTTCAGGAACCAAAAAAACTCCACAAAAATATAAACTGAGAAAGCCACATACTTTTTGGCCCGCTTTTACTCAATCCGGCTCCTGACAATCCTCTACAATGGCATATTCATAGTTTGCTTATAGGCCTCTATTAGTTTATTCCTAACGCCCACAAGAAGTTTGAAACTCATATCGGCTTTGGCCGCTGCCGAGACCACCGAGATAATGTCCTGGTTTTTGCCGGACAATAAATCCTTTATGGACATATCTGATGACTGCTGAATCTCATCAACATTGGATACGAATTTCTCAATGGCCTTTGCAGTATTATCAAAGTCTAATTTCCTGGCGGCAGCATTATCCGCCTTTGGCATCAGCGAGTTGGCCTCCCAAACGTTCTTCATTGAGTTTGGGATTCCACTTACATTGCCATTTATGTTAATCATTGCTTACTCCCCGGCTTATCTAAGTAATTCCAGCGTAGTTTCCACCATTTGCTGATATCGTTTGAGAATCGCTGCGTTGGCCTGATACGCCCGCGTTGCGATAGTCAAATTCATCATCTCAATAGGCACACTAACATTGGGCATCAAAACATAACCCTTTTCATCCGCATTAGGATTACCCGGATCAAAAATCTTGTGAAAATCGCTCATGTCCGGAAAAATCTTGTCCAAATCAACGCCCCCGATCTCATCGTCCTCCGCCTTAAATGCCGTCTCAAGCCTGCGGTAAGGCATGCCGTTGCCGACGTCGGTTGTTCGAGCATTGGCCACGTTCGATGAAATCACTTCTATCTGTTTGCTATGCGCCTTCAGGCCTGAAGTCGCAATATCTATGGGGCTGAAGGTATTGTTAACTTCCATTTTCTCTGTCCTTTTTCGCTCCTTAACGGTTGTTTTCCGTCTTTTAGAACCTCAACATCCAACTATGGCAGACTATTTTATGTCCATTGCCAATTCCATTTGGCGATACTTCTTATTGAGCAGCCGAATATAAGCCTTGTAGCGAAGGGTATTCTTGACCATTTGGCCCACTTCACTCTCCAAACTAACGTCATTATCGTTTGAGTTTACCGGCGTTTTTTCAGGCTGATGAACCTGGGGTTCAATCTCACTAAGCTTGACCGATTCTGTCGAATTAAGGGCTTTTGCAAGCAACTCTTCGAACTTGACGTCGATTCTGCGGTATCCCGAAGTTTCAAGATTTGCAATATTATTGGCGATCGCCTTTTGACGGAGGCTTTCAGCTCTAATACCTGCTTCGAGAAAATCAAAAATACTGTTGGTTTCAGACACCTTTGTTCCTTGAAATACCTGTACAAACCTTGTTTGCCCAAAAATATGTGCAATAATCGTGCCAGGTACTTATAGATGGCTATTTTCAATCAATCAAGCGGCTTTTATCCCCCAAAAACCGCCAAAAAACAGATTATCACCCATCTATTCCATCAGAGAAACGTCAGGTTTCTATACACGGAATTGCGTTTTTTAACAGGCCCAAATGTACCGTCCGCGTTGTCCTTTCGCTTTCGTATCGATTTAGCCGGATTAGCCGGAAATTCTTTCCTTGTAATAAGGAAGATTTCTCCACAACTTCAAACAATAACGAGGCAACCGCAGGAATTGCCATCCTTTCGATTTCCATAAGTCTTTTAATATCAAGCAGATATCACTGAACAGAGTCTTTTTAGAGGCTACTGGCACGCCACTTGCTGAAAATACATTGGTTGTTTTATGGGCATGTTGTATGAATACTAACTTGTTGACAATCGGTAATATATTATCGGACACAGCAGCTTCCGGTCCAGCCGCTTTGAAGTTCGCAGCAGGCAAACAAAATAAGCATTTTTCTCCATCTAAACTGGATAATACACCTCTCACTGCTTCTCAGAGAACTGAAACGGCTGACAAATTCCCATATGTTAATCCCAAAAACGGGACCAAAAATGGAAAGCAGCCGGAATTCGATCCTGCTCCCGGCGCAAAGGCACCTCAAAAAGGCGAGAACGGTAAAAACGCAGGAAAGCAAGACCTGACACAGATTCCCGCCAGTCAGCCGAGCGTTGTCCAGGCCTGGTTAGCTCGATATTCGCTCAATATTGAGCACGGCAAAGAAGGAGTCGCAAGGAAAGTAGAGCCGAAGGCCGGATATCAACTTGCCCAATCGCTGAAAAACATAAAACAGGAAATAGCTTTTGCCCACACAGTACAACCGGCAAAAATACAAATAAGAGAAACAGTTCCAACTATCAACCAAAATCAAATCGGGCCCAAGACCACATTACCTGTAACATCGAAGAAGCCATCTAATGAAGGTATACAGGCGAACGGAATACAGACATCAAATACGAAACTGATCACTTCAAGAGGCGTTACCGACCAACAAAGCGTCAACAATTTGGCCCTGAAAGCGATTGCTGATGTTAACAGCAAAACAACCACTGCAAGTGAAAAACCAATAGTTCTGTCCACTTTGCAGGCTTTAGATAGTCAAAAAACACCCCCATTAACTGTCGAAGGACTTACGCAAAAAGCCCTTATTGAAACCGATAGCGGGATAACCACCTCTGGTAACAAAGTTGGTATTATTGCCAGCAAGCCTGTCGTTTCTGCCGGCCCGAAAGTATCCGAACCGAGCCCCGGTTTACCATCGGTCCATAGCAAATCTACTGGTCATCAGCCCTTACCCGCCAGAATTGACTTGGATAAATCTCCTTTACCCGCTGAGAATGTCGTTGAGAACAAAGACTCTACCGACCAGACAGGTCATCCCGGAACACAGCAGTTCTCAGGACTCTTGGCTGATGATATATTAGAACAGGGCGAGAATGTCACAGGCAAATCCCTCTCCCAAAAGTTGCACAATCCTCAACTACAGGTATCCAACAGCCAAATAAAAGAAGATGGCAGCCTGGCCACCAACAATAAATCAGATTCATGTTTTGAGAAGATAATCTCAGCTAATAACACCGCAATTTCCTTCGAAGAGCAATCATCATCTTTTCCCAATACAGTAACGACCGATAATCTACCCACGCAGGCTTCGCCAAGTGATGTTTCTGCGAGCATCACCAAACAGATTCTGGAATCTATTCAAAGCTCTTCATCACAAGAATCAGGAACTCAACAAATTACGATCCGCCTCAATCCACCGGATTTGGGCAAGGTTTTTATAAAATTCGAGGAGCAGGAGAACCAAATCACCGTTTTGCTTGAAGTCAGCAAGTCACAAACCAGATATGAGGTTGAACAGAGGCTTCCTCATATAATCCAAAACCTTGCGGATAGCGGTATCCAGGTAAAGAAGCTGGAAGTGACGCTTACAAACCAAGGCGAGCAACAACTTTATAAAGACGAATCTCTACAGGATGGCACATTCCAGCAGCCTCACGAATTTTCTCAAGGGAGCGATTCCGACGATCCCGAATTTACGGGCGCTGATACACCTGTTATAGGTGTGAACGGCAACAGCTACCAGGATGGTCCTGAACGACAGATACAAATTACAGATACTTCTATCAATATATTGATTTAAGCCAAGTTGGGCTCGTTATGTATGGTTCTGCGGCTTAAAAGCTGCGACAAGGGTACAGAGGGGCAATCACCGATTGAGTTTTCTATGTTTCCATTTCTTTCGGGCCGTTTCGATCGATTGAAGAAAAGCTTCCTTGAACCTGGTCATTGAGAATTGCTCTGCCGCCTTCTTTTGGGCCTCCCTGCCCATCATCGTTGCCATAATCTTATCTTCAAGCAACATATTGGCATATTTTCGCAATTCAGCGGGGTCGTCGCTGAGGAAACCGCTCACGCCGTGTTCGATTGGCGAAGTGGGGTGCCGATTGCCCACGACGGGCAGGCCCGCAGCCATTGCCTCCAGGCTGGCCATATTGTATCCATCTTCGAGTTCGGGATTGGCGGTATGGATGTAGAATCGATGAGACTGCAATATCCTCTTGAGATGGTCCCAACCATTAGCAGCTCTAACTCCTCGCATATTAGGATTATGCCCGACAAGACGGACGGGAATCGCTTCAAATGCCTTTTCATAAAAGTCCCATAACAAAATCTTTTTTCTGCTCTCAATAAAATTGCACACACGGAGGCCGGCACTTTTCTGGGCCGAATACGGCAGGTAATCATTTGTATCAACCGCAAAGGGCACAATGTCATCAGTAAAGCCCCATGATTTGCCTTTTAACATAGAGACAGCTACCGCATGACCGCCAATCAGCTTGAGGTATTTATACAACATCTCTTTCATCGCTTGTGGGGTAACATCAGATTTTTCTTCCAGTGCCCGTCCCTCGATCGTTGAGTGTATGACCAAAAGCCGCGGCTCTGGCCTTTGTTTAATATCAAGTAAATCAGTTATGTTATGTGTTATTATGCAGTAGTAATTTGTCTTTGACTGCTTTGCCTGAGGCAAAGTAATCAACCTGGAATTGGGGGGCACGGGGCGCATCTTCTCATCCCATGTTTCCATGTATCGGCCCTTAAGGCCGATAATAATATCAAGCTTATATCCCAATACGCCAAGCTGATGTACCCATGATTCATGGCAGTTAAATACAAGGAGCGTCCTTTTGTCAGGTTTTGTTTCTTTTTTCCGCATATACAGTCTGGTCTATGTCTCAATTCGGCCCGGATTCTTCCTCATCTTCGCCGACAGCCAATTTCCAACAGCATAAACTATGGGTCACCGCTTCTTTTGCCTTTTATATAGCAAATAAGGGGACACCAGCGCCTTGAACTATACCTGCCTGGAATAATCTGAGCAAGAATTATTCTTCTATTATTAAAATCCACAGATAGAGCGATATTTATGGTCGTGAAACCATAAATTTGTAAATTTGCAAATAAAAAACAGCGGATTTTCGTAATTTATTTGTTTTTTTGTATTTTTCGCAGCTACCCTGCATTACCAGTCCCGATTTCACAGGGATTACCGGTCTTACTATTTTGCGGTCAAATTCTATTAATAAATCCCTAAAGTCCCCCTTATCTTCACCGATAATTGTTTTTGGAAGATAGCCTTAGGACGTGCTTGTTGCATGTTTGAGTAAGTAAAGGGGGCTTGATAAGTCCAATAGAATGTTTGTTATACTTTATTTAAGGAGTCAAAAATATGTTAGCAATCAAAAACAATCTTATGGCTGAAACCGCAGCCCGGCAACTTGGCGTAAGCTACGATGCGCTGGCCAGATCGGTCGAGAGGTTGTCGTCAGGTTTGCGCATCAATACGGCAAAGGACGATGCAGCCGGCCTGGCCGTTCGTGAGTTGATGCGTGCCGACATCGCTGTACTCCAGCAGGGTGCCCGTAACGCCCAGGACGGCATCGGTCTGCTGCAAACAATGGAAGGTGCCATGCAGACAATCGACGATGCGCTTGTGCGTATGAAGCAGCTGGCTCAGCAGGCGGTTACGGGTACGTATTCATCCGAGCAGCGGGCCATTATGAACAACGAGTTTGCTGAAATGGCCGACGAAATCGAGCGTATAGCAACCACGACGAGATTCAATGATACAACCTATCTCGACAACACGAACACGGTAGTCATTCAGGTCGGCGATTCTGACAACGTTATCAACATCACCGGTGTTGATATGACAAAGGCCAGCCTCGGTATCGAGACGGGTTCCTCCGGTTATGCAGCCACAGGTGACCATTTGGTGGCTGATGCCGGTGATGCATGGCTCACACTGAACGACGCAATTGGCTCTGGCGAAACTGTAACTCTGGATATTACCTTTACAGATAGTGCGGCAGGCACGAGCGAAGCGACGATCTCGGTCAATTTCACGGGTCCGGTCCCGGCCGACGGTGGAAGTAAAGACTACTCACTCACCGAGGTGGTCGCAGCTATTAACGCAGTATCTGAGGCCCTTCCAGTTGCAGGTGACGGCACCGTCCAGGCCTATACGGCCGCTTCTGTACAACAAGACAGCGCTACCGGTCAATATACTCTGCAGCTTGGTTCGAGAACCTACGGTGCAGACGGTGCGACAATTGAATTAACCACTCCGACCAATACAGCTGCAGCAGGTGGTTTTGTACTTGCTGCGAATCAGGCAGCTACAAGCATGGTTGAAGACCCGGTTGTTGCCGGTGACAACGGTAGGGTGAACGTTGCTGCAACCAATTACGTTAACGTTCTGACTACTACTGCTGCAAATGATGCAATGGATGCCATAACGGCTGCTATCATAGTAAAGGATACAGCCCGTGCGGCTTTCGGCTACAAGATGAATCGTCTGGAATACACCGTGGGTGTTACCAACATTCAGGCTGAGAACATTATGGCAGCCGAGTCCCGTATTTCCGATGTCGATGTGGCAACCGAAATGGCGAGAATGACGAGATTACAGGTGCTGGCACAAGCCGGCGTTGCCATGTTATCTCATGCCAACTTAATGCCACAGATGGCATTAACTCTGCTCAGATAACCAGTAGCAGGATTTAAATATTGAGATGGTGGGAGGGATGACTGTAATATAAAGCTACAGTCATCCCTCTACCACTCAAATTCATTTAACGCAAAGCAATGCCATCAGGTTCCTCAACAAGGTAATTGTCCAACCTGTGGGGAAAAAGCTGCTTGAAAAGGATAACCAGGGGCCAAAGCTTTCAAGCGTATAACGGATTAATGCGATGAAGAAAGTATCTGTATATCAAGAAGCGGCAGTTACCACCCAAAGCAAAGGCCGGCTCATCGTCCTGCTTTACGACGGTGCAATCAAGTTTATGAAGCTGGCGATCAAAGAGCTGGAAGCGGGGAACTTCGAAGCAAAGGGCCGATACATAGCCAGGGCACAGGATATAATCAACGAACTCTGTGCAGTTCTGGACACCGAAGCCGGCGGCGAAATAGCTGCTAACCTTCGCAAGCTATACTGTTTTATGAATAATCGTTTATCTGAGGCCAACACAAGGTGTGAACCTCAAATGATTCAGGAAGTAATCGCTTTGATGGAAGAACTAAATAAAAGCTGGAAGGCAATCGCCGGTTAATCCCGATCCCAAAACGATGTGAGAGGCGGCTGTTTTGGTGCCGGGCCCAAAAAGGAACTAAAATGCTCAAAGCAAAAGACATTATGACCAAACGCGTAATCTGCGTTAAGACAGACACACCAATATTTGAAGCCCTGAAGTATATAGCATCACACGGCATCTCAGGTCTGCCCGTGGTCGAAGATGATATGACCTTGGTGGGGATTGTTTCAGAAAAAGATGTACTCAGTTTGTTCTACGACAACGACAATGGTGATGAAACAACAGTTGACGATTTTATGACACAACCTCCGCTTTTCTTCGATGAGAATGAAAGTTTGACGGATGTCTGTGACTTTTTGAGAAAGAACGTTTTTAGAAGAGTTCCGATAACGTCAGAAGGAAAATTGGTTGGCATTATCAGCATAAGGGATGTCATTGAATATATTCTTCAATTAAAAGGGGAAAAAGTCACTGCCTGCTCAGAAGAGACCTGATTTCGCGATTTTTACGAAGGGGGGAAGCCGGGTATTCGGCTAAGAACACGTTGGCGTGTTCGTGTTTGATGCAACGATGTTCAACGGTGAACAAACCGTTAATATAAAATAAGTGGTCTCTCGGAGAGGCAAAGTGCAGATAACCTCCAGCGCCTGCAGCCGCGTCTTGTGATACGAGTCGCGGCTGTTTGGGTATATATAGATTACCGTATTTGATTTATCAGGATTGTCCGGCCTTAGCGGGCCCTCAACCGTTTGAAAGCATCCTCACCCCCGTTTATCAGATGAATCAGAGGCTGCGGCCTGTCAACACCCTCGACGAACGCAGGCCGGGCCGCCCAGGGTGTTACACTGCACACACCCGTCAAATCCATCCAGTGCTGCAGTCGGGCAACTGGCAAATCCCAGGTCATATGGAAGTGATTTGCCGGTGGATACTGCTTGTATTCGACCATACTTGCGTATTTCGGTACCACGAATGTATGCGGCCAGGTGGGTGTTGTAAGATCGCACATAGCCCTGGCAAGCTTTTTCGGTACCTCGGTCGTGTGGGCCTGGTCCCAAATAAAAGAGAACAATCCGGTGATACTGCTATAGGTGCATCGAGCCGCGATGCCTTCTATTCCGGCCGGCGTCATAAACGTAACCGAATTGCCGCCGCCGGGGAAATAACCTTCATCTGCCAGAGGCATTCCGACGCCGTCCATAATCTTTTTGACGGATGCCCCGGGTTCTGCCGCCCAATCGAAAGCGGCACTGCCGGAATTATCGCCGTCAACCAGCCCTTTGTTGTACCAGTCCGCTTTCTTATCCAGTTTCTTAAGCCCGATTTTTCCAGCGAGCTTCTTGATTTCCCACGCTTCCCATACCTTTCTAAAGTCCATAAACAAAGGTGGATTTCCGCCGGAAAGATAGGTCATAAACAGCATTGTTAGCAATCCCTGGACGTCTGCTTCGGTGGCATAAGGCAACGGGGCTTTTCGACCGTTATGGTCAAACGTGCTGTTAAAGAATGATTCCATCGCGTCGGCAACGGGAAGTGGAATACCGCGAAGGTCACTTCCCCATTCCAACTGGCTCATAAAGCCGCCGCCGACGGCGTTCAAGTCTGCCATCAGGTCACGTACAATTAAATACATCCCTAAACTCATATTGAATCGCTCGCTGTCGGCCTCATCGCGAAGTTCCAGACGTTTGCCGACATGTCTGTTAATCCAGCCTCGCAAAGCCTTTAGCTCTTTTTCGCTATACGCCTTTTTGTTCAGCATATCAGCCAAAAGCTTCATATCCAAACGGGTGATTTCAATGCCGAAGGTGTTCCTTGTCGGCAGCACATGAGCCAGAGCTGTTTCCATTCCCATCGAATCGTGGCCCAAAATCACTACTCTACGGCCCCGCAGGGCCACGGCCGTTACTGCGGCATAGCACCAGTCTATAAGACTTTTTGCCGTCTGGTCGGTCATTTTCGGATCCATGCCTGTATCCGGCCAGGTCCCGACATTCAATGCAACCATTCTTCCGTATTGGCTAATCGCGCCATTGAGGGCGTGGGCATAGACAACGCCGGGCTTGGGACCGCTATTGCCGCATGTAATGTTTATGGGTGTATTGGATGGGAACTGCTGCAGCAACGAGATTGTCGTAAGCTGTGGGAAGGCCCATGTATCCGGCACGCATACTAAAATATCCACGCCGGCCTTGCGAAACTGCTGAGCGACAATGTCGGCTTGCGCTTCGCCGTCTATCAAAACGGTAGAGTACACCACGGGAACCGGTATTTTATCAGGCATAACCACGGATCCGCTTATACAGTCGGCAGCCATCTTCGCGATGTTCTGACAGCGAGTTCGGCTCGCTTTATCGATACGCGGGTCACTGGTGGCAAAAACACCAATAACAGGAATCTTTGGAGTGGCTTTTCTTATGTTTGGAAGATGCCTTGCTTCTCCTTGGGAGTCCTTACGGACAACATTCTTTGCCATTTCGGATACTCCTTTATACAGCCTTCGGAATTCAAGATTCGAGACTAAACGTGGATGTATCTTCGAGGAGCTTTCTCACATAGTCCAGAAACTCTGCTGCGTAAGCGCCGTTGGTAACTTTGTGGTCTATCGACAGGACCATACTCATAAGCTTGCGAACCATAATATTACCGCCCTCGGGCACACAGGTTTCGGCAATCTGCCCGATTCCGAGAATACTGCACTGGCCGGGCACGACTATCGGGATAAAGGACTCTATCTCAAAAGCACCGAGGTTACTTACTGTAATGCAACCGCCCTCCAAATCCGTCGGAGCCAGTTTATTGCTGCGTGCCTTTTCAATCAGGGCCTTGCTGTCACGGGCAATCTGCCTGACATCTTTTTTATTTACGTCCTTGAGAATAGGTGCAACAAGTCCGCCCGGCACAGAAATAGCCAGTCCGACACCGATGCTGTCTGCCAATTGAATGGTCTCTCCGGCCAACTGGCCGGTCATAATCGGGAATTTTTCCAAACCCATCGCGACCGCACGCATAATAAAGTCATTATATGCAACTTTAACGTCGCTGCCTTTGTTGAGTTTTTGCCGCAATTTAACCAGGTCTGTAACATCGGCCTTTACGCAGAGATAAAAGCACGGTATTTCGTGTTTCGACTGGACCATTCTTTGGCCGGTTATCTTCTGGAGCCTGTTGAGCGGCAGTGTCGTACCGAGTTTGGGCGATGGCTCTGTCTTTTGGACCGGAGCCGGTTTGGCGGGCTTCGAGGCGGCTGCATCTTTTATATCCTGCTCAGTAATTCTTCCGGCTGGTCCAGTGCCC
>Ga0209427_10002466_pt1 | contig 21776 bp, 22 predicted proteins | sample DeeMarSWOR136_30_FD_187465 | JGI IMG/M metagenome (GOLD analysis project Ga0209427, IMG submission 187465) | Marine sediment microbial communities from White Oak River estuary, North Carolina - WOR-1-36_30 (SPAdes) (version 2) | ecosystem: Environmental > Aquatic > Marine > Intertidal zone >...
AGTTTGTTGAGCTGGCGTGTAAGAGGTACCCGGGTAAGATCATCGTGGCAATTGATTCACGGGATAGTTACGTGTCCGTTGAGGGATGGACTGAACCGACGGGCACTTTAGCTACTGATCTGGCCAAAAAGTTCGAGCCGTTTGGGGTTGCAGCTATTATCTACACGGATATAGAAAGGGACGGGATGAAAACGGGCGGGCTACTCCTCAAGGTGAGTCCATTGCATACAAATTTGCTCTAAACAGCCTACTCATAGGCCTCGGTGCCGGGCTGGTAGTGCTATTTTTCAATCTCTACTTCTACAGAAGATTCGAGTGTTCGACTGAACAGATTGGACTCTTTATCGCTATTGCACACGGCATGATGGCGCTTGCAGTACTCACAGGTCCGATCCTGAGCAGAAGGTTCGGTAAGCTCAGGGCCATAGTAGGAATTCAGCTTTCGTCTCTACCCTTTCTCTTGGTCCTGGGGATAAGCAGACTCCTCCCGCTTTCTCTCATCGCCTACTGGGCTCGGGCTGCCTTGATGAACACTCCTGCGCCGATCACATCGAATCTAATGATGGACCTTCTGCCTGAAAGGAGAAGGGCTACGGTGAATAGCCTGACGATTGCCGTAGGGTCGTTGGGCAGGGCATTCGCTACTCTGGCAGGGGGATGGATGATACAGGAAAGTGGGTGGGCTGCTCCTTTTCTTACCACCTCTCTCCTATACGCAATGTGAAGTACCGTTTTCTACAGTATGTTCAGGAAATATGAAGACAAGAACCGCAGACAATGATTTCACGAATTCTTGTTCTTGTATATTACTCTTCCTTCCTTTGTCTTGACCTCGATTCTTTCCGGAACCAGTCGATCGAAATCTCTAATGGTATCCATCAACTCCTTTTCTCTATTCACTTCCATCAATCTCTTCTTCATGAGCTCGCTCTTAAGTAGTCTAGCCACTTTAGCTATGGCCTGCAGGTATTCCTTGCGAACATCTTTAGGAGCAGCGATCATGAAGATGTAGTGAACTGGTTTTCTGTCGAGTGCCTGAAAATCCACGCCATTCTTATCTCTTGCAAAGAGTACTGTGAGTTTCTTCACGCCTGAAGATCGCCCATGAGGTATCGCCACTCCACCACCAAGTGCAGTACTTTCGAGCTCTTCTCTCTCCAAGATCGATGAGAGAAATTCCTTCTTGTTCTCAAGAATGCCCGCTTTTGAGAGGCATTCCACCATCTCTTCCAGCATCTCTGCCTTCTTCTTCCCCTTGAGACTGAGTAGAATCGTCTTCTCATCCATAAGCTCTGAGAGCCTCATAGCAGCCACCTCCTTTAGAATTTCGCCTTCTTCTGCAGGAAAGTCTCTCCTCTCTTCTGGAATATGGCACCGGGAAAAGGTCAATTATGTGACTGCCTTCACCTGCCAAGATTCCTTGAATATTGACCAAGTTACATCACATCCTCTCAATTGTCAAGGCGACAGAGATTGAGTGTCAAAGCAATTTGCAGATATCCCCTTCTGCGTGCACACCGAGGGCAGCTTTGCTGAGACCCCACGAGTCGGAGTGGGTGAAGTGGATACGCCGGATGTTGAAGGAGAGAGGAAGATCACCTTGCTGCGTCGGTGCGACCTCTTCCCAACGCTTCAGAGATGGCTTCTCGAATGCCTTGCTTAGGGGCCTCATACCCCCAGCCGATTTCCTTGCCATTTATGAAGATACCACGGGGAATCTGGTGTCGTAAGAGAACAGATCGATCATCAGCACAGTATTCGTGCAGCACTACGGAGTCTTTGAATTCATCAGCTACCTGTCGAACCCGCTCCGCCTCTATGTTGCTCGTCTGACAGAACGTATTCCAGAAAAGATCGATCACAACCTTACCCGGCACAGGTCTGAAGCGGTAGTTGCGCTTGAGAAATCTGGGCGTCTCCGCCGAGGAGTCGAGAATCTTCCACAGTAGGGTCTCTTTATCCAAGTATTCCTTTTCTCCTTCACAGGTTATGCTCCTGCTCTTCGCTACCTGCGAAAAGCCACATTGCTCGAAGAAGGGTGCAGGCATGAACCAGAAATCGTGGTAGTATGCTATGGTGACCAGGCCTTTCCTGCCCTGTCGCCGTGTCTCTTCTTCAGCTGCATGAATCAACGCTCGCCCCACGCCTTTTCCCATGAATTTCTGCGGTACAACAAGACAGGGGATGACCAGAAGGTCTCGTCCTACAGGGCCCCAAGGACAGAGTTCTATAGGCATGGCGTACAGAAACCCTGCTCGATTTCCTTTGAGAGTCGCAACTTTCACACGTACTCCCTTTCCATGCATATCGTGAAACCAGGCAATCCGTCTCCGAGCGCAGTTGTCTATTTCATCCGACTCGCCAACGTGAGTGCAGGTAGAGACGAAGTACTCGTCGGTTGTGTCCATGTCACGAATCTTAGCTGATAGCATTCAACGTCTCCCTCTTCGACAGTGGCCATCCATAGAACGGCCGAATGAGTACTTCTGAGGAGATTTCTTCAGCCAATCAGCATAAGACGGTTCCATCTCGCGAGCCAAGCATGCACATTCTACAGTTCCTGAGCCCCGATGTCAATGTGCGTGTATGCGTGTAGACGGTTTACGTAAAGTCAACTGCACCAACAGGTTGCAGAGAAATTACGGGTAGCATGAGTCTGTCTCTCGAAGCAAGAGAAGGTCCTACCGTAATTCTTTTGTAACTTACTGGACCTAAAAGACTTACGTAAACCGTCTACTTGGATTCCGTCTACTGGGATTGGGGTGGTATATTTTTTGCATTACTCGGTTGATGAAAGGAGGCTGACATGAGACGAAAGAAGAAGAGTAAACTGAGAAAGATATTGAAAGGGCTTTTCAGTGCGAAAGAGGAAGAACTGAGCTCATATTTCGCTCCAGAGGTGAACACACCAGACGAGTACTGCTTGGTGGCGTGTCTCTTCAAGAAATACGGACCGAAGCCGATCAGCGCACGCGATACGGAGGTCGTGCTGTTCGAATGTCTCCGGGAGCTGTGTCCTGATGACTGTGGGGATGATGTGGTTGAAGCAAAGGTGAGAGAATTCATCGATTATGGATTTGTGGAAAGGTGGAATGACGGAGACTACTGGTAAACATAATGCATTCAGATGGCGTAAGTGTATTGAGTCTGCAAAAAAGGTCTCGCAAAATGAGAGAATCTGCGATACTTGGTGCCGCGAGGATCTCTTGTGTAGTCTCTTTTCATCTGAAGCGTCTCCTCGTTGGGTTGGCGAATGTGTTCCAGACAATTTCAATCCCATTTAATATTCTGCTTCTCAGTTGAACGACCCATCTTCTGGGGTCTGACGCTGATCCGGCTCATTCTCTTGGGATCTCCTTCTCAAAGGCGCCGGAACCATTAGCACTGTCTCGTCCTGCGACTGCCAAGATTGAAAAGACACAGCTTGAGCAGGGCCAGAAAGGCTGCCGTGATGCGGGTTGAACTGGAAGATTGACGATTCGCCACTGAGCTCTCCAGGCAGACTTCCAGTCTACCCTGCCACCATGGTCACAATTCTGAGTGGTTCTCACCAACTGGTGAGTGATGTCGGCCATTCGAGCGCCGGGCAATGCCCTTAAGGAAGCAGTGAAAGCTTCATGTCCGTGGCACCCGTCTTGAGGTCGTTCGGCGTGCTTCGGGAAGTTTGACGGCTCAGACTGTCTCGAGTGCACAATCGTAGCAGTATCACTCGCATGAACACCGAATCAACAGTTGTCTTCCTCAGCTGATGGCTGAAACGGCCCTGAGTCAAGGAGCGCCCCGGCGACCCATTTTTCGATTGACATCTCGTTCATCTATTGATAGAATTCAACGAGCAGAGATATTTCCTGAGATTACGCAAACCATATTCTGCATACTGGGAGGGAAGAATGAGAATTGAGAAATTGTCGCAGAGTAATATCGCCGATGTGTACAACTGCCTCGGAGATCGTCGACAGAATCTGGCCCCTGAATTGTCTGAGTCAGCTCGCTATCTGGACGAATATCTTGAGAGAGGATGGTTAGCCTATGCAGTCTACAACGACTCGGACGAACCTGTAGGAATGGCAATACTCACTCCTTCTACTGATCCGCTGTCTCCTGTGCGTGGCGAGGGAATCTATCATCTTCAATGCATGAATGTCTTGAAAGAGTGGACGAAAGAGGGAGTAGGGAGAGGTCTCGTCCGGAGAATGATTCAGGATGTGCAGGCACTCGGAGGCCGTGGTATTTCTGTAGAGTGTTACGGTGAGTATTGGATGCCCAAAAGTTTCTTTGCTCATATTGGATTCCAGGAAGTGGAACGACTCTCAGATCACTCCATATTTCTGAGAAGAATCTCTCCCGACGCCAATGCTACGTCTGTGGGACTCACGTACAAAGGTGAGCTTCCATCCAAGGGAATTCAAGTCGACATCCAACACTGGGTAACGTGTCCGTTCATAATCAACAATTACAGACAGGTGGCGGCCATTGTGAGGAGGATCGTGCCACATGCAGTAGTGCGCGAGAGATCCATCAGCACTCAGGAGGACGTAGAGAGGTGGGGAGGGAGTGGTGTGTTCGTGAACGGAGAGAGTGTATCAGCCGGTCCTATCAGGGAAGAAGATATCAGGAAAGCCATTCAGAGAGCGAGAAGAGACTAGCAGCCGTCTCTTAGACTCCTTTCCCCAAGGATTAAATCATTATCTCACGCGCAATCTCGATTGCTTTTTCCACATCTTCATCAGTTACATCCTTGTGAGTGACGAATCGCAATCGATTCCTCCCGGTAGACAGTACGAGCAAACCATGCTCTGCCGCCTTGCGTGTGAAGTCCACAGCTCCTATGGTGGGATGATTCAACCCGACTATCACCATATTGGTCTCAACAGCCTCAGGAGTGACCTCCAATCCGTTGGTACCATTCAATCCACGGGCAAGAGTCTTTGCTCTCCTGTGGTCCTCCTCCAATCTCTTCCTCATACTCGTGAGAGCCACTATCCCTGCAGCGGCGACCACACCCACCTGTCTCATTCCTCCTCCCAGGAGTTTTCTCACTCTACGTCCACTTTCGATGAAATCCTCAGAACCAGCAAGCATGGAGCCAATAGGAGCTCCCAAACCCTTGGAAAGACAGAACATAATTGAATCAGAGTATTCAGCGTATTCTGCTGCCTTAGTGCCTGAGGCGGCCTCTGCATTGAAGATTCTTGCACCGTCAAGATGAATCTTGAGAGAATGAAGATGAGCAAGATCTCTCAACTGCATCAGATTGTCGAGCGGGACGACAGTACCTCCGTAGTAATTATGTGTGTTCTCCACAGTGATCAAGCGCACTGGCGGCATGTGGATGTTCTTTCTTTGAACCAGCTCCTCTATAGTCTCCGGCTTCATAGATCCCTTCTCTGACGGGATGGGCTTCGGCAGAACTCTTGAAATCACTGAAAGATGGGCAGATTCGAGATTGTAGATATGGGAGCGCTCTTCCACTACGACTGCATCGCCTTCTTGGGTCAGGACTTTGACCGCTATCGCATTACCCATAGTCCCTGAAGGCACAAATAGCGAACTCTCCTTGCCCACAAGGTCAGCGGCAAGCCGTTCAAGCTGCTTCACCGTGGGATCGTCTCCCAAGACATCATCTCCTACTTCCGCTTCCGCCATAGCTTGGCGCATCTCGGGGGTAGGGGTGGTCACAGTGTCACTTCTGAAATCGTGGAACGTGCGCATACGCATAGAATAAGAAAATGCGATCTCTTGAGTCAATAATCGAGTATCTCTATCCGTTTCTCCTGCCATCTTCCCTTCCTGAACCACAACCACAGGATGAGTGTCTCCAGACTGTAAGAAAAGACCATTGCCCACCAGACACCTCTTACTCCCACGCTCAGGACTCTCGAGAAAAGGAGAGCCAACACAACGAGTAGACCGAGCTTGATGAACCCTGCAAACATCGGTGGTCGTGTGTCACCAGAGCCGCGAAAAACTCCTGCCATTGTAGTACTCAGGCCGACAAATACGAGATAGAGAGAGACTATTCTTAGAAGTCGTGCTCCTTCAGCTATGACGCCCTTGGTGGAACTGAATATGCTGATAAGATTTGGGGCCTGAGAGAAGAATAGAAGGCCGGCGAGAACCATTATAAGCGTACTGAAAGCCATCGCCTCGACTGCAGTCCTATGCGCTCTGCTTATCTTTATCGCTCCAAGATTCTGACCCACCAGGGTTGTGGTCGCGATTCCAATCCCGACAATTGGCAGACTTGCCATCTGAAGGACTCGCATGCCTATTCCCAAAGCCGCGAGTACGTGTGGTCCGAAGGAAGCTACTATCCTGAATATCGCCATCCAGCTAAGAGTCATAAGGCCATAGGATATTCCGACCGGTATTCCGATCCCCAGCAATGTTTTTACTACAGCACCTTCAAGCCGAAAGCCGTACCTTACCGGCAATCTCAATCCGCCTCTCCCTCGAATGAGAAAAATCCAGGCGATCAGGAAAGCCCAAAATTTGGCGATGAGAGTAGCCAGGGCAGCGCCCTCTACACCCAGTCTCGGGAAAAACCCGATTCCGAGGATGAGCAACGGATCCAAAACGATGTTGAGGACCGTTGCTACGAGCATGATGAGCATCGGAGTGATCATGTCACCTGTGCCTCGAAATGCATAATTGATGTTGAATCCTAACAGATGGAAGAAGAAGCCGACAAAGGCGATTCTCAAGTACTGTGAACCGAGCACGAGGACTTCGCCTTGACCACCCAGAAGAGCCACAATATGTGGAGAGAATGCCGTTCCTGTCGCTGATATCGCCAACGCCACAAGGGCAGTGAGGGTGAGAGACTGGCCCACTACATATCCTGCCTGGGCATACTTCCTGCCGCCATAGGCACGAGCGACGAGTGCAACTGTTCCTGAGCCGAGGGTCTGCGCGATGGCCAGAATGATGAAAAACGCAACTCCGGCAAGCGAGACGGCTGCAATTGGTGTTGGACCGAGCTTTCCCACCCAGAATATGTCGACCAGGTTGTAACTCGTGTGCATCGCCATTGCCAGTACAATTGGCCAGGAAAGCGAGACTAGGTTCTTTAAGATGCTTCCTTGTGTAATCTCTCTCCGCACGTTAGGAAGTTACCATGTGGAACGAATTTGTCAAAGTGGGTGCGGATTTAGAAGCCTACGAGAGAATTGTCGGTCAGACTGTACTGAGTCTAGATGTCCGGCCCTGAAACTTCATAGCGAACCGGTCAGTGAAGAGAGTACGACAGACCGATTTGTGCCCGCAGAAGAACCTCGTTCTCATCGTCAGGGCCGAATTTACCCGGATTCTGGCTGAAGATGAAGTGCGAGAGGAATACGAAGTCCGCGGCTATCCTCTGGCTCAGCTGCCACATACAACCGGCGCCCGCACCCAACCCAAGACTGAATGCCTTCATCTCTTCATTACTTGATTGATTGACGGCAGTCTTCCCATCTTGGCGAATGCTCCAGTCGAAGAGGCCAATATGACCCAGGCAATAGGGTGTCAGTGCACCCGGACTCGGGTACCACTTCACACCCATTCCGGCTGATCTATACACATAGGTTGAATCAGTGTGGGTGCCAACTTGGGCGTATTGAAGATCGAAAATGTAATCGACTCCGTCGACAAGAGTGTGGCAAACACTGAGAGCTGCTGCCAGACCGAGCTTTGATTGAGAGACGTTATGACCTGCTAGGCAACCAGCTCCACCAGAGAGCCCCAGCTCGAAACCGCTTCCTTCGCCGAGAAGGAGAAGTCCCATCATTACTGTAAGGGCCAACCTTAATCCGTACTTCATAGAATATCTTCGATCTGGAACGAGAAGGCCTTAAATCCTGCGTCCCTGTATTTCTCTGCGAGTTCTCTGAGTTTTGGCTTGCAGGTGTCCAGTTGCGTCTGATCCATTGGGATAAGATACCAGATGGCGTATCCAGGCCATACGTGGGTATCGAGCAGAGGTTCGCAGTGGCCCATTCTCCCGAGGAGTTTGGGGACTTTCACGTAGCACTTAATCTCTAACTGCTTCAGTGCTTCCTGAACTACATCCTCAATCGCTGCGTCGAAGAAGACACTCAGCAGCTTCATCTACATCTCCACTCTTTTCTTTGCCTTTCTCTCGAAAATGCTGTACAACACTGGAACGAGGATCAAAGTCACCATCGTGGAGAAAAGGAGGCCCCCTATCACAGAGATTCCCAGTGGACTCCACAGTTCAGCACCTTCTGCTCGTGAGATTGCGAGCGGAAGAAGACCAAATACGGTGGTGAATGTGGTCATTAAGACAGGTCTGAGTCTCCTCCTTCCGGCATCCAGTATCGCTTCCATCAGATTCTTCCCTCTGCGTCTCAGAATGTTCGTGTAATCGACAAGCACGATTGCGTTGTTCACCACTATTCCCGTAAGCATTATGAGACCGACATAGCCCATGATGCTGAGAGGCCTCCGCGTAATGAGGAAGGCCAGAAAGACTCCCGTAACTGCGAATGGAATGGCAAACATGATGATGAACGGGTCAAGAAATGACTCAAATTGAGCAGCCATCACCGCGTACACAAGAACGATTCCGACTATGAGCGCAAGAAAGAGCGTCTGGAAGGATTCCTGAAACTGCTCCGCCGTTCCGCCGATCTCTACACGTACGTCTCTCGGTATAGATGTCTCTGAAAGACTGCGTGTCACATCCTTAATGGCCGCGCCTAAAGGACGGCCTCGGAGATCAGCTTCCACTTTTACCACTCGCTCTTTATCTTCATGTTCTATTGAGAGAGGACCTGGCTGTGTCGCCACTTCAGCGATGTTGCCTAGGGGGATGAATTCTCCTGTGGGCGTCGGCACGAGGAATGTATCAAATAGATGAAGATACTGTCTGGACTCCTTGTCCAATCTTACTACTACAGGTATCTCATCTCCAGCCATTCTGAGGGTGGTGGCCTCGACTCCCAACAACGCGATTCGCAGGTATCCAGCAGCCTGTGCGAGTGAGAGCCCATAGGAATGCGCTCGCTCTCTGTCGATTTTCACCCAGAGCTCTGGTTTGCTCGATTCCCGCGAAACCGTGATGCCGATGAGTCCGGGAAGCAATTCAAGCCTGGCCCTGATTTCCTCTGCCAGTCTGTCAGTGGTCTCGATGTCATATCCGTAGATCTCAACACTCAGGTCTCTTTGTGAGCCCATCTGAGGTCCTCCTCCTCCTGCTGTGCTGAAGTAGCCTCGTCTAAGCCCCGGGAACTTCTTGACCTCATCCGTCAGTGCGAACGCAATCTCTTCCGACGTTCGCTTTCTCTTTTCCCGATCTACGAGAAGTACGGTGAGATTACCGGAACTGGATGACTCACTTGCGCCTTCGATAAGACCGAACCCTGATTCCGATTCTCCTCCATCCGCAAGCATGACCTTCGCCTCGGGCACGCGCTCAGACACGAGCTTTTCAATTACCGAAATGACGCTGTCGGTGATTGCCAGATTGGTGCCTAGAGGCAACTGAATATCGGCTTCAAAGAAACCCTCATCTGTCGTGGGGAAAAACTCTTTCTCCACTGCGCCCAGACCGGCAAGACCGATGACGAAGAGCACAATCGCAACAACGACGGGAACCCACTTATGTGTAAGTGCCCACTTGAGCAGACTTGCGTAAACGCTTTCCAGCATAGAAAAGAGTCTATCACCGAGGCTGCTGAGAGAAGACTTGTTCGACCGTGCTTTCATTCTGAGAAATCGAGATGCGAGCATCGGTGTCAGTGTCGTGGCCGAAAAGAGGGAAGCGAACAGGACGATCGGCACCGCAAACGCAAATTGGCTGAAGAGCACACTTACAAATCCGCGCACGAGTAGCAGAGGGACGAAGATGGCGACCGTAGTGAGGGTGGAGGCGAGTATCGCTTGTCCCACTTCTGAAGCACCGAAAATCGAAGACTCGAAACTCGTTTCACGTTTCTGGCGGTGATGGAAGATATTCTCCAGCACGACAATTGCATTGTCGACCACCAGGCCCATAGCGACTGCCAGGGCTGAAAGAGAAACGATATTAATGGATGCACCTCTGATGTAGAGGAAGATGAAAGCAACAATGAGTGAAACAGGGATGGTCACTGCGATGATCAGACTTGCAGAGAGATTGCCGAGCAAGACCAGCGTGATGAAGATCACCAAGGCCCCTGCTATGAGGATTGTGCGAGTGAGATTACTCACGGATCTGCTTATGAAATCAGAGAGGTCCCGAATTACCACGAGGTCCACACCTGGGATGTCTTCTTCGATTCTCTCCAGCTCTGCCTGAACTTTCTGAGCCACAGCGACGGTATTACCACCGGAACGCTTATTGATTGCGAAAAAGACACCATCCTTACCATTTATCCTGACGAAGTTATTCTGGTCTGCGTAGCCATCCTCTACCGTCGCAACATCCCGCAGCCGCAGAATGGAGCCCATCCTCGTAGCAATCGGGATTTCGGCAATCTGTTTCACATCTGCAAACTCGCCTGGCACCCTAACCAAGTATTTGTACTTTCCTAATTCCATTGATCCTGCAGGTACGTTTACATTCTCTGACTGGAGAACGTTCAAGATCTGTCCAAGGTTCAGGCTGTAGCCGTCCAGTTTCGTCTTGCTTACGTCGATGTTGACCTGCCGGATCTTTCCCCCTCCCCATATGGGGACTGCTGCTACACCTTCGATCTTCCTCAAGCGCTCTGCAATTCGGTCTTCGACTACCTTCTTCAAGTCAACAGTAGGATCATTAGAGACGGCTCCTATGATGACTATGGGTATCATTGTCACATCGAATTTCCACAGCATCGGTTCTTCTACACCTTCTGGAAAATCCATCTTCGCCAAGTCGATCTTGTCCCTGACGTCATTGGTTGCAGCATCGAGATTTTTACCCCATTCGAATTCGATGATCACCGCCCCTACGTTTTCCTGCGATATGGACTGTATACCCTTAATATCTGGGATGGTGGAGACGGCCTCCTCGAGAGGATCGACCACTTGCGCTTCTACCTCCTCCGTGCTGGCTCCAGGATAGAAAGTGATGAGAGAAATCGATGGTAAGGTGATGTCTGGGTAAAGATCGAGCGGGAGGCTGGTAAGGCTCAAGAAGCCTGCCAGAAGGAGTATGGCAAACACTACAACTGTGAAGACAGGACGTTTGACTGCGAGCTTAATCACCTGTTTTCTCCGTCATAACTGAAATGCTGAGAGAATCCCCCTCTTCTACGATCTCCTGTCCTACGACTATCATCAGGTCGTCTCCAGTTACGCCGTCGATGATTTCGGCCCGGATTCCGTCGTCCAAACCGATTCTTACTTCTCTCCTTCTCGCCCTGCCCTCCTCAGCCACAAACATCCACTTCTCTCTGAATCCAAGCACTGCAGAGGAGGGGACACTGAGTACATCCTTCCGTTCCTCGACGACGAGTTCCACCTTCGCGAACATTCCTGGCTTGAGCACCCTTTGAGAATTGTTGATCAATGCGTAGGCTGACACTGTTCTTGCAGTTGGGTCCAGGAAGGTGGCGGCCCACGCGATCTTCCCGGTGAATGATTGTCCTAAAGAGGTAACCTCTGCTATTACTTCTTTTCCTGCAGTCACTCCGGCGGCGTAGGTTTCTGGTGCCTGAAACAGAATTTTCACCTTTCCGATCTTTGCAATCCTTGCGATCGGAGTCTGAGGCGCGATTGCCTGCCCGGCCTCCAGTGGCTGTCGAGATACGACACCTGAGATGGGAGCTTCCACTTGTGCAGGCTCGAACTCCAGGCCCGGGATTTCCCTCTCGATGAGCGCTACAGGCGTCTGCTTGCTGACATATTGACCTTCCTCGACCAAGAATCTCAGGAATCTTCCAGGTACGTCAGAAAAGAGCGTCGCTTCTTCTTCGCCACCGATTTCGCCAGTGAAGGTTACTCGATACTTGATATCTCCGATGGTGGGGTGAGCGGTGATTACTGGCACAGTCTTCGTTTGGACAACTTCATTCCGCACAGGGTTAGGTGTTTCTGGAGCCGAGGACCTCCTCCTCTCGAAAATGATGAACGTTATGAGAAGGATGATCACGATATGCAGCAGTATGAAATACGCTTTTTTCACTATTCCTCCTTCAGTTCCACACGCCAGCTGCTCTCTCAAGCTTCACTCTCGAGAGCATATATTGGTATAGAGTGTGCAGATGGGAGAACTGCGCAGATGTGTACGCAAAAGCCGTGTCTTTGTAGTCGAGTGAAGCTATAAATCCTTTCTTGTACTGTTCCTCAGCCGTTCTGAGCGCCTGTTCTGCCTGGGCCAACGCTTTCTTCTGCACCGAAAGCTCCGCCTCCGATTCCATCAAGCTGGAATAGGCTGTTTCCACTTCAAATTGGATGGCTCTGCGCAGAAGTTCCTCTTGGACCTGCGTCTTTTGCACTCCAATTCTGGCCTGACGAATCTCGGAGAGATTTCTGAAGCCGTCGAAGAGAGAGAACTGAACTCCCAGGTTGGCAACAAGGGTTCTTCCCCATTTCTCCTCAAATTGGTAGGGTCTCTCGTATGAATAATTGAGTGCCAAGATGAGGTTAGGGGCGTTCTTGAATTTCGCCATACTGAGGCTCGTAGACGCCATTTGATGACCAAGCTCTAAGGTATTTATCTCTGGCCGCCGTTCGACCGCCAACGCGTTGAAATAGCTGACGTCTTCCTCAACGGGCATATATTGGAGTTCCCCATCTGCCGAGGTTGGTGTGTCGACATCAATCCCGAGGAGAAGATTCAACACCTTTATGGCCATTTCTTGACCATTCTCTGCACGCAGATATTCTGTTTCAGCCTCAGAATAAGAGTATTCAGCTCTGAGCAGGTCGAGTTGGGACACAACGCCTCTCCGATGCTGGGTCCTGACGGTTTGGAGATGATCTTGAGCCCGACCAAGAGCTTCTTCGGCGATCTTGACCGCTTCCTGAGCCACCAGGAGACCGTAGAAAGAGTAAGAAACTTCTTCTCTCACATCACATTCTTTAATCGAAGTCTCCAACTCACTCATCTCGACACCCAATCTTGCTAGCTCGTATCCGTACATTCTCTTACCTGAGGTGAATAGTGGAAAGGACAAGCTGATTGCGGCTGAAAAGTTGTCGTAGTACCCGAGTGGTATCCCCACGCCTTCAGTGAACTCAATAATCGGCACTGACGACATCCTCGTATATCCCCCGGTCACTTCGAGAGAAGGGAAAAAACTGGATTTGGCTTGATGAAGTTTCTCGACAGCTTCCTTCTGTGAGAGATGAGAGAGTGCAAGCTCTCGGTTCTTCAGGAGGGCTGTATCTATGGCTTCCTCGAGTGTGAGTCCCCTGCCGGACGTCGCGACGAGAACCACCAGCATGAGTATCCATCTCACGATACGTCTCCAGAATTCCTTACAGAAAGTGCATTGTATCAAAATCTATTCACTGTTGTCAATCACTGTATCAAGCTTGCCGCCGATCACTCTCTTCAACTTGCAGAGCGCCACAAGGTGATTGGAGAGAGCTTGAAGGGAGTTCGTCTTCGCTTGTGCCAAAGCGAGTTGAGTATCCATGACTTCGAGATTGGTCATGAGTCCGGTCTCGTATCTTCTCTCCGCGATTCGCAGAGCCTCTTCAGCTTGTTGCACATTCTCTTCTTGCGACTCGAACAGCTGAGCGGTCTCATCCATTTCCAGAAGAGCATTTCGCACCTCGAGCTCAACAACATCCGCAAACATATCGGAACTCAATTCTGCTTGGCGTTTCTGGGCTCTGGCGTGTTCGACTTTTCCCGAAGTGGCACCTCCACTGAGAAGTGGGACCTGAAGTCCAAGAGTAGCGTACCAACTGCTACCCCATTCATTCTTGAAATTGTGAGGCTTCTGGTATGAATAATTGACAGCCAGAGCCATGCTCGGTTTGTTTGCTGCGCGGGCAATTGCCAAAGCTTTTTCTGCCATACGCTTCCTGAGCCGCAAAGCGCTGAGTTCCGGGCGCTGTGCGAGAGCCTCCTCTGATGCAGGCTGGAGACTCACATCTCTGGGTGTATATTTCAATTCTCCGTGCAGCACCATCTCTTCGTCTAACCCGATGGCAAGGAGGATTTTTAGACCGTCCATTGCTGTTTTTAATCCGTCTCGTACCTTGAGGATTTGTGGCTCCATATTGACGAGCTGCACTCTTGCCCTTAGGAGATCAAATCTTGAGGCAAGTCCGGCATCGTACCTCTCTTGGACCACATTTACATGTCGCCTCACCTGCTCGTACGATTCTTCCGTCAATTTGAGAAGTTCTTCGAGATACAGTATCCTGTAGAAAGCTTGTTCGACACTGAATACAACGTCGTTCCTTACCTTTCTGTAGTCCTCTTCGACAGCGCGGAGATTGAGCCGCGCGAGTTCGTACCCGTTCCATATTTTCCCCCAGGTAAAAATGGGTTGCTGAATGGAGAAACCTCCGATGTAACTGTTTTCTTCCCCCATTTTGAATCTCCTCTGTCTGATACCGGCAATTCCATCTACATAGGCGTAACCTATCGTGTCACCAAAATCGTCGAGTACCGCAACTTGACGTGTTTCAAAAATCGGACTCTCAAAGTCTATTTCGGGAATTGCTGCCGATCTGGTGTAACCTCCGGATATAGAAAGAGTAGGGAGAAAATGTGCTTTCGCCTCAGTGATTCCTGCTCTCGCTTTGTCAATCTCCATCTTGTTGACGAGGATAGTTCTGTTCCTCTCCAAGGCTGTTGCAACTGCCTCATCCAGCGTGAGATGTGTCACTGCCTCTGCACGTGCGTGGAATGTAGAGGATACAATGGGTATCAAAAGGACAGAAATGCGCAGTACGCCTGTCATCGGGGAGAGGACCTCCTCACGCCGTCGAAGAAGACAGAGACTATTATCTTTGAGTACTTCATGAGCGACCCCCGGCAACCTTCCAGAATCCATCTGCCCACCATCGCGTTGACTAGACCAGTGAGCGCATGGGCCAGGGTCAGTGGATCCGATTTCCGTATCTCTCTTTCTCTTATCCCTTCTCGTATCAGCGAGCTGGTCAGAGAGAGAACCCGTCTGTATTTTGGCAAGATTCGTCTTCTCAATTCCGGATGGTGTTTCTCAGTCAATCCTCCCTGTTCAGGAGTGAAGATACGGAAGAAATCCTTGTGTGCTTCGAGGTGAGTCAGTACTTCTTGCACAAGACTACTCAACCTATGTGAAGGGCACCCCTGAGCCGATTTCACCTTCTTCACAATGCCAACAAATCTCCCGATTTCTTCTTCCATTAGACTCAGGAAAAGCTCCTCTTTGCTGTTGAAATAGAGGTATATCGTCCCCTTTGCAAATCCTGCTCGGAGCGCGATATCATCCAGCGTGGAGGCATCGTAGCCTCGCTCGGCGAAGACGGTTCTTGCAGCCTGTAGAATTGTTTTTCTCTTCTTTTCTTTCTCCAATTCTTTCCTGCGAGTTGACTGACCAGTCAGATACTGACTCATTGGTCACTTATTTACGATTTGTTGAGGGGTTTGTCAAGGTTTTTGCACGATAAACCTTGTGATCTTTGCCTGCCGGTCCCTGCTTGGAAGCCCTGATCTTCGAACGAAAAATAGACAGATTCCCGTCTACACGGGAATGACAGCCCGCTTGGTCACCCCTGGAGAGAAAAGGGTTCCATGTCTTTTGGTACGATAGAAGGTTCAACACTCCACAACGCTCGGTCTTACGTCTTCTCCGACACGCTGAGCGTCACTAATCTTTCTGAAGTTGAGTAATGATAGGAGGTATCTCGGAAAGTCTTTGTACAGTCCAATCGGCCGACTCTGAGGTGCTTCCTCTGTACCATATCGTGTGCATCCCGGCTTTCTTGGCTCCTACGATGTCCTTCTCGAAGGAGTCACCAACATAAACGGTTTCTCGCGAGGCACACCTGGCTTTGGCAAGAGCAACCTCGAATATTCTGGGGTTAGGCTTGCCAACACCCACCTCCTCAGAGGTCGTTATCGAATCGAACATTCCGTCCATGGAAAACTGTCTCGTCTGGAAAGAGAAATACTCGTCGTCTATGTCCGATATTATTCCTGTGTGCAACCCGAGTTCTTTTATCTCCTCGATTGTCGGTTTTGCATCGGGGAAGAGTCTACAGTGTCTTCTATGGGCATCGAAATAGGTTTCCCAGAGCCATTGAGTGTCGAGTTGCTCCCCCACCAGCCGCCTGAAGAACTCTGCAATGATTCTTTCCGATTTCACCCACTTTCTCGCTCTCTCGGGAGAATAGGCAAATAGGATGTGATCAAACTCTCTGGCGATTTCGTCGAGGGATTGTTTGAGAGAATAGCGCTTCTTCACCTTCTCTGCGATTTCAACGTGAGCTCGTTTGTCACTTGCCGCATCCATAAGTGTTCCGCCGAAGTCGAAGAAAACAGCCCTCAGCATGGCGAAGACCTCTTCTTAAGAACTTCCTTCAATGTACTGAGCAGCACTGCATCCTGTGCTCCCGTATTCATATCTCTGAGGAGGACTTCTCCATCAGCCAACTCTTCGTCTCCCACGATAACGGCATAGTCTGCTCCAATCCGGTTGGCGAGCTTCAGCTGTGACTTGAGACTTCTCTCATCGTAATCCATTTGAGATGAAATGCCCTCTTGTCTTAACATTCTTGTGATCTCTACCGACTTCTCCTTTGTGGTCTCGGAAGTCCAGGCTACGAATGTCAGCCCGGAACTGAGCCTCGGGAATCGGAAGTTCTCCACCTCCAGGGCCAAGATGAGCCTGTCCACCCCCAATGCCCAGCCTATGGCGGGTGTCTCCTCGCCTCCGAGCTCGCCCACAAGATAATCGTATCTTCCTCCTCCGAGAATGGTGTCCTTTGCACCAAGAGCCTTACTGACAAACTCAAAGGTCGTCTTGCTGTAGTAGTCGAGACCGCGAAAGAGTCTGGGATCGACGGTGAATTGAATGCCGAGTCTCTCCAGATGTCTCTTCACCTCTGAGAAATGCTGCCTGCAGTCGTCGCAGAGACTGTTTGTGATTGTCGGTGCATTTGAAACGAGCTCCTTGCAGGTCTTGTCTTTGCAGTCGAGTATTCTGAATGGATTCTGCGCAACTCGCCCCTGGCACGTGTCACAGAGCTTCGACCTCTTCTTTTCAATGCAGCTGAGAAGGACTTTTTTGTACTGCGCTCTACATTGCCTGCATCCAATGGAATTGAGTGTGATCTCGAACTCGCGAAGTCCGATCTCCTTAAGCAAATACTGTCCTAAGTCTATCACTTCGGCGTCAAGGAATGGAGAAATGGAACCTATCGCCTCGACGCCAATCTGATAGAACTCTCGGTTTCTTCCTCTTTGTGGACGCTCATAGCGATACATCGGCCCCAGATGATAGAGCTTCGCCGGTGGCGAAATCCCGTGCTCAATGTATGCCCTTATTATTGGTGCGGTTCCCTCAGGTCTCAAGGAAATATCTCTCCCCTTTCTGTCCCTAAAGGAGTACATCTCCTTCTCCACAATGTCAGTCGTCTCTCCGATAGAGCGGGTGAAGAGTGCAGTAGACTCAAAGAGAGGCGTTCTGATTTCCTGGTAGCCAAAGCTCTCGAGAATTCTGGCTGCCGTTGTCTCCACGTACCGCCACTTATGTATGTCGTCGGGAAGGATGTCCTGGGTGCCCTTAACTATTTGAAATTTCACCGTTCGGCTTGATTATGTCATGAATAATGAGTCTCGTATACTCCTGTCTGTGTCCGCTCTTTCTTCTGTAATTCTTCTTTGACTTGTACTTGAACACAATGATCTTCTTTCCCTTAAAATGAGAGAGTACACTGGCCTTAACCTTCGCGCCTTCAATATAGGGATTTCCCAGCAACGTCTTGCCTCTATCTGCTATCAGAATCACGTTCTGGATAGTGATCTCTTCCCCAGGAGCATTATCCATTTTCGGTACATCGACTTCGGCATCTTTGGAAACCTTGAATTGAGCTCCCTGTGTTTCTACAATTGCGTACATCTCCTCCTCCAATCTACTCAGTACTCTCTGGAAGTGCTGTGCTACTATCTGGAAGTGTAGGAATGGGCAATTCCATGGCTGCAGGGCGTTGTTCAATCAATTTTTCAACGGCTGGCCTCTCTCTTCCAGTCCGGGCCGAGACAACAGTCAATACGAGCGAAGTCAACATGAACATTATGGCAAGCGCGGTGGTCGTTTTTACAAGGAAGGGAGCCGCGCCTCGCCCGCCGAATAGAGCTTCTCCTCCGCCTCCCCCACCAAACACGCCTCCAAGCCCCGCACCTTTTGACTGCTGAATAAGGACAATGAAGACCAAGCAAACGCACACAAGGATGTGCAGGATCAAAATCACTCCGAACATGTCGCCTAAAGATAAAAACATATTGGAGGACTGTCAAGGGAAGTGGTGAATAGGGTTCGGCAATCTGGGCTTGGTGTTGGCATTGAGGCAATCTATCTCCCATGGCAGCAGCGCTCACCACTCCGATCTGGATGAAGCATTCCTGAATTATCCCCAGGAAGTCCTGACAAAAGCGTTGACAATCTTTCAATTCGCTAATAATATGTCTACGATGGTATCCCTCTACGACCTCCGTTCAGTTCTTCATCCATATGTACGAGGTTGAAGAGAAGAGAGAGAGAACCCTTCTCGTCGGTGTGGCCAGTTCTCCTTCCAGACGATGGGACAAAGCAGACTCACTTGAGGAACTTGCCCAACTCTCTTTGACCGCGGGGGTCGACGTGGTTGAGAAAATCCTGCAGATAAAGGAAAGACCAGACCCTCGATTCTTCATAGGGAAAGGGAAGGTGGAAGAGATAGGAGGTCTATGCGCATTGCACAATATTGACTGTGTAGTGTTTGACAACGACCTCACCCCAGCTCAAAGCAGAAATCTGGAAGAGGCGATAAGGAGGAAGGTTCTGGACAGAACGGAGTTGATTCTGGAGGTCTTCGCACAGCACGCCAGGACGAGGGCAGCTTACATACAAGTCGAACTGGCTCAACTGAATTATCGACTGCCCAGGCTTGTGGGTAAGGGAGTGTCTCTGTCCAGACTCGGAGGGGGCATAGGTACAAGAGGGCCGGGTGAAAAGAAGCTCGAGGTTGACAGGAGAAGGATACGAGAGAAGATAGGCCGTCTAAAGATCCAGCTGGAGGAATTGGAGCGTACACGGAACATTCAGAGGAAAAGGAGAAGAAGCCTCACAAACATTGCCATTGTGGGCTACACCAATGCCGGCAAGTCTCTGCTCATGAACAGACTCACAGACGCGGGTGTACGGGTTGAGGACAAACTTTTCACGACACTCGATCCGAGAACAAGGCTCGTCGTGCTCGATAAGAATAAGAAGATTCTACTCACGGACACGGTGGGATTCATAAAGGATCTACCTCATCACCTTGTGGCATCCTTTCACTCCACGCTCGAAGAGGTCATAGATGCCGACTTGAGACTCCACGTTGTCGACATAAGCGATGCAAACTACGAAGAGAAATTGTCCGATGCCAACAGTGTCCTGGCCGAATTGGGGTGTCTTGATAAACCCTACATACTCGCTTTCAACAAGATCGATCTTCTACCGAATGGCAATTTTGCGAGGAGAGTGAGAGAGAAATATGCTGCCTCGGTCTCGATTTCCGCGCTGACGGGTGAGGGGATTGAAGAATTGAAGAGCCTTATCATGGAATCCTTTCTGGAGGTCAACAGGTGAGATGCAAGCACGCCACTGCTCTTCTCGCAGGCATCAAATCATTGAAGATTGTGCACGCCTCATCTGTGGGCGTAGCGATGAGCTTGATCTTCTCGCCTTTGAGTCTTGACTCGGTCTCTGGCAAGACTCTCATGAGTCCTGAAGACCCTGTGCCGACTACGAGAACCTCTGGGGTTTCTGTTATCACCTCGTCTATATCCTCAATCGAAAGTTCGTGTCCCTCTTTTCGCCACCAGTTCGAGATCACTCTGTCCGGAAAGACTATTACGTCAGACGTATAGGTCCTGCCGTCTATCACGATTCTTCCGAAGCTGTAGTCGTCTATCCTCATAATTTCTCCAATCTCTTAATGGCTTTGAGTTTATCGGTATACCCCAATTTCGCCTCCGACACGGCTCTCTTCAGAATCTCAATGGTTCGGGAATAGGTTTCTATATCTACAGGGTAAGGATGCCCATCCTTTCCTCCGTGTGCAAAACTGAAACGTGCAGGATCTCGGAAACTTGGTGCCACACCGTATACCAATTCTGAAAGGAGAGCGAGTGCGCGCATGGTCTTTGGGCCAACGCCAGGCATACCAAGCAGCAATTCGAAGTCTTCCGGCTGCTCCTCATATGTCTTCAGCAGTATCTTGCCGATTCTCTCTGGATTCAATGAGGTGAGATCAATATGGTGATGAGGGCTGAGCGTGAGCTCTCTCACTCTCTTCAACTGAACAACTGCGCTCTCAGGTTTCTGTTTCGCGATTTCAACACATACTTCCCGCGCTTTCTCACCTTCGAAGGCTACCAGATTGAGCACTTCTCCTGTTCCGTCTGAGAGGATGGCCTTGTGGGGTTCACGCACAAAATCGCTCAGTTCACTTGACAACCAGTGGTATCGTCTGGCGAAATGATTGTGGGGGTTCATTCCCTGCTGGATTACGCACCAATCACCGTGTTTCGTGAATACAAAGCAATGATGATAGAGTTGATATCCATCTTGAAGGCCGCTTGAGTCAACCTTTGCAGCCATCCTGCTGGCATATACCAGACGTGCGGGTGTGCCCGATATGTACTTCGATTTAGCTTCTATCTCACCGGGCGTTCTTCTTGACCTACCGCCCTTTCCGCCTGCAATGAAGATGCCTATTTCAGGTTCTAACTCCTTCAGTCCTTCCTTCATCGCTCCACAGACTGTCGTGGTCACTCCACTGGAGTGCCAGTCGAACCCTAACAAGCACCCGAATGCCTGAAACCAGAAGGGATCAGACAGTCTGTCCAGCACGTATTGAGGATTGAACTCGGTGACCATATGGACGATGACTTCTCGGGCCAACTCTTTCATCTTGCTGAAGAGCCATCGGGGCGCTCTGCCGCGATGGAGGGGCAGGTCTGCGATCCCTTTACGAATCACATCTTCAATGTACAAGAGAGAATCCTCGTGGTCAAGCTGTGAATTGGCCTTTGTCAGCACATGCAAGGGCAGGACTTGATGAGAGAGGGGCCGGCTACCGGGTCTCCGGGAAGTGCTCAGGCTAAAGGAAAAACTGCACCCTCGAAGCCGGAGATTGTCAACCATCATCGTCGAGAGACGGGACTCATAAGATCTTTACAGCACGCCAGACGAAGGCCTTAGCGGTTTACTCCGCGGTCTACCAGGAACGCCTTGTCCCAGGATGCGGGTGAGCTGAGCCCATAGGGTCTCTGTGAAATGTTCTGTAGAAGAAGGAAATTCCGGGATTGCGAATTCTGAGAAGAGGATCGTGGAACATCAGAGTCACGGATTTTGCTCGTTGCAGCGTATAATGATACGCCAGGAGTTGAAGAGAAAGCGGGTAAAGAAACTGGGGAAGGCTCAAGGTGGGAGGCGCTTCTTACTGTACCTCTCTCTCTGGCTGTGAAGATGCCTTCCCGTTACTGAAAAAGCCGAGCAGTCTGACGAGAGTTCTCCTGAGTTCTTTCCTGCTCACGATCATATCGATCATTCCGGCGATCTTTTTGCGTTTCTACTGACGCAGGAGTGCAAGACAGAGAAAGATATCACCCTTGTTACAAATCCTACCCTTGCTAAGCGCCTAGAAACTAAGGATTTCATTTGCTCGAATTATTT
>Ga0209427_10002468_pt1 | contig 21770 bp, 14 predicted proteins | sample DeeMarSWOR136_30_FD_187465 | JGI IMG/M metagenome (GOLD analysis project Ga0209427, IMG submission 187465) | Marine sediment microbial communities from White Oak River estuary, North Carolina - WOR-1-36_30 (SPAdes) (version 2) | ecosystem: Environmental > Aquatic > Marine > Intertidal zone >...
TACGTCACCGCCTCTCACAGCGGAACTTAAGAAGAGTATTGACCGAGAGGAAGCCAAACATGCCGGTGGGCGCATAACGGTAGGAGAAGCTGTGGTATATACCCATGTTGCAGTTCTCGTGCGTGGCGATCATGAAGTTAATCTTGAAAAACTTAGGATAGCATTGGGAGATACCGCCGAATTAGCTGAACCAGAAGAGATACAGTTTGTTACTGATGCTAATGTAGGTTTCGCAGGACCCGTGAGATTGGCAGACAGGGTTGATAAGATGATTATCGACCATGCAGTCGCGGCTATGCCAGTAGGTGTGACAGGGGCCAACAAGACCGATTATCACACTATGAATGTTGTCCCGGGAAGAGATTTTCCGCTGGAAGGCGCAGACGTTACGGTCACAGACATTCGCTACGCCCAGGAGGGCGACATGCACGATGGCAAGGAGTTGCTCTTCAAGAAGGGTATCGAAGTGGGCCAGGTCTTCAAGCTGGGAACAAGGTACAGCACAAAGCTCGGCGCGAAGTTCCTCGATGAACAGGGACATGAGAAGCCCTGCATTATGGGCTGCTACGGCATCGGCATCAATCGCATTTTTGCCTCCGCGATTGAGTTGGGCAATGACGAGAATGGTATTATCTGGCCGATCAGCATTGCGCCGTTTGAGGTCATTGTCACTTCCGTAAATCAGGATGATGAGGACGTCGCCCGGGTCGCCGAGAGTATCTACGGACAACTACTCAGCAGGGGCGTCGATGTATTACTGGATGACCGGGTGCTTAGGGGCGGGGCGAAGTTCAAGGATGCCGATCTCATCGGCGTCCCGGTAAGGGTCACCGTCGGCAGAAAATCCCTGGCCCAGGACCGCGTTGAGATAAAGCTGCGCCGTGAGCCCCAAAGCCGTCGCGTTCCTATTGAAGAGGCTGCGGGCAAGACGATAGAACTGGTCGCCTCTCTGAAGGAGCAGCTCAAAGCCTAACGTGCTGCCGGTGCTTGCTGACGGTGGCCAAGTTGAATAGCTACTTGTTCATGCTGGCATATATTTTCAGGAAGGAGTCGGAGTAGATTTGCTTGTTCATCAGCATCTCCGCCGTGGCCAGCACGTTCATCAACTTCTCGTCAAGCACATCAACAATCGCCGAATCCAGGCCGTGCGAAATGGCCATAGCGAGAAATACGCGGTTTATCAGGCTTCTTTCCGTCGCCCCCTGAGAGAGATTCGATAGTCCTATTGTCATGTGCGGAGCCGGTTCGGACAGATATTTTATCTGGTCTATAGCCGCCAGGATATTGCCGGGCTGGACCTGGGCGTTGGGCACCTTGACGGGCAGGATAATCGGATCGATGAACAGCCGTTCCGTGTCAAATCCCTTTTCCATCGCTTTTGATACAATCTCTGCCGCTACCGCTACGCGCGTATCAATATCTTGCGGTACGCCGTTCTTGTCCATCGTCAGGGCGATAATGTTTACTTTTGGTCCCGCCTGGTTCGCCATGTCCATATATTTGTCAAATATCTCTTCGTCGCTCTTCCTATTCAGCGGCGTCGAATTGAGGATGGCCCCATTCTCGGCGTTGACGACCTTTAAGCCGGCCGCGATGACGTCCGGCTTCTGGGAGTCGAGGCTCAAAGGTGTGGAACAGGTCTCTTGAATGGTCTCGACCAGCCATTGCATGGCCCCGGCTTGATCTGCGGCTGCCGTGCCGACGTTCACATCCATATAGGTCGCGCCGGCCTCGGTTTGCTGCCTGGCCAACTCTTGGATGACCTTCTTGTCTTTCTCTGCGATGGCCTTCTTAACGTTGGTAAACTGTCCGTTGATTCTCTCTCCAATGATTATCATAGCGATTCCTTCCTTTCTGTCTGTGGGGCGACACAGAAGCTTGCCCGACCCTACGCGTTGCTATTTTGCCACATCTGATTAACAAGGTTTTTGACGGTCGCTACCGCTCTGGGATGGCGCATCCGGATGATATCGACCCCGGCTTGCAGCAAACAAATGGCGGAGGAAGCCTCCCACATGGGGCCTCGGTCAGCGACCGGGCCCCAGCCGGGCGCGTCCGCGAGCTTAGCCTCCTTGGCTCGCCAGGATTCATAACCCACGTCGCAAATGGCCGGCATGGCCATCATTTTGTCGCCGCCGAGGGCCGCCAGACGCTGCCGTTCCTGGATCGAATAGGCATACTCGATGCCATAGCCCAGCGCGCCGGTGGACTGAAAGGTTACGATTCGCTCGAGCGGGAAGCCCATGTCAGATGCCAGAATATTGACCTGTTTGGCAATGTTGATATCCAGCGGCGCTTCGGTAATAAGAAAATGGCTGTCCGCCAAAGCAATGGCGGTTAGAGACTTGTAATTATCCTCTGTGACCGTTCCGATCAGACAGTTCTCTCCCTTTGCCGCGCCACTCACCTTGGGCATGACCTGATTGTCTTTCTCGTCATACCCGCAGCCCCAGAGGACGAGAGGTACGCCAACCGCATTGAGCACCTCTTCAGTGACCTTGACGGCGTGAGCAGCATCCCGATCCCCTGTGTCGGGGTGAATACCGTCAAATTTCACACATATCAGTTCTGCTCCGTACTCTTCCACGCACTTCTTCGCCCAATCACCGGGCTTGTCAAGGACATCCTTGTAGGGTTCAATCAGGACGTCGGGCCAGTCCTCCGGCCTGCTGTCCAGAACATCCATGGCGACAACCGGTTTTTCGCCGCTCTCGGCGGGCGAGCCGCCGTACACGACGTTGCGGGCCCCACCCACCGTGACGGTTGAGCTTCGTGTGCCACCATTCTCTTTGGTCGCCCCGAGTGTGACGCGGTTGACCGCACCGGTAAAACTCTCTGCAATTTCAGGAACTGGCATCTTGAAACCTCCAAAAATAGTCCACATGTCATGGGCAAGTCAGAACGAGAACATGTTCGAGTATCTCCGTCACTGCTTCCAGGGCCGGGCTGTCTTTTTCAAGGTCAAAGACCGTCTTGCCCTGCATTGAAGCGTCAGACACGGATGGATCATAGGGTATCTGTCCAAAGATGTCTATTCCATTCAATTCCTTGCTCGTGCTTGCTCTGTTCCACACGACGCCGATCTTCTTCACGGTCAACGGCAGTTGGCTGGCCAGGTGAATGATCCTTTGAGCAGTAACCTCACCGATGGCCGTTGGCTCGGTCACAACACACAGCAAGTCGATATGGTTCGTGGTCCGACGGGACAAATGTTCCATTCCCGCTTCATTGTCTATTACAACAAACTCGTACTGCGAACCCAGTTCATCCAGAAATCTCCGGAGCATATTGTTGACGGCACAGTAGCAGCCTGGTCCTTCCGGACGCCCCATGGTCAGCAGGTCGAACCCGTGAGCTTCGGTGATCGCCTGCTGGATGCCGTACTCGACCGACCGCACCTTGTCCATGCCAGCATTGCTGGGCGATTTGGCTCGAGCGCCCTCGCGAATGTCCGCGACAGTGCAGACCGGCTGAACACCTAACGTCGCGCCCAAACAGGCGTTAGGGTCTGCATCCACCGCAAGCACCGCGCCGCTGTCCGGGCCTTCCAGCAAAGACCTGATAATCATAGCGGCGACGGTCGTCTTGCCCGATCCACCTTTTCCACTTATCGCAATCCTTCTTGTCATAGTGCTCAACTCGTATCATCGCATCCTACCAGCCCCTTGGGAGCCTGTGACGGACGGAAAGAGCGACAAATCCGTGTGCGGAAGGAATTTAGACCTCATAAACTCGTCCATGTACCCCGGGTGGCTCATCAAATCAAAATAGGTCATACTCCCGGCAATATTCTCCGCTACCGTCAGAGCCTCTCTGCTCAGAAGGACCGTCTTGGCCCCGGCAATGGAGGTGTTGCCCACAAACTGAATCTTCTCCAGCGGCACATCCGGCAACATGCCGATGGTCACGGCCTGCCGGACATTCAGGAAGTTGCCAAACCCACCCGCCAGATAGACGGCCTCCAGGTCTTCCGGCTTCGTCTGGGTGGAGTCCATCAGCACCCTGATGGCCGCAAATACCCCGGCTTTCGAACGAACCAGATTATCGATATCCGCCTGTGTGATCACGATTTCGTCGTGACCGTCACCTGCCGGCACCAGTTGGAATTGCCAGCCCTCGTCGCCTTCGCTCAATTGCGGCCGGCCGTTGGCCTTGAATCGTCCCGTTCTATCAATGATTCCCTTTGTGAACAGTTCGGCGAGTGTATCCAGCAGCCCTGAGCCACAAATCCCGGCGGGTCGGCCATCGCCGATCGTCTTCAATTCGATGGAACCATTGGCAAGTATCGTCAGTTTCTCAATCGCACCCGCTCCAGCTCGCATCCCGTGCTTGACCCCGCTTCCCTCAAACGCAGGACCCGCTGAGCTGGAGGCGCACACGAGCCAGTCTCGGTTGCCCAGAACGACCTCGCCGTTCGTCCCGATGTCGGCGAAGAGGTGTATGTTCTTCTTGGTGAAAACTCGCGTCGTTAACACACCGGATACGATGTCACTGCCTACATAGGCCGCGACACTGGGCAGACAGTACAGGAGGCCCCGCTTGTTGATCTGGATGCCCGCCTCGGCCGCTCGGATGGGCGGCACAAAGCCCGCGGAAGCGACGTAGGGCTCTCTGCGGATGCGTGTCGGGTCCAGATTCAGCAGAAAATGAACCATGGCGGTATTACCGGCGCAAATCACCGTACTGATCTCGCGCAGATCGACCTTCTGCCTGGCGGCCAGTGTCATGATGAGATTGTTCACGTCCTGAACGATGCGATTCTGCATCTCGTCGAACGCGTCATTCTCTTCGGCGTAGATGATCCGGCGGATGTAGTCCTCACCGAAATTGATCTGGCTGTTGTACGTGGCCTCTTTGTCTACGGTCGCGGCATTGGTTAGATCGAGGAGATGAGCCACGACCGTGGTCGTGCCCAGATCGACGGCTACGGCAAAGTTTCTTTGGCAGTGGTCGCCCGGTTCAACTTCGATGACCTCCGTCGTTTTGCCTCGCTGGCCGACGGTCACAGTAACCTGGTAGTTGCTACTCCGCAGCACTCGGGAAAGTCTCTGCAGGACGCGGAAGCCGGTTTGCATAATGGGAGCGTCGGTCTTCTCGCGTATCGCCACGTACAAACGCTCATGGTCAGCCGTATGGTCCTGGACCGTCGGGGGGGCCATCTCAACCAGAATCTTCCGCACCAGAGGATCGAACCTGAATATCCCGGCCCGCACGTCGCCGGCAAGTTCGCTGAACCGGTGGGCATCCGTGTCCATGAGGATTTGACCGGTTTCCAGCGTGTGGGACTTCGGCACGGTGGCCGTCATGTCGGAAAGGACCTTGGCCTGGCACGCGAGAACAACGTTCTGGCGTATCTCATCCGGGGTCAGCAGCGTGGTGGGGCGGCTCTGGAATTGTCCCTCGTCGATGGTGATCTTGCACTTGCCGCAATACCCGTCGCCGCCGCAGATGCTGTTGAGATAAACGCCAGCTCGGTGGGCGGCGTCGAGCAGCACCGTTCCGACCGGAACTTCCACTTGAAGGCCGGCCGGCTCAAAACGGACGGTGCATGTCTTCTTCGCCTTCTCTTCCATTGATGCTTCAGTAGCCCAAGTCTACAAAGGTACACAGGTCTTGGGAGATTCGCACATCCACTCAATCAGTTCCATACTTCCTTTAGGTATTTCGGGAGCATGGAACACTCCCGAGGTCCGACCATAACGTCCCAATTGGTCGCTTCTTCGATCTTGCCGCTCATCACGGCAACGTAGCCGGGGATAATCAGCTTGCGGTGTTTGACGAGCTGCTCCACGCCATGTTTGGCCATCGCATCAGCCACCGTCTTTTCGTTGAGCTTGTCTCCGGAATACGCCGTCAAGACACTTGTGCCTTCGGTGTCGACGGCAAGGATATAGCTTGGGACTCTGCTGGCCTCAACATCTGACTCGACGCTGTAGTATGTCAGAGAAAAATTCGTCGTGAACATGAGCGGTGAATTCGCATCGGGCTCGCCGATCGCGTACACTTTGGGCTCAACCTGAACGGGTCTCTGCGGATCGGTAAAGATATTCATCACCGTTGTGAGCATGGGCAGCAGGGCATATGGTTCGGCCGTGTCAACCACCACGATCCCGGAGTACTTGCAGATAAGGCCTACGGCAGTGGCTGTTTGTGTGTCCGCATCGCCATCGCGCACGAGGGATATCGTCGGATAACCCAACGGTCTGAAGACCTTCTTCAGCGCCAACGCTCGTATTCTCGACAGATGAAGCAACTGGTCCCGCAAGCCGGCTCCTCCGGGAGCGGATAACACGATGTCCTCCACTCCTACGGCTTTGATCCTCTCGGTAAGCTCGGCGAGACCATCGACGGATTCGGCTTTCGCCACGAGCGGACAGCCATTGTCTTTGGCGATTTTCGCCATCTCCTCGACAGTATCCGGCTCTGCCCAGACGAGCAAAGGAACGGCCTCCTTGACGCGGCTCACTGCGGCCGCCATCGCTTTGGGTGATTGCGTCACGAAGATCGGAGCGAGGTCGCTGGCGTCTTTTACCGCCGCGCAGGCCGAGGCAAACGAATCCGGTGAACCACTATCGTTGACAACCGCTATGGCATTGACCCCAATCTGAGTCCCGACCCGCTCAAACTGGAGAGCATTTACCGACGCGATGCGCTTTTTTAGTTCTGCACCATCCAGCGTGTCCGGGACAGTCGCGGCCAGGACCGTCGGGCTATGAAATTTCTCTTCGTGCCGGAACATGACCGTCTCTTGCCCAATCTTCACCTGAGCCTCCCCTGTGCCAAAGACAACCTTGTGCATCGGCGGTGCTGCCGCCACGGCGAGCTTGTCTTTGGCCTCCTCGGAGACATCCGGACAATCGTCGAGTTTGGCGCGCTTCTGAGCGAGCGCCATGGCAAACGCCAGGCACGTCGGCATGCCACACTTCTTACAGTTGGTCTTTGGTAGGAGTTTGAAGATTTCTAATCCTGTCAGGGCCATAGCATTCATCCTTTCCTGTTGGCTGGCATTGTGTTCCGCCTCATACGTTCTTAGAACATGGGCTCCAAGGTTGTCACAGGATGCTCGTTCTTGGTAATGAATTCAAGAACTTCTTCCTCGGTTGTCGCTGTCGTCTCGTCGGCGATCATGTCCAGGAACCCCTGGCCGCCGAGGTCCATCTCTTCCGCCCTCTTGATGAACACGTCCTTGACCTCTTCTTTGAGCATCGTCGGCATCCATACAATCCGCCGAATTCCGCCCTCGGCGGCGATGAATTTCTTGGAGCCGATGTAGTGTTTGGAATGCCCGATGAATCCGGGGGTCTGCTGTCCGCCGCCGACGGTTCCGGCGAGTGTGGAGAACTTCATGCCGCATGGCGTCATCTCGGTGTATTCTCTGTTGACGATCATGATCCCTCCAGTTGAGGGCAGCACGGCCGCGATACACTCGAAACAGCCGCACGAGGTCATCGGGTCGATGATCATGCTGTACTGGCTCATGCGCTCGATGTTGCCTCCGCTTCCTTGAAGGACAAAGGCATTGATCCTATCCCATTGGCCTACCGTCGACTCGATGCAATTGCCTTTCGAGATGGGCTGATTGGGACCCGATGGGGTAATCTCGTAGGCGGCCCGGCAATCGAGCCAGCTATAGGCGCCGCATAGACCGGGGCGCTCCGGTGAGACCACACAGACATGGTTCGGCGCAAAGCTCTGACACAGTGTGCACGAATAGAACGTCTCCACGTCCTCGTCCTGCATGCCCGCCAATCGGGCATCGCGCTCGGCGTACACCGCCTGGGCCTGTTCGCGAAGTCTGACGACCTGCTTCTCATCCGTGTAGATCATGACCTGCACTTTGTCCACGATGCTCGAGTACTCATCGTGGTATTTGGCGTGCAGAAGTACGCCGATGTGTTTGAGTGTGAATCCTGCCTTGGCCGCGTCCTTGCTGATTCGAAGCCAGCTGATATCCCGCTGGCCCATGTGCCAGAGTCCCTGAGCTTCGTTCGAGAAGGTATGGATCTGTCGCTCCAGCACGGGCTCAAAATCGTCCTGCATTTTCCTGCCGGCTACTTCCACGATGATACCCAGCGGTAGCTTTCCACCAGCTTCTACCGAATCAATATCAGGTCCGAGTACGTCTACCTTGCCGTCTTCGACCTCGCTGATGTCCCGCATCCGCAGCCACTCAAAGGCCGGTGTCCTCTGGCCCCCGAACTCACAGCGCATGTCTTCCTTGCGGATACGCTCGCCTTCGAATGCAGGGCTCACCGAGACGGGGACGGCTATTTCTGAGACTTTTATCTTAAGACCGCGGACTTCGATCGCTTTCTCCACAATCTGATCGTGCGGAATTTCTGAGACCACGTGCTCATACGTGCAGACACCGGTCGGCAGGATCTCCGGGATATCGGAGTCAGCGATCGTGGGGAAGCCGTAGTTGATGGCCCCGGCGGCCGTAGCGTACCACTCATCGGTCACCTCACCCAGAGCCAGAACAAAGGCAAAGATTCGATTCTTATTGTAGAGCAGGTTGCGCCTGAAATCGCCCGGTTGAACGCCGCCGAAGCTCAGCGCGGCCCGGCTGGCAAAGCCGAGGGAATATATCGCCGACGTAATCTCTCTGCCAAAGGGTACCAGGCGGGTCTCCCAGCCCAACTGCACGCCGCCTTCGACAAGCTGTTCGGCGAACGTCGTGCCGTTATTATGCGCGGACATGAACACATAGAGACAGCGTTCCTGCAGTTTGCGCGCGATATCGACCGCCGTTTCCACGTCGGGTGCTGCTCCGGCAATTGCCGCAAATCCCGGCGCCGTCCCGTCCACAAACTGAATACCCCGCTCGCGTAGAATGACGTCGTCCGCTGCTCCCAACCAGATATCGTTCACGGGATTGGGCCCAATGAGGTACTTGCAGGCCTCAATGATCTCTTCGGCGAACAATGTTGCCATACCGGCGTCCAGCGCCTGGCCCAGATAGGGAACCCATAGATCATCATCCACAGGGGGCGGCAGCAACCCTTTGATCTCGTCCATCGCTTCTTTGAAATCGGCCAGTTTCTCCACGGCCCGGCCGGTCATGGAGTAGATGATCGGTATGTAGTAACCCGTATTAGGAAACTCGACCCGGCAGTCCTCCCCCTTTTCCTTGATCGCGCGGGCCAAGATGTCTTCCGCCTGTTCCGCTATTTTGTGAGCGCCGCGGATGGCCGCTGATGCGATAATTTTTGACATAGACTACCCTTTCCTTGATGCTCGCTCGTCAATCTCCAGCCTCAATCGACCGCCAAAGCTCTTCTGTCTGCCATATCGTAGAGCTTGCGTTCTTTTTCTTTGTTAATTCCCAGTGCGTCGCGTTTGCTCTCGATATGCTCAATCATCATATGGGCCGCTTTGATAGGGTCACGTTCAAAAGCCCACTTGCCACCTACTTCCTTTTCCATCTCTTCGGTGAGGTAACGGGTTAGATTCTCAGATCCGAGGACAGGCAGTGGCTCGGCGATAACGGTATATACCCCGGATGCAACGAAGTACATACCTATAGAAATGGCTTTTTCCGACATCCATTCGGGTGCGGCTCCGGCGACCGGCAACTCTGAAATATCCTCTCCGAGCCCACCTTCGGCAACGACATTTGCCAAGATGGTCAAGATCCTGCTGTTATCGACGCAAGAGCCAACGTGAAGCACAGGAGGTATGCCTACAGCCTCACATACCTCTCGCAAGCCCTTACCGCAGAATTTTGCCGGTGCATCAGGCCTCATCAGGCCGGCCTTGCCGGCCGCAATGGCACTGCAGCCGGTGCTAACCACCAGAACATCATTCTTAAGAAGTTCCTTGACCATTGTCAGGTGGCCGTGATCGTGCACCTGCTTCGGATTATTGCAGCCCACCACCCCGGCGGCGCCGCGAATGCGCCCATTGATAATATTATCGTTGAGAGGCCGGTAACTTGCCCGAAATCGCCCACCCAGATGGTAGAAGACGTTCTCCGTTGTAAAGCCTGCAATCCCGCGTTCCGTCACCTTTGGAACCACGGCCTCCCCGTTCCTGTTCGCAAAATTCTCAATCGCAATCCTGATGATCTCTCGTGCGGTCTCGACCGCTTTGTCCTCATGGAACTCAATATGCTCGGCCCCGGCGATTTTGCACTTGGGCGAAGTGGTTATCAGCCTAGTATGGAAGCAGTTGGACAGTGACCCAAGCGCGGGCATGATACACTGCACATCCACTAACATTACCTCGACCACGCCGGTCATCATCGCCAACTCCTGTTGCAGGAAGTTACCCGCAACCGGTATCCCGTGGCGCATCAATATCTCATTAGCCGTGCAGCAGATACCGGCAATGTTGATGCCTTCGGCACCTTTGTCTTTGGCCATCTTCACGAGTTCGCGTTCTTGCGAAACCGCCACGATTATATCCGACAGGCTCGGCTCGTGACCGTGCACAACAATATTGATCTGCTCTGCGTCAAGCACACCAAGATTGGCGCTAAAGGGAATCGGCCAGGGGCTGCCAAAGAGGATATCCGAAAGCTCCGTCGCTATAAGTGACCCGCCCCAGCCATCCGCCAGAGACGCCCTAATGCCCTGTTTCAGAAGATTCCTATGGTCCGAACCAACGCCTACGTGCGTTCTGTGCATAATCTCAACAATTTCACGGTCCACCGAACGGGGCGTCACCCCCAGTTGCTGCCAGACTTTTTGCCGGGCCGGTGGCGGATAGGCAGCCGCACTCACAAGCGTCCCCTCCTGCTTGCCAAATTCCGCCATCATGGCATCAGCCAAATCCCCGGCAATCTGCCTTGTGTCTCTGCCTTCTACCTTGATGCCATATCTTGCGGCGACTTCCCTCAGTTTGAGTTCGTCTTTGATCGCATAGTCACACGTATCACTCTCGGCCGCCATCTTGAATGTGTGTACGATGTCTCGGCCGTGGTCGGAATGTGCCGCCGCACCTGCGGCAATCATTCGCAGCAGATTTCTCGCCGCAATCGTATCTGCGTCCGCACCGCAAACACCCACGGTTGCTTTCTTTGTGATTCGGCACGGCCCCATCGAGCAAATGCGACAGCAGATCCCCTGTTTTCCGAAACCACATTGTGGCGATTGAGCTTGTAGTCGATCCCAGGCGTTCTGCCAGCCTTCACCGGCCATGTGGGCTATCATTTCCTGCGCTGCTTCATCAGAACTGCGTTCCTTTGGTTCCATATAAGTTCCCCATTCTAAAGCCTAACATCTGCGTGACAACGTTCTGCAAAGTCCAGCACTTTACATAATTGAACCTCCCCTCATTGTCAATCGTTGTTTTCCGATCTTTCGGAGAAGTTCGGCTAGGCCGTTCTTTGCCTTTCTCAGTTCCTCTGTGACTTCTGGATCAGCCCCAAACGCCGGGGCACGCGTTAGGTCGGCTTCCTGCAAAAGCCTGCTGTATCTAAGGGTACCCAAAAGGATAACATCATCCAGTTGAGACCGAATCGTGTCGATTTGAGGGGCTTGCGTGACTTTGTTGGCGATCGCTCCAACGCACCCAATGCCCAGCTTCTTAGCCATTTTCGCAATATTGACGGCCGTTTCGATGCTCCTGCTGCCCGGCTCGACGACGACGATGAGCGCATCAATCCCTTGCACGCTGGCCCTGCCCATGAATTCGACGCCGGCCGCCAGGTCAACCAAGACAATCTCCTCACGCTGCAATATGGTGTGTGTAAGCAGGGCTTTCAGAAAAGCGCCCTCCGGACAAGCACAACCTCCGCCGGCCTGAGTAATGGCCCCCAGAACAAGCAATTTCACACCATTTGTCTCGCGCCAGTATTGTTCGGGCAAATCGCTGACTTTGGGATTCAGTCTGAAGTATGCCCCCACGGCATCCTTTCCGGTGCCGGTACGCTCGGCGATGAGCTCTTTCATGCTGATCAGCGGCTTCGGGCTCTGCTCGGAAGCTATGCCGAAAGCTGAGGCAAGGCTTGTGCTTGGATCGGCGTCGATCGCCAGCACGTCCAATCCCTCTTGAGCGAGCAATTGCGCCCAAATGGCAGAAACGGTCGTCTTGCCGACACCGCCTTTGCCACCAATTGCTATTTTTGCATCCTGCATCAGAGACACATTACGAGGATTTCAATCGAACTCTATGGACTCCTACACGAAAAGCATGGGGTCGACGACAGCCCAAAACCAGCAATTTAGCACTTTGCTGCCCGGTTGTCAAACACCATTTTCTGAACAGGAAATGGTTCCGCCATGCTGTGCGTGTATGTGATGTATATTCAAACGGGAAAGGGAGTGTTTGGTTTTGCCTGTTTGCCGGGACTACCAACAGATTCTCCGGCAAATCTTGCATGCTTGAGATGACGTTCTGCCATTAACCGATCGTCTACTTTTCCCCTGTCGCAGCCTTCACGAGCGCGTCCAGGGTCAAATTCACCGCGGCCAACAGCGCGTCCAACGGCAGGTGAGCGGAGGCGCTTCGATCGAAGAGGACCGACGCGCGGGCGTCGAATTCCTCGCAGCGGCCCCAAATGACTATCGTCAAAGGCACCCGGGGCAAGACATATAGCCGGATTGAGGCATCGCCGAATTCACATTGTTCAGCGCCAAACTGCGTTGAGATGTCGTGCAAAGCGGACGGACAATCTCCGAACGTTCTCTCCAGCTCCCCCATGGGAAGGCGATGAATGCCGCGAAAGAAGAACTGCCCACCGGGCAACGTGTGGGCGTTGACAAGGTTGCCAGCGGGCGGTAAATCCCGGGCGCTTATGAGGTAGACGAGTAGGCAGAGCTGCTTGAGAAAACTGGTGGAAGCTTGGTGCGATGCTGACTGGCTAGGGTAGATTCTTCGGGCCGAGAGGTCGACGACATACTCGACGTTGAGCATGGTAACAGCGTAGCGCGCCGGATTGCTCAGATACCGGCACTTAGCACGTTGAGCCGTCTGTTGCCCATCGAGCTTTTCGAGTTGTTCCCAAAGACCTTTGTGAGCATCTCCATCCATCCACAAAGCTCCGTATACTCATGCCCATCGCTGCCGAACCAATCTGAACATCTTGCAGACGTGTCGTCAAGACAATTGTGCGGTACACTCTGATCCGTGTGACAACAGGGATCCTATTCCAGGGATTCTCCTGCCGGCTGGGAGGCAGTTGCTTCTCGCAAGGACCTGCTCGTCGAGGCTTCTCGTGGGACGGTCGACTTCGGCACGGTGAAGCAGAAAATGTTACGTTCGGCGTCAGGGCTCTCAGTCCATATGCGGCCGCCGTGCATTTCCACGAATTCCTTGGCGATTCGCAGACCTAACGCGAGGTTCTCTCGCCCGGCATGGAGTTGCTCTTTGATCCAATCGGACTCATTGACCATCCTGTGCACCTCGTCGCGATCGAGAGGCGGCCCGTCATCATGTATCTGTACGGACAGTTCATTGCCCGCATCCGTGACCTGCACACTGACATGGCCGTTTCGCGCCGAAAACTTGATGGCCCTGCTGAGCAGATTGACCAACACTTGAGCCATTCTGTCATAATCGGCGTCCACAACAAACTCGTCGGCAGACGTCAGGTTTCTCAGCTCGATGTTCTTCTCGGCAGCGAGCGGCAAGAAGGCCTCGACTGCCCGGGCGACCAGAGACGCGAAACAGAACGGCCGCGGATGGAGTTCGACCTGTGCCGCCTCGATTCTTGAAATGTCGAGATAGTCACTAATAAGTCGGTCGGACATCTCGATGTTGCCGTCCGCCAGCAGTCTCTGCAGAGTCTCGGCGACCATGATGGCGACCTCGTTGTGTAGCTGGTTCTTCTTCTTCAGCTTGACACCTGCGGCTCTGATTTCGCCCTCGATGAGAATCCTCTCCGTAATATCCCTCGCCACTGTGACAATCGCAACGTCGTTTCCTTTTGCATCTCTGATATTGGACCTCGAGAGGGAGACCGGGAATACGCTGTCATCGCTTCGCCGATGATAGAAGCCGACTTCATAGCTCGTGCCGACGCTCTTCGTTTGAAAAACGCTCCTCGTCGTCTTGCTTTGGTGTCTTCCGATCCAGAGGATACTGCCGTTCTGTCCGACAATCTCGTCCTCTTTATAGCCATACGTTTTGCAGAATGCCTTGTTGACAAAGACTATGTTGCCCTGCATATCCGTGATATAAACACTGTCCCCGGTGCTCATAACAGCGCCTGAGAGCAATTGAAGCCGCTTTTTCACCGTGTTGTGTCTGATGGCATTCTCAACGGTTCTCGGAATGGCTTTAAGATAGTCTTGGTTGATGTCCTTTACCAGATAATCAAAAGCACCGGCCTTCCAGGTATTAACCGCTGTTTCCTCGTCGCCCGCTCCGGTGACGACGATAATGGGCATGTCCTTCGCTGAATGCAAGACATCGAGAGCCGTGCCGTCCCCGAGCGAATGATCGCTGATTATGATGTCAAACTGCTCGGCGTCCAACAGGCCCTTGGCTTCGGTAACAGAGCTGGATATCGTGTAGTCGTACGGGACGGCGTTGCTCTCCACAAAACGCCTGAAGGCCATCTGGTCCAGTTCATTGTCCTCGATGAGTAATACCCTGTATGTTGTCTTTTCCACAGTTCTAATCTCCATCTGGGGGGCAATTTGCTTAGCGTCCAGTAGGATTCGATCGTCCTGGTTGTCTCAATGACTTTGCCGTCGTCAACCGCCTTCACCAGATAGCCGTTTGACCGCCATCGTATCCGCGGTCTCGTCCTCGACGAGCAGCATGGGCTTTGCGCTTTCGCATTCTTGGCCCCCTGCGTGTTGCTTTGGCAGTGTGAAGAAAAAGGTGCTTCCCTGGCCGACTTTGGACTCCACCCAGATCTTGCCGCCGCATAGCTCCACAATCTTCTTGGCGATGGTCAGACCCACACCGGTGCCTTCAGGGATGTCAGGAACCGACAGGGCCTGGAACATTTTGAAGATCCTCTCGAAGTGCTTCTCTTCAATACCAGGTCCGTTGTCGGCTATGCTGAATCTCCAGAAACCGTCCTCTGCGACACAGCCGATCTTTATCTTGCCCTCCGGCTTATCCACGTATTTTATGGCGTTACTCAACAGATTTTGAAACAACTGCATAACGCGCGTCTGCTCACATTCAATGACAGGCATCTTGTCCTCGAGTGTGATTGTGATGCTCTTAGACGGGCCAAGCACGTCTATAATCTCGGGGATCAACTTGTTGAGGTTCACCTGAAGCGGCTGTTCGTCCGTGCGGCCGGCTCGTGCATACCGAAACACGCCATCGACCAGCTCATACATCCGATCCACACGCCCCAGTAGCAAGTCCAGTTGTTCCTGAGCCTGCTTGCCAAGCTTGTCCGAACAGTCATCTGATATCCAGGTGGCCAGGGCCTTGATTCCACGTAGCGGCGCCTTCAGATCGTGCGAGACGACGGACGCAAAATCCTTCAATTCCTTGTTGATACTCTCCACCTTGGTCACCAATTCGGCCTGTCGCCGTTCGGCTTCCTGGCGTTCTGCGATCTCCTTCCTCAGTTGCTCGTTGGCCGTCGTCAGTTCGTTCGTTCGATCCTGGACCATGCGCTCCAATTCGTCGGTCTTCAGAGATGCTTGTCTGGCCAGGACCCATTTCTCGGTCAGGGCACTGGCAAGTTGTGCCACCTCAGCGCTGTCGAAAGGCTTCTTCAGAATCAGGAGTTTATCCGATTTTCCGAGGCGTTCGGTGATCTCCGCCCAGGAATAGTCTGAATAAGCCGTGCAGATGACGGCCTGGATATTTTCGTCAACTTCCCAGATATGCTCTATGGTCTGGAGACCGTCCCAGCCCGGGGGCATGCGCATGTCAACAAAGACCAATTCGTACGGACGGCCTTCCGCGCGCGCCTGTTTGACCTTCTCACATCCCTCTTCCCCTTGAGATGCAACGTCGAGTTGATAAACACTCGCGGCGACAGACGTACTGGCGCAGTTACCAAAGACCTCGGACCTAAGGGCGTTCAGGGAGCTGCTGTCGTCTTCTTCAACAAGGATAGTTTTGAAGTCCTCGTGGATGCTGGGATTGTCGTCAATGACCAGAATGCGATGAGTCATGTGCCCTTCTACGTTAGTCATGTCGTGGCCTCCTGTGTCTTGAAGGGGAGTTCAACAACAAAGACGGCGCCCTTGCCAGGCCCATCGCTATGGGCCTTGATTGAGCCGTTCAGATCGCTCACTGACAGAGCAGTGCTATGCAGTCCGAATCCGTGCCCCTTTTCTTTGGTTGTGAAGCCGTGCTCAAAAATCCGAGTTAAGTTCTCTTTGGGGATTCCGACGCCGTTGTCACATACCTCGATCCGCACGTATTCACTCTCCAGTTGATGTGCGCTTATCTCGAGAATCCTATCGTCCCGATCATTCTTTGACAGGGCGTAAATCGCATTGCTGATCAGATTCGTTAGGATTTGCAGGACCTTATGGCGGTCGAGCAAGAGAATCGGCAGATCGGCGAGTTCACGCCTGACCGTCACGTTGTTTTGTGTCATTGTCTCGGCGTTGATTTGGATCGCGTCGTCCACGAGCTCTCCGAGGGAGACGGGTTCGATGAGACCTCTCGGCTTGCTGTGCGACTGCTGGAGCTGGATGATATCCGCAACGTGCTGAACGTGTTTGGTCAATGCCTCCAGTGCTTCGAGGCAACGTTCCTGCTCATCCACCAACTCTCTGGACAGTTGGGCCATAAAAGCGGGCAGCTTTTTGCCTTGTTCCTCGGTTGTCATGAATCGCCCCAGGTCCTCTGAGTGCTCGTCGAAAAGCTTTACGACATCGGCAAGGTAAGAGATTTTCGAACTGCGGACTCTTTTCTTAATCGACCCGGCAGTGACGCTGACACTGTTGAGGACATTGCCGACGTTGTGCAGCACGCCGGTGGCCACCTCCGCCATGCCGACCTCACGTGCTGTCTCGATCAGCTTGTCCTGCGCTGCCTTGAGCTTCGCTTCCGCTCGCTTTCGTTCCGTAATGTCCCGTGCTATTGCGATGATATAGTCTTGCTTCTCTTGAGGTACGAGCTTCAGACTTGTTTCCACGCAGAAGGTTGTCCCGTCTTTGCGTCTGTATAGACCCTCCTTGACGATATCGCCCTTGCGGCTGAGCACCTCGATTTGCTTGGCCCACGGGAAGTCTTCCGACGAAGGCTCTTCGATGTCCGTGATCGTCATCATGTTGAGGAGTTCTTTCCGCGTGTATCCCAGGCTATCACACGCTCGGGTGTTGACGTCCAGAATCCGGCCCCATTTGGGCTCTACGGCAAAGATGCAGTCATTGGACCTTTCTATTAGACTTCGAAACAGCCGCAGCTTTTCTTCCGCCTGTTTGCGTTCCGCGATGCTCCCGATCCACTCAGCAACAGCACGGAGCAAGTCATCTTCCTCTCTAACGAATACCTCTTCATCGCGCTCGATTTTGCCTCCAAGGTGATAAACCTCGATCATACCCACGTCCTCGCCATGTGCCTTGATCGGGGCGCGCCGGCCCAATTCCGTTTTCTTGAAATCATCCCCCTCATAGCGTATTCCATCAAAAATGATTCGTACGCACATGGCGCTCGGATACCGATATGCGTCACGAATCAGACAAACCGTTTTCCGGAATATCTGGTCGAGGGGGATCTTTTGGCGGTTGACGATCTTGGATAACCCATACAGGCAGTTGAGATGCTGGAGACGCTGGTGCAGTTCGCGCTGGTCCGGGGGGCAATTGGCAATTTCCGCCCCGAGTTTCAGTTTGGCAGCGCATAGCTCGGCCGTGAGTTTCCGCACCTTTTCTTCAAGGCGCTCGTGGCGCGCCCGCATGGCTTCGGCTTCAAGCCGGGCGCTCTTGGTGTCCCTTGACTGCACGAGAACGTCACGGATATACCTATTGTAGAAATATGTGAGAAAAATGGCAACGATCAGAGATATGAGACCATAGTGCATGATGTGTTTTGCCACTTTGCGTATGAACAGCAGCGTCCGATCCTGGTTCTGTGCCCCATAGAAGACGACGATGAGGACTATCGCAAGTGCCGCCAGGAAGATGATGCTTTTGATTATGCGTCTGGTATGCATGTCTCATGACCTGCGCATCTGCGACGTGACTACACAAGGGTCTTCGCGTGGAAGCACAGTTGCACGGCGTGATACGAGTGCCATCACAGCCGGGATGTTTCTGCGCAAAGCCGTCTCGCGTCGCATAGTCTCTTTCTTCATCCGCACCGTCTGCCTGTCCTTATCGGACGATCGGAAGCCATCTCTGTTTCTAACATCAATCTTTCGCCGTTCCTTCACAAACCCGTCACGGTTTTGCACGGATTCCGCCCACAGGGCAAATCGCCGCACAAGGGCAGTGTGCGCTGATGCGTATGTCCTATAAGTGCACAGCCTGCATTTTATTAGAAAGATATCGACACATCAGGCGAGTGGTTTTATAAGAAATCGCTTTTTTCTGGGCATCAATGTCGCAAGGGACTCGCAGGCACACGCGGGAAGCCATTTTGTCTGACGATTGACGGTTGACTACTGCTTACATGCCGATTACCATTGACAGAAGACGTTGTAACGTGTCTGAAGGTTCACGTTGAGGACCAAAGGCCATGATTGGGATGGTGGGAGCCAGGACGATCGGAGGCGTGGAAAACATGGGACGGTTCGCGAGGTTCTTCCTGCGATCCATGATCGTCTCAGTTCGCACGTGCGCCAGCGTGCCCGCGTATCCATTGATATGGACGCAGATGAATATCATTGGCGTTCGAAGCGTTCCGGTTGTCATGATAACGGGGGCGTTTGTGGGAATGACGTTGGCGGTCCAGGCGTATGACCAACTCGCGGGCATGGGGCTGGAAGAGCATCTCGGTGTTTTGATCAATGTTGCGGTTGTCAAGGAATTGGGACCGGTGCTCGCCGCGGTCATGCTGGCCGGGCGCATCGGCGGAGCCTTGACGGCTGAGCTTGGAACGATGAACGTGACTGAGCAAATCGACGCGATCAGGAGCATGGGAACGGATCCCGTGCGATATCTGGTGGCGCCGCGCGTCTTGGCGTGCCTATTGCTCACGCCCTTTCTGATTATCTACGCCGACTTGATGGGCATCGTCGGCGGCTATTTTGTGAGCGTTGTTCAGTTCGGGATCAATAGTCGGGCCTATTGGAGCTTCAGCGCCTCCGGCGTCGAACTATGGGATGTTTCCATCGGAGTCATCAAGGGCGTCTTTTTTGGTGTAGCCATCGCAGCGATCAGTTGCTACAAGGGCTTCACCTGCAAAGAGGGAGCCCAGGGTGTGGGACAGGCATGCACGGAGGCGTTCGTGGCCAGTTTCATCTCCATATTGGCGCTGGATTTTGCATTGGCTGTGATCTTCAAGGCCATCTACAATACATTTTGGCCGCTCAAGAGCCTGGTATGATCGAACGAAAGAGCACAGAGTGAACCGAGACGGTGAGACAAACAACGCGAATGATGGTGCCTTGCTCCTTCTCAAGAATGTGACGAAGAGGTTCGGTACGAAGGTTGTTCTCAATGCTATCTCGCTGGGCATAGAGAAAGGTAAGACCACCGTCGTGATCGGACCCAGTGGATGTGGCAAGACCGTCCTCGTAAAACACTTGATTCTCCTGCTCCGACCGAGTGGCGGTGAAGTGTACTTCAAAGGCGAGCGCATCGACAACCTGACCGAAACCGAGCTGAACAAAGTGCGCACACACTACGGTTTCCTCTTTCAGGGAGGGGCGCTGTTCGACAGCCTGAGCGTTAAGGAAAACATCATTTTTCCGATAAGACAGCACGGCGTGATAACCGATTGGGAACAGGTTGAAGAGCTGGTAAAGGCAAAACTCGCCATGGTCGGTCTTGACGGGTACCAGAACTATTACCCCGCAAATCTCTCCGGGGGACAAAGAAAGAGAGTGGCCCTGGCGAGGGCGATAGCGTTGAATCCGGAGGTGATTCTGTATGATGAGCCAACGACCGGACTGGATCCTATTCGTTCGGATGTTATCAATGAGCTGATCTTGAAGCTGCAAAGGGAGCTCGGCGTGACGGCGGTTGTTGTCACCCATGATATGACAAGCGCCTACAAGGTGGCCGATCGTATTATTATGCTGCACAATGGGAAGGTCATTGCCGACGGTGACGCCGATCATATTCGCAATCACCCTCATCCGACCGTCCAACAGTTCATCAACGGACAGGTCAGTGAAGACGACCTGGCCGTATTGCGGATGAGCGGGACGGTCTCCCAGGCCCAGTTCCTGCCCCGTGACTTCGAGCAATAAGTCGGAAAGGACCCGGAAGAGGCGATGAACAAGGGACCGGAGCAGATTGCCGCAGATTTGAGAGCAGTAGTACGGGGGGATGTTTTTGCCGACATACTTCACAGAGCTGCTTACAGTACGGACGCGAGCATTTACCGGGTCGTCCCGCAGTGTGTGGTCGCGCCGCGCGATGCGGGCGACGTGGTGGCCACTGTCCAATATGCCGCTGCAGAGGGCATTCCGGTGGTTGCTCGGGGAGCCGGCAGCGGCCTGGCGGGGGAGTCGCTGGGCGATGGCATCGTTTTCGACATGACCCGCTATATGAACGCCATCATCGGCGTCGAAGAAAACGGCCGGAGAGTGACTTGTGAGCCGGGTGTCGTGCTTGATGATTTGAATCAGTCTCTTGCTCAATACGGCAGGAAGATCGGACCCGATCCGTCGAGTGCGAACCGGGCGGTGGTCGGGGCGTGCGTCGCCAACAATTCCACGGGTTCTCATTCGCTTCAGTACGGGTACATGGCAGACTACGTGGAAACAATTGAAGCCGTTCTGGCTGACGGCACCAAGGTGAAGTTCACAAACGATTATGACCCGGAACAATCGGACGATGCGAAGGTGGCCTCCATCGCCAGCGCGTGCCTGTCGGTTCTTTCCGGAGCCGGGGCGGTCATCGAGAAAGCACAGCCCGAATCCAGACGCAATCGAAGCGGCTACAGCATTTCGGGAATCTGTCACGATGGCAAGGTCGATCTGGCGCGGCTGATGGCCGGCTCGGAAGGAACGCTGGCGATTTTCACGAGAATCACGCTCAGGACGGTCCCGGTGCCGGCGGCGAAGGGGCTGTTGCAGCTTGAATTTGATTCCCAGGCGAAAATGGCGCAGGCGGTGCCGGTTATTGTCGATACCGGCGTCACGACATGTGAATTGATGGACAAGACGCTCATGGGTATGGCCTTTCACGCGCTGCCTGCATATCGCGATATTCTCCCGGCGGGCGCCGCCGCGGTGCTCTTGGTCGAACATGTGGGCCAAACGCAGGAGCAGGTGAAGGAGAGAATCGAACGGACCAGCGCAGCGGTCGGAGAGTTGGCACGTGGGCGAACCATCGTGCTTGAGCCGGATCAGCAGAAGCGCCTGTGGAAGTGCCGGAAGGACGCCGGGCCGCTGCTTCTCAGAGGCAGGAGCAAGAAACACCCGGCGGAGTTTATGGAGGACGTGTCGGTCGATTATCGCCGGCTCGGGGACTACATCACAGGATTGCAGGAGATTGGGAAGCGGTACGATATTGGCATGTCTTTCTTCGGTCATGCGGGTGACGGCGAGCTGCATATTCGGCCTTTTCTGGATTTGAGCGATCCGGCGGATGTCGAAAAAATGCGGGCGATAGCAAACGACGTTTTCACGTTGGCTTGGTCGTTGGGTGGCTCCATCAGCGGTGAGCACGCGGTTGGTCTGGTGAGAGCGGCGTTCCTGCGACAGCAGTACGGCGATCAATACTACGAACTGCTGTGCAAGATCAAGAACATCTTCGATCCCGCCGGTCTGATGAACCCCG
>Ga0209427_10002469_pt1 | contig 21768 bp, 24 predicted proteins | sample DeeMarSWOR136_30_FD_187465 | JGI IMG/M metagenome (GOLD analysis project Ga0209427, IMG submission 187465) | Marine sediment microbial communities from White Oak River estuary, North Carolina - WOR-1-36_30 (SPAdes) (version 2) | ecosystem: Environmental > Aquatic > Marine > Intertidal zone >...
GAGCGGGCCTGGATGCCGTCCTCAGCCCCCGGCCCCCGAGGGAACCAGTCCCGTCGGTTCCCCCCGTCGGATAAGCCGACGGGTCCCCCCTCCGCTACGGGGGCTCAACGGCGGCATCCATTACGCTCAATAGAGGATGTAAGACGGATTATTGCGTTAATATTAATTAAAATGCATTAAACAAAATGTCATGGCGAGTACAACGCGGCAAACTCATAAGGAAAAAATGAATTTATTTTTAGGAGATTGCTTCGGTCAACTCTCAATGACATGAAATGAAAAAGATTCCTGTGTCTCTGAGTTTTACAATAACAATGGCAAAGCCTTTATGGCTTTAATATTAGGAACATGCTCAAAAGCGGATACTGACTGCGATAGCCTGTCTCTGAGACCCAAACTGAAAGCTCAGTCCCACCCTGTTCGAATCTCGGTCTCGGGCGAGAGTCGATATCTTCTTGGCGATAAAGTAACCGATACAGGCCCCCACAAACACATCAGATGCCCAGTGCTTATCCTTATGGACTCTGGAAAGAGCAACCAGGGAAGCAAGGGTATAAGCCGCCGCATCCAGATAAGCTGTTTTGGATTGTTCAGCGATTGCCGTAGCCACAGCAAAAGCTGCTGAGGCATGACCCGAGGGAAAAGAATAGTTCCTTGATCCCATGGAAAAGGGATGAAAAGAATGGCTGGACTCTTCGGTATAAGGCCGAGCCCTCCCGATAGTGAACTTCATTACGCTGACCACTACTCCTGTGGTCAGCCAGCTTTCCAGGCTCCTCAGAGCTGTCGTTCTCAACCCGTTGCTCTTGGATAACTCGCCTGTTGTGTACATAACGGCTATCAGACCGGCAAGGACGCCTCCATCGCCAAAATGAGTTATAACACTCGAGAAATCCTCAGATGAAGAGGTGCTGTTGTCCTGCACCCACTGCTGGATATCCTGGTCAACAGCATACAGTATCAGGCCAGTGCCCAAAACAGCTGAGAGTTTCAGGAAATCCTTCTTTTTCCACTGGGCTGGAGATACGATGACTCGGCCAAAATCATTCTTGAAATTGACCAAAAATTCCTTGTTCAGCCTATCTTCTGAAGCTGAATCCTGGGCTAAAAGCAAGCCTTGGGAAGACGAAAAAAATAAAAACGCCAAAAGAAAGAATATGACCGGTTTTTGTGAAAAGCTGCTCATTTCGTGTCTAATTCAAGAGCTGGTCATCATGTCTTCGATAGCTTGGATCGCTTTTTCTGTGGCTCCCTGGAGGGATATCAGCGTTTGCTTCGCTTTCTCTCCCATTTCTGCCAAAATTCTTTCATCCCGCATCAAAAACATCTCGACCAGATCCTTGCCTTCGTGAGCGATCCGGGCAGCCCCTGCCCCCGTAAAAATCTCAGCCAGATAGGCAAAATTCTTCATGTGAGGGCCGAAGAAAACGGGCTTGCTGTAGAAGGCTGGCTCGAGCAAATTGTGCCCTCCCCATGGAACCAGGCTTCCTCCGATAAAAGCCAGGTCACACAGAGCATAAAACTGAGCCAGCTCTCCTATCGTATCCAGGATCAACACCTCCCATTGGGAATTGGGGGTCACCCGAGTCCTTCTAACTGCCCGAAGAGAAAACTCTTGACACAGTGTTTCCACCTCAACAGACCTCTCTGGATGCCGGGGAGCCATGATCAACACCAGGTCTTCCCTGGCCTTTTTTGCTTTTACGAATGACTCCAAAAGCTTTTTTTCCTCGCCATTCCGAGTGCTGCCGGCTACGACCACTTTCTTCGAATATGGAATGCTCATCTTCTCTTTAAGGCCCAGAATCTCCTCCGCTGTGAAGGAGGGAAGGTCGATCTCGGCCTTCAAATTTCCAGTGACTTTCACTAACCCAGATGAAACTCCGATTCTCTCCAGCTTGGCTTTGTCCTCTGCAGTCTGCACCAGGAAAAGGTCTATATCCAGGAGGACTTTTTTCGTCAGGGCTCTAAACCGGAAGTACTTTTTGAAAGACCGAGGGGATATTCTGCCGTTAATGAGCAGAACGCCACCAGTGCTTTTTTTTGCCTCTCTTATCAGGTTGGGCCAGAACTCAGACTCAGCCAGGACAAACACCCTCGGTTTTAAAGCCCTAAAAAATTTCCGGACAAGAAATGCAAAATCCATGGGAACAAAAAAAAGATGATCGGCATCGGTCAATTTTTCCCTGGCTACTCGCATACCGGTGTTGGTCAGAGTGGAAAAATGAACCCGCCAATCAGGATGCTTCTCTTTGATCTTCTTAATCAAATTCTGCAGGGAGAGGACCTCACCCACAGACACGGCATGAAACCAAATCGACTTCTTCTCTGACTCTTCTTTCTCAAGCTTAATTCCCAACCTTTCCCGGATGAAAAAACTTTCTCCTCTGATGAGCTTGATCCTCACAAAATACGGAAGGCTATAGAATAGAAGAGATAAAAAAAGGAGGGACGAATAGAGGATGTGCATGTTCCAACGACTATACTAAATTCCTGTTTTTTGCGCAAGCTCATCCTATCAAACGAAAGCATCTCCATCCCCGCCACACTCCCCCCTTAGGGCAGATGTTTCCTTCTTCAAGGATATAGATATTCTGACCTGTCGAACCAAGAATTAATGAGGACTCAATAAAAAACAATTGCCCTGACACACAGAATTTTGATAACCTACAGAAGAGGCAGGTGCCTCCATTGAACGAAAAATCATATAAAATGAAAGGAAAATAAATGGCCGAAGAGAAGAAACAGGAAAAGGAAAAAAAGAAAAAAGAGAAATCGGAGAAAAGCCAAACAAAAAAAGAAGAAAAGCTCAAGAAGAAAGAAGAAGCTAAAGCCAAGGCTACAGCAGCAAAAGAAGCCAAAAAGGAAAAGCCTCCGTCCGAGAAAAAAGAGATAAAGGCAGAGGCTGAAAAGCCTAAACCTGAAGAAAAAGTCCGGCCTGCGGCTGAAGAAACCCCGAAAGAAGAAGTTGAACCTGAAAAAGCAGAAGCTCCGACCGAAGAGATAGAAGAAAAAGCAGCTGAAAAGGAAGCTCCTGGAGAAGAAAAGCCGGAGAAGGAAGTTGATAAAGAAGCTCCTGCCGAGGAAGCGGCTGAACAAGAGCCCATTCCGGAAGAAATTCAAGAGGCCGAGACTGGAGAAGAAGAAAAGGAGAAAACAGAAAAACCTGTGGAAAAAGAGGAAAAGGCCAAACCTGAAAAGGAAGAAGCTGAAGTTCTTGAAAAGGCTGAAAAACCAGTCGAAGAGCAGGCTCCTCCGGAAGAAAAAATCGAAGAAGAAGCCCCTCCAGCGGAGGAAAAAGTCAAGCCCAAAGAAGAAAAGGCTGAGCCCGTAGAGAAAAAAATCCCTGAAGAAAAAGCCAAACCTGAAGAAGCAGAGGCCGCTCCTCCGGCTGTGGCTAAAAAGAGTAAAAAGATAAACAAAATGACTTTAGCCGAGATCGAAGAGAAACTGACTGAAGTCAAGAGTGTGATGGGAGGCCTTGATTCGAAGTATGCCCGGCAGCTAATACGAAGAAAAGAATACCTCCTATCCACTCAATAAAATATGAATTCTGATTCCGGGTGTGTTTAAACTAATAGAAAAATAAAGATTTACATTCATAGGCTTTTTTGTTACCATATCACATCATTCAAGAAAGAGAGACTATTTGTGCTGACAAAAGAAGAAAAGTCAAAAATAATCAAATCCAATCAACTCAAAGCCTCTGATACAGGATCACCAGAAGTGCAGATTGCCCTTATAACCAACCGCATCAATTCCCTAACAGAGCATTTTGAAACGCATAAAAAGGACCATCACTCCCGAACTGGCCTTATGAAAATGGTCGGAAGGAGAAAAAGACTTCTGGAATACCTGAAAAAGCAAGACCCAAAAAAGTACGAAAGCTTGATTAAAAAGCTTAAGCTTAGAAAGTAAATAAGGCCGGGAGTTCTCAATGTCTGGGGATAAAATCAATCTAGAAATAAATAACCGCACTTTATCTATCGAAATCAGTAAGATAGGCAGACAAGCTGATGGCTCGGCCTACCTTCGCTACGGAGACACGATCATGTTCGTCTCCGCCACTTCAAAAAAAGAAATGAAGGAACCGAAGCCTTTTCTCCCCCTTATCGTGGATTACAGGGAAAACACTTACGCGGCGGGAAAAATACCAGGGGGGTTCTTCAAGCGAGAAGGAAGGCCTTCGGAAAGAGAGATCCTCGTTAGCCGGCTGATAGACAGGCCGATAAGATCGCTTTTTCCTGATGGCTATTTTTATGATACGCAAATCGTTGCCCTCCTCCTCTCCGCGGACCTGGAAAATGAACCCGACACGCTGGGGTTGATCGGGGCCTCAGCCGCTCTCTATTTCTCCGATATTCCTTTTACGACTCCCCTTGGAGCAGTAAAAGTGGGATACATCAACAATTCATTTGTCATCAACCCCACGGTGAAGCAGCTCGAAGAAAGCCCGCTCGACATGGTAGTGGTAGGAACAGAGAAAGGGATAGTTATGATAGAGGCCGGAGCAGCGGAGATGGATGAGGAAAAAATCATCGAAGGCATCTCTATGGCTCAGGAAGAGATCCAAAAGATCATCAAGGCTCAGAAAGACCTTTACGACAAGCTGAAAATTCTGAAGAGAGAATTCAATGCTCCGGAAATCGAGAGATCGAAATATGAAAAAATCGAAAATGAAATATCCCCTTCTCTTAAAAAGGCTATCCTAATCCAGACAAAAAAGGAGAAAGAAAAAGAAACTAAAGAAATCCTTGATCGTCTCCTCGAGCCCATCCCTGAAGAGAATGAAGACGAAATATACGAGACCAAAGAGATCTTTTTTCAGATCCAAAAGAAACTGGTCCGTGACTTGATCATCAAGGAAGGGATTCGATCAGACGGAAGAGGTTTCGATGATATCAGACCTATCTCCACCGATGTCGGGATCCTGCCTCGAACCCATGGCTCGGCCCTCTTCACCAGGGGTGAAACTCAATGTCTAGCGACTGTCACCCTGGGCACCTTTGAAGATGTTCAGAGATTGAACGGGATCGGAGAAGAGGGAGAGAAAAGATTCATGCTTCACTACAATTTTCCTCCTTTCAGTGTCGGTGAAGTGGCTTTTCTCCGGGCTCCCGGGAGACGGGAAATCGGCCACGGAGCCTTGGCGGAAAAGTCCATTCTCCGTGCAATCCCGAACGAGGATACGTTCCCCTACACGATCCGTATAGTCTCGGATATTCTGGAGTCCAACGGCTCATCCTCTATGGCCACTGTCTGCGGCGGAGTGCTTTCTCTCATGGACGCAGGAGTTCCGCTTTCCATGATTGTCGCTGGAATCGCTATCGGACTTGTCCACGAAGACGACCGGTATGTGCTTCTTACAGATATCGCCGGTCTGGAAGACCATTTCGGCGATATGGACCTCAAGGTGGGAGGCACAGAAAAAGGAATTACGGCTATCCAGATGGACCTGAAGATCCCATTCATCCCCATCCAGGTGCTCAAAGAAGGCCTTATCAAGGCCAAGAATGCCCGGATTGAAGTCCTGAAAAAAATGAAAGAGGCCCTTCCTCAACCTAGGTCAGACATCTCCCCCTATGCCCCTCGAATCATCAACCTGATGATCAACCCTGAAAAAGTCGGTGATGTGATCGGACCAGCAGGGAAACACATCAAGAAAATCCTTGCTCAGACAAACTCCAAGATAGATATCGAGGAGAGCGGCAAGATCACCATCGCTGCCGCGAATATCGAGTCTGCGGAGAAAGCCCTGCAGATGATCAGAGAAATCACCGTGGAAGCCGAAGTGGGAAAGGTTTACACCGGGAAAGTCGTCCGCCTCGAGGAATACGGAGGCTTTGTCGAAATCCTTCCCAACATCGTCGGTCTTCTCCACATCTCTGAAATCGCTCATCATCGAATCAGGAATATCAGAGATGCTCTCAAAATGGGACAGACTGTCCGGGTGAAAGTCCTGGCCATCGACGAAGATAACAAAATAAAGCTCAGCAAAAAGGCTCTGGAGCAGGCTCCCCAACAATCTTCTGAATTTCCGCCAAACAGACAAAAAAAGTCACCTTTTTTTCAAAAACGGCATAATAAAAACAGATTTTGAATCATTTTATCTATATCAGGGATAATGAATAGAGCATCTTCCTCTATTAAAGGATTCACTCTGATCGAGATGCTGGTCACCCTGGCCATTCTGGCCATTCTGGCCGCAGCCATCATGCCTTTAGCCAAGACAGCCGTCAAGCGAGAAAGAGAGATCGAACTGCGCCAGAACTTGAGATTGATGCGAGAGGCCATCGATGCCTACAAGAAGCTCGCCGACGAGAATAAAATCGAGGTTGAAGAGGACACTGAAGGCTACCCTCCTGATCTTGAAACGCTGGTCGAAGGAGTGGAAGTCCAGGAAGAAGGAGAAGAAGGTGAAGAACCGGGGACCAAAATCGTCAAATTCCTGAGACGGATCCCTAAAGACCCGATGACCAATTCTTATGATTGGGGGCTTCGCTCTTACCAGGATGACCATGACTCGGATATCTGGGGCGGAGAAAACGTCTACGACGTCTACACCAAGAGCATGGCCACCGCCCTGGACGGGACGAAATACAGGGATTGGTAACGGATGAAAGGAAAACTCTCTAACAACAAGAGACAAGGATTCACCCTTATCGAGATACTGATCGTCTTTGCGCTGGTCGGACTACTGGTCGGACTGGGAATCCCCCAGTATAAGTACGCTATCAAGAAAGCCAGGGAAGCCATTTTAAAAGCAGACCTTTACGAAATGAGAAAGCTGATCAATCAATACTACACGGACAAGGGCAAATATCCCCTCTCCCTCCAGACTCTGGTGGATGAAGAATATCTGTACAGAATCCCGATAGACCCTTTCACCAGGTCTTCAGAGACATGGATTGAGGTGCAGCAGACCTTGACAGAGGATGAGATGATGATGGCGGAAATAGAAGTGGGTATTGTGGATGTTCTCTCTGGTTCGAATGAGAAAGCCATAGACGGAACTTCCTACAATTCATGGTGATATCCGTTCCTTAGGTTGGCCTACGACCGAATATGAATAAGAGAAAAGGCTACATACTTCTGATCCTGATGTTTGGGGTATTCGTGTTGAGCATCGGACTGATAGTGGCTGTTCCTGTCTGGCAGACCCAGATCCAGCGTGAGAAAGAAGAAGAGCTGATTTTCAGGGGAAATCAGTATGTCGAAGCTGTCCGCCTGTTCCAGACGAAAAATCCGGGAAGTTTTCCCAAATCCCTTGACGAATTGTTTGAGGAGAAATGTATCCGCAAGCTCTATGAAGACCCGATGAGTGAAGACGGAGAGTGGAACCTCATCCTCCCCTATTCTGGAATCGCGGTAAAAAAAGGAAGGAGAGGCCGGAGAGCAGAAACGAGCAGTCAAAGCATTGCTCAAAAAATCCTGGTTGCCCCTCAAAGCGCTCTCTCTTCGATACAGAATCCCCAAATCATCGGTGTTGCCAGCTCATCCACAGCACAATCCATCAAAATCTATCTCGACCAGGAAACCTACGATAAATGGCTGTTCTTCTATGGCCTGGATCCAGATAACATGCCAGAGATCGTCTATTATGGGGAAAACGAAAAGGATTGATGGATTCCATCTTCATCGCTGCGGGGGAAAACTCGGGAGAAAAATACGGAGCCAGCCTCGTCCGTCAGTTTAAAAAACTTCATCCCTCGTATTCCTTCTTTGGGATCGGAGGGAAAAATATGGCAGCCGAAGGGGTGGAGCTGCTGTATTCGGTTGAAGACCTGGGAGTTGTCGGAGGATTTGAGGTCATATCGCATCTTCCCCGTCTTAAAAAAATCTTCGATCGTGTTCGCAGAGAGGTCAGGCATCGTAAGCCAGTTGCATCAGTTCTTATCAACTCCCCGGATTTCAACCTTCGTCTGGCCAAAAAGATAAAACAAATGTCCATTCCTGTCCTTTATTATGTCAGTCCTACAGTATGGGCCTGGAGAAAGAATAGACTGAAAACAATAAAAAAGACCGTCAAGAAAATGATGCTGATTTTCCCTTTCGAGGAAAAAATCTACCAGCAGGCTGGAATACCAGCCGCCTATATAGGACATCCACTTCTGGAAAAGATCGGGACTTCGCTTTCCAGACAGGAATTCCTGGAGAAATACGGCTTGAATCCAGATAAAAAGCTTATCGCTGTTCTTCCTGGCAGCAGAAAAAACGAGATTAAATATCATATGGAGGTCCTGCCTGATGCTCTGAGTCGTCTCCAAAAAGAACAGGATGCTCAATTCGTCCTTCTCCTTGCGGAAAGCCTTGACGAGGACCTGCTTTCTGCCTATCTTCCTCTCCTGCCTGAGGAATTGAAAGTACTTGTTGAGGACCACTACGAGGCGATCTCGTCAAGCGACCTGGTGCTTTCTTCGTGCGGAACAGCCAACCTGGAAACAGCCTTGCTTGAAACACCTCTCATCGTTTTTTACCGCATCTCACCCCTTTCTTATTCCTTGGGACGCTGGCTGGTCAAGATAAAAGATTTCAGCATCGTTAACATCCTCGCCAGGAAAAAGATAATTCCGGAGCTGATCCAGAAGGATTTCAGCGTTGAAAATATCCTGAAGGAAGCAAACAGGATTTTCGATTCCGGTGAGGCGAGGACAAAAATGATAGGACACTTCAAAAGGATAAAAAAAATCTTCGGGGATAAAGTCGCTTCAGAAAACGCAGCCCTGGAACTTCAAAAATTGATATTTGGTTAACTGATTCCTCTTTTCTTGACTCCTTTATCAAATATGTATATATATTCTGTCAACTCTTTGCTTTTTGGTGGAAAAGAAGAGTGGCATCATGATTCGCTGCACAGCTTATGAGGAGGGAAAATGTTTAAAAATTCATTATTGTGTTCAATCCTTTTGGTCTCAATCCTGCTGACATCAGGGTGTGCTCTAGCCCCTCTTTCCAGCAGCTTCGAGGGAAGGTCGATAGGCAAAGGGAAGGTGGGATTGGACGTCGGAGGCATTCCGATCGGGGGCCTTTATCCGACCTTTAAACTCACCTATGGCCTCGCCAGCAAAATGGATATCGGACTTCAGTATGAATCCTTCAGTATGGGTTTTTTTGGAAAATATTCATTCATAAATCGTCCCTATCAAGGTTTTTCGCTTGCCGGCATCATCAGCGGAGGAGTGACCTCCAACGGAAATTACTTCTATATCGGGCCTGTCTTGAGTTATAAATCCAAAAAATTCGAGCCCTATTTTGTAGCCAGGCTTAATGCCGTCCATTATGATGAAAGCAAGACCAGTTCCGGGATTACAATTCTGGAAGGGAGATACTCGTACCTGCAGCTGACAGGGGGAAGCGATCTCTGGTTCTCACCAAAGATAGGGCTCTGCCTGGAATTGAGTGCGTTTGCAGGAAGCACAGGTACCACCGAAGTGGAAGGGGCTATCATCCACGGCGGTTTGAAGCTTCGATTCTAGGAGATGAAAAAAACTTGGGTCTAAAGTGCTCGAAGGATTTAGCTGCCACTATTCTTTAAAACAAACTCGAGCCGGTCAAACATTTTCAGTTTATGCTCATCCGCGCTCCCCGCTTTCAATTCCAGAACATATTTGGCTGAATATTCCGATGAATATGAAGGGCAAGGCAGTTCCTTACACGGCGGGACAACCCGTTCAACATGAACAATCCTTTTATCCTTATCCAGCCAGAGAATATCTATGGAAAACCTCATGTTTCTCATCCAAAAAGAATGAATCCCCTCCTCTTCAAAAATAAAGAGCATTCCCTGGTCAGGATTGATCTTTTCCCGAAACATGAGTCCGAGCTGCCTTTCTTCATCTGTCACCGCCAGCTCGGCTGTAACAGCGAATCCGTCTGGCAGGAAAATCTTAACGAACTTCTTTTCTCCGGTCTCCGCTGAGCAGACAATCAGAGTAAACAACAGGCAGAAAAAAAGAAGCCTGGACATCCTTTTTAAATCGTGAATTGATATATCCATTTTCACACCTGAATATCCTGTTTATTTTTGTAAACACAACACACGTCTTTGCATTGTCATTGCGAATTCAAAGGGCGTGGCAGTCTCCTAAAATAAAGACTCATTTTTTTTGGATTGCCTTGTTGCGTTCGCAATGACATATTATTTAACTCGTTTATATTCGTTTAATGCGTTGAAATCAACGGAACGAACCGAACAGGAAGGAGCTTCCTTCTCTTAAACTTTCTCTTCTCCCTGGTGATAAGGACCAATTCCTGGAACGCAGAGCCTACCGGGATCACCATTCTTCCCCCGATCTTCAATTGTTCCTGTAAGGCCTTAGGCACTTGGGCCGGAGCCGCTGTTACCATGATCGCATCATAGGGCGCATACTCTTTCCAGCCTAACGTACCGTCCCCGATCTTAAAATGAATATTCTCATACCCCAGCTCTCTCAAGACTTCCTGGGCTCTTAAGGAAAGGGTCTCCACCAGCTCTACAGAAAAGACCTCTTTGGCAACCTCAGCTAATATCGCAGCTTGGTATCCGGAGCCTGTCCCTACCTCCAACACCATCTCATTGCCTATGAGTCGAAGGGCCTCAGACATGTAAGCTACTATATAAGGTTGGGATATGGTCTGCCCCTCGCCGATAAGAAGAGGTTCATCCTGATAGGCATATGGTCTCATGTTCTCGGGAACAAACAGGTGGCGGGGAACCTTTCTCATGGCTGAGAGAACTTTCTTGTCCCTGACTCCCCGGGCTTCGATCTGGACCTCAACCATCCGTTCTCTCTCTTTAATATAGCCGTTCTTCATTTCTGAATTTAATTAACCCTATCTCTTCCAGAATGAGCTGCTCGTACACAATAAAATAACATCAGTTAATTCAGCCAGAAAGGAATCACCATGTTTTCGATTTCTGCGAAAAATCCAAAGATTGAAATTCCCCTTTGTCCCTATCTTTCTCTTTCCTTATTCTGAAATATATCAATAAGATTTGGCAAAATAAACCAAGTGCTCGGATGGCTTCTGGCAGAGGATACACTTGCCTTGCCCTTTTTTCCTCACCTGCTCGAGAGGCACCACTCGTATGGTGGCCATGGTCTCATCCTTGATCTTCTCCTCGCAGGAATTATCCCCGCACCAATCCGCAATAATGAATCCCCGCTTGGATTTCATAACAACCTTGAATTCCTGATAGTCTTTCACCTCAAACGTGTTCTCATCCTGAAACCTTTGCGCCATCTTGAACATATTCTTCTGAATATCAGTAAGAATACCCGTCACCTTTTTAGCCAAAGAATCCTGAGCCAGAGATTCTTTCTTTCCGGTGTCTCTGCGAACGGCAACGACCTGTTTATTCTGGATGTCTTTGGGACCGATCTCGATCCTGAGGGGGACTCCTCTCATCTCCCACTCTGAGAACTTCCAACCCGGAGTGAATTCCTCTCTCTCATCCAATTTCACTCTTATTCCTTTTTTTACCAAATCCGTGGCGATGGATTGAGCCGCGGGAAGAACATTTTTCTTCCAATCACCGACGGAAATAGGGACAATGACCACTTGATAGGGAGCAACTCTAGGGGGAAGCTTAAGGCCTGAATCATCGCCGTGGACCATGATCAGAGCGCCGACCAATCGTGTGGACACGCCCCATGAAGTCTGCCATACATACTGCAGCTTTTGTTCCCGGTCCTCAAACCTGATGTTAAACACCTTTGAGAACTGCTGTCCCAGGTTATGCGATGTTCCCATCTGAAGCGCTTTGCCATCTGACATCATGGCTTCAATGGCATAGGTTTTCGTCGCTCCAGCGAATTTCTCCCTTTCTGTTTTCTCTCCTGAAATCACCGGGATGGCAAGTTCCTCCTCGGCAAATTCTTTATAAAGGGAAAGGATCTTCAAGGTTTCTTCCTGAGCTTCCTCCCAGGTTTCATGAGCAGTGTGGCCTTCCTGCCATAAAAATTCCGTAGTCCTCAAGAAAGGCCGAGTCACCTTTTCCCAACGGACAATATTGGCCCACTGGTTTATCAAGACAGGCAAATCCCGCCAGGACTTGATCCACTTGGCGTACATGTTGCCGATTATGGCTTCCGAAGTGGGCCGGACAGCCAGCCTCTCTTCCAGCTCTTCACGACCTCCATGGGTCACCCAGGCTACCTCAGGCGCAAAGCCCTCAAGATGTTCGGCTTCCTTCTGAAGAAATCCTTCAGGAATAAAAATTGGAAAATAGGCATTGGTGTGCCCGGTCTTTTTGATCCTGCCATCCATCAGACTCTGGATGTTTTCCCAGATGGCAAAACCGTAGGGTCTGATGACCATCATCCCTTTGATTGGTGCATAATCAGCCAGTTCTGCCTTCTGAATGATCTCTACGTACCACTTTGAAAAATCAACACTTTTTGGCGTGATCTTCTTCACGTATCGTTCGTTCTGACTCACTTCTCTCTCCGTGATTTGGATAACGGTCATTCTATCCACAGCCATTTTTTTTGTCAAGAAAGGATGATTCCTGGCTCTGCGAAGAGAGCGGTCTTGATCAAGATATCCCTTCGGGCTCCACTCCTTCTCACCCCCCCAATGCCATAAAATAGGCAAATGAGATTGCAACTCCATCCTCCTTCTTCATTACTTTTTCAAAATTCCAGGGGTAAGCAGAAATAAAGGAATTAATCGCATGTCTAACCTCTTTCGATGAGAAAATTTTTAAAAAAATCACCCAACAATTCATCCATAAAAGCGATTGATAGAACGCAAACTCTATGCCACAATCTGATTCCTAAAATGGACGCAAAGAAATTACTGGAGAAACCTTCCTATCCAAACGCCATCAATGATGTGAAGAGAGAGCGCACTTTTGAGCTCTCTCTTCCAGCTTTGGTGACTGGAATCAACGCGTCCGGTGATGAATTTAAAGAATTCACAGAGTTGATATCATTGAGCTCTCAGGAAGCTATTTTCAGACTCGATTCCAGAGTCATCATCGGCTCCAGGTTGAATATCAGTCTGGAAGTCCCTAAGACTTTATTTTTGGAAAATCAGCTCAAAGTGGATATATCCGGCAACGTCAAGTTTGCCAAAGCTGAGCCCGACGACCCAAAAAGGCAGCTCATAATTCTCCGTTTGAACAGGAACTACAAAATCAAGCCTCTCCCCTTCAGAAAAAATTAACCTGAGTTATTCATAAAATCTTCCAATCGTGAATAAATCAGGTGCCCTGTATTATTCATAAACTGGCAAGGATGGAGGGGAACCGTTTCCGCACATTTCAACTTGTCGGAAATTTCTTTTATCACGAAAATAGAAGATTCTCACTTTCGCTATTCTTATCCTTGACAATGATTTTATGTTTGTATAACATATCTCTAAAATTCGAGGATAATGAAAAACATCAAATCATCTAAGGGGTCACCCAAGAAAAAGTCTACTCCCAAAAAAGAAACGGTCAAAGCCACGGACGAGAAAAAAATCAGCTCTCTTATCTACTGCACATCCGACTTAATCCTCTCAGGAATTTTAAAGAGTTTGGACAGAGCCTCTGATATCGAAGTCGTGAACATCGAGAAAAGCACTATCGACTCTTTCATCGAGTCCATAAAAAACCTCAGGCCTAATGTGATCGTTTTCACCAACTCTGAGCCTCTTCCCAATATCCGAGAGATCTGCAAGGCCATTATCGAGATCTCCACAACGAGGACAAAATCACAGCTTCTTCTTCTGGGAAATATCCCTTCGCATGAAGAAGTGGTTGGCCTAATGAACGCAGGAGTCAGAGGATATTTTGACCTGAACGATCCATCAGACCAACTTGCGGATGCGATAAGGATCATTCATAAAGGAGATATCTGGCTTCCTCGTGATAAGATGAGCAGCATCATGGACCGTATCATCTCAGTGGTGGGAAGAGATTTGAAAGAGAAAACCCTCGACCAGCTTACGCCTACAGAATTCCAGGTCCTCCGGCTTATCGGCCAAGGCAAAAGCAATGATGAAATCGCTGAATCTCTTTTCATAAGCAAAAACACTGTCCGCTCCCATATTAAAAGCATCTACGCCAAGCTCAACACCCACAGCCGGCTTCAACTTGCGTTGTATGCCATCAACTCCGCCCTTTTTTGATCCATCATGATTATGAGGTTATTATGACAAAAACCGCTACATCAAAGAAAACGACCTCCAAAAAGACTCGCAAAAAGGGAATAGAATCCTCCCCGCTCAAGGTGAACCGGCGCAGGGAATGGCGCTTTGAGCTGCCTCTTCCAGCTAGAATTGAAGGGAAACTTCCCGGTGGCAGTAAATTCGAGGAAAAAACAACGATCAAAAACATAAGTTCAAGTGGCGTCTATTTTTGTCTTGATTCAGGCGTGGTCATCGGTTCAAAACTCAACCTGGTTATTGATGTACCCAAGGAATTGAGCGGAGGCAAAAAAAGGCTGAAGCTTTGTCTCGGAGGACTCACCGTGCGCCTTGAAGAAATGGACATAAAGGAGAAGAAACAGGGAGTTGCCCTCCGGTTCGAGAAAAAATTCAGGATTATCCCTAACGACTAGAAGACTTCATAAAAAGAGACCCCGGAACTATGTCTGTACAATGATTCCCTTCGCACCACTCACTTTCCTCTTTTCTTTCGTTGGAGATAAAGCCATCCATTATAAAATTATTCTGGAATTGATCACATGCTGATCGTCGCCTTGACCGGTGGAATCGCCTCTGGAAAATCGGTAGTTGCCGGAATCCTGGAAGAGCTGGGGTGCTATATCCACCACGCGGATGAAGCTGCCCATCAGCTCATGGAGCCGGGAAAGCCTGCCTGGAAAGAAATCGCCTCCCACTTTGGAGAAAAAATCCTCAGCAAAGACAGGACAATCAACCGGTCCCGGCTGGGAAAAATCATCTTCAAAGACGAAAAAGAACGGCACTTCCTCAATAAACTTATCCATCCTCTTGTTCTCGAAGAAAAAAAGAAAGCCATAAAAAAAATTGAAGAAGAAGGACGGCATACCATTTTTATTTCCGAAGCAGCCTTAACCATAGAAGCTGGTTTCTCAGGCTTTTTTGATAAAGTCATCGTTGTTTACTGCAAAAAAGAGGTCCAAATTGAAAGGATAATGAAAAGAGACCAAGTCAATCGCGCAGAGGCCATAAAGAAGTTGAAAAGCCAGATGGAACCCGCAAAAAAGCTGGAATATGCGGACTACATAATCAATACCTCCGGCCCGTTTAAAAGCACGGTGGAAGAAACAGAACGGGTTTACAGAAGTCTGATACAGGATTATGAGATGAAAAACGCAGTCCTGGACCTCTCTCGAAGAGATAAAACAGACTGAACCTGCCTCTTTCCAAAACAAAGCCTCTTTGAACCAAGAAGAAAGGCGAGCCTGTCCTCTTAAAGAATAATATCAACCTAAAGGTTCCCTACCTGCCAAGTCCTGAAGATTTGAGCGAAGCGGCCAGGAGAGGGATCAGAAGCTCATGATGCCCGATAAAATAGAATCCCTTACCCTTCTCTCCGTGGGGCCTTTTCACAACGTTCTCGTACGGACGATAGTGATGGATGAAGTCAAAGACAGCTGTAGTGAAGCCTTTAAGCAAGCTTCCTCTATTCCTGACTAAAGACAGCGCTTTGAGAAATACTTCGGGCAGGATCACGGCTGAGCCTACGTTGAGAAAAACTCCACCCTCCTCCAAACCCTCCAGCAAGGAGCAAAACAGGAAAAAATCCCGGTGAGAGAGCTTCCCAATGGCTTCCCCTTTGGCTTTGGGATGGAAGTGAATAATGTCTGTGCCGATGGCCACGTGGACTGTAACAGGGATGTTCAAATCGTAAGCAGCAGCAAGGAGGCTCATATTCTTATATGGATAATTCGACTGGGAAAGCATCTCGCCCAGCGTCTCCCCCAGGCCCATTTCTTTCTTTTCTCCCTGGTTTATAGCCTCATTCAACACTTCTGCTGTTTCATGAGCCATTCCGAAACGCCCGTTTTTAAGCTGAGTCTCTACATCTTCTGAAGTCTGACCGGCAAAAGCCACTTCGAAATCATGAATGACCACGGCTCCGTTGAAAGCCAAGGAGGTCACCCAGCCTGCCTTCATCAAGTCGATGATCACCGGATTCAGCCCGACTTTTATCACATGGGCTCCCAGAGCCCAGATAAGGGCTTTATTTTGCTTTCTTGCTTTTGCCATCAGGGATATGAATTCTTTAAAGCTTTTTCCTGCCAGAACATCAGGAAGGGTGTCGATGAAGCGCGAAAATTTCTCATCAGGGGCATATACCTGAGCGAATTTATTGATATTCACTTTGCTTTTTCGGGATTGAAGAGAGTAAGTCTTGAGGTCTTGAGGCGCAAAAGGCTTTATCCTGTACTTGCTCATGTTAAAAATGATATTAAAGGAAGGAGTTATTTAAGGCAGGAGCCACAACCACCTCTGCCTCTTGTTGCCATCGCCTGATCAACCGACTCTGATATTTTTTATGTCCTGGCCGGGTCTAAACTTTATCCTTTTTCCCTTTTTGATCTTGATCTGCTTCTTTCTCCGGATATCCCTGCCGTATCCCGTCTTCTTGTTGACGACTTTGAAGCTCGAAAATCCCCTTATCTCAATCTTCTCATCATTGGCCAGAGCGTCCTTGAGCGTTTTAAGAATTGCCTCTACGATTAACAATGATTTTGCCCTATTGAACTCGGACTTCTTCTCGATAGCAAGGGCGATATCATTCTTAATCATTGAAGTCTCCTTTGAGCTAATAGACTAATTATAAATAATTTATTGAAGATAAAAAGTCAAGTTTAATTATAAAATTTTTATTTTAGGCGGCGGGTATCCATTTTGGCTGAGCCCAGCCAAGACGCTCATCATTTCATTCCAAAGCCTCGTTTTTTGGGCAGCCGATCCATCCCGTCCGAACAATAAAAGTGTTCCTGTCACAAACGAGGCAATACTTATCTCAAAAGGCAGGCATTGGATTCCTGAACGTTAAGGCGGCAAACGACAAGCCCTGAATTTCATTATCTGGCTATCTAAAACTTGGGCTTTACATATTGACTTGTATCTGAGTGCCACTTATAATGAAGTCCAAGATGAGAAAAGGGCTTTTTATCCTTCTTGTAACCATCGTATTCCCAGTCGTGTTAAGTGCCTCCATCCTGAAAATTTCCGTTGACGCTCCAATCCATCCCATAACATCCGAATACATCAGAGATGCCATCGACAGAGCAGATAAAGAAAATGCCAATCTGATCATTATCACTCTGAATACTCCAGGGGGACTGGATAGCTCGATGAGAGAGATCATCGAAAGAATCCTTAGCGCCAAAACGCCAGTGGCCGCCTATGTCAGCCCCAGCGGTGGCCGGGCAGCTTCAGCCGGATTCTTCATCTCCATCGCCTGTGACATGTTCATCATGGCTCCTGGTACGAGCACCGGGGCAGCCCACCCAGTCGGAGTTTCCATCACCGGGCAGGCAATGGACAAGACGATGGAAGAAAAAGTCACCCATGATGCGGCCTCTTATATTAAGACACTCGCGGAAAAAAGAGGAAGAAACACCGAACTCGCGGAAGACGCTGTCAGGAAAAGCCTGTCCTACACTGAACAGGAAGCCCTCAAAGGAAAGCTGATAGACCTGGTAGCCAAGGACACTCAGGAGATCATCGACTTTTTCGACGGCAAGCGTTTGGTCAGGTTTTCCGGCGAAGAAGAAGTCCTTGACCTCAAAAATAAGGACATCATCGAAATACCCATGACAGCCAGACAGAAATTCCTAATCACCATCGCCAATCCTAACCTGGCCTACATCCTTTTGATGCTGGGTTTGCTCGGCCTCTACTTCGAGTTTTCCAACCCGGGTGCCATCCTCCCCGGGGTTTTAGGCGGGATCTTCCTGCTCTTAGCCATCTTCTCCTTCCAGATCCTGCCCATCAATTATGTGGGCCTGCTGCTGATCCTGCTGGCCATCGGACTCTTCATTCTTGAGGTCAAAATACAGAGTTATGGGATTTTAACCGTAGGAGGAATAACAGCAATGATCATCGGTTCGATAATGCTCATAGATACTCCGATTCCGGAATTTCGCCCCAGCTTAAAAGTGATCATTCCAGTGGCCCTGGCCTTATCTTTTATCTTTATTTTCTTGATCGTTATCGCCATTCGGGCCCATATGAAAAGAGTCTACACGGGAAAGGAAGGCCTTATCGGAGAGATCGGAGTGGCCAAGAGTGACCTCAAGCCCGAAGGAAAGGTCTTTGTCCACGGCGAGACCTGGGATGCAGAAGCGGCTGAAGACATACCCAAGGGGGCCAAGGTCAAAGTCCTTGAAGTCAAGGAAAACCTGATGCTGAAGGTGACCAAATCATGAACAGGGTGGTGCCGTACTGAAGCTTCCTGCTGGAGGGGAAGTATAAAAAAGCGCAATTCTTAAGAACAATAAACACTCAGAGGGAAAAGGGAAAAAACAACCCTGAGGATAAATATTATAAACCGTGAAAAGAGACTTCAAACTCAGGAGGTAAAAAATGCAAACCTTTGGGATTATCCTTATATCTATCATCGTGCTCTACTTGTTGAACGCGATCAAGATTTTAAGGGAGTACGAACGAGGCGTCATCTTCCGTTTAGGACGAGTCCTGTCCAGACCAAAAGGGCCTGGGCTCATCTTTGTCTTCCCTCCGATCGACCGCATGGTCAGAGTCAGCCTTCGAATCGTGGTCATGGATATTCCGCCTCAAGATGTCATCACCAAGGATAATGTATCCGTAAAAGTCAACGCTGTTGTCTATTTCCGCGTCATGGATCCCCAGAAAGCGGTCATCGAAGTTCAAGATTACCTCTTCGCCACCTCCCAGCTTGCTCAAACGACCCTCCGCAGCGTATTGGGAGAGGTCGAACTGGATGATCTTCTCTCAGAAAGAGAAAAGCTCAACGCCCAGCTCCAGGAAATCATCGACAAACACACCGATCCCTGGGGTATCAAAGTCCAGCTGGTGGAGATGAAGCATGTCGACCTTCCGGAAAATATGGTCAGAGCCATAGCCAAGCAGGCCGAGGCTGAAAGAGAAAAAAGGGCGAAGATCATCCACGCCGACGGGGAGTTCCAAGCTGCAGGACAGCTGACCAAAGCTGCGGACATCATCTCGACCAATCCCCAGGCTCTCCAGCTCAGATTCCTGGGCACTCTGACAGAGATAGCCACAGAAAAAAATTCGACGATCATTTTTCCTCTCCCCATCGAAATGCTTAAAGCATTTTTCTCCGGATCGAAAGGATCTTAAAAGAAAGGAAGCCAGAAGCAAACAGTGAAAAACAAAGATTACAGAGAGATTCAACTCTCCAGTGCCCAACTCGCCATCATCTTCCTGGCCATTCTCATCCTCGGCGTAGTTATCTTTCTGCTGGGAGTTTCCGTAGGCAAGAAGCAGGCTCAACTCGTGAGCGAATCAGACCTAACTATTTCAGGTGAGGCCCAGAAGGTCGAAGACAAAACAGCTATCCCCTCCCAGCAGCCTGAAGATACGATCAGCAAGGAACTAGCCTCACACCAAAAGATCAAAGAAAAAAGTCAAAAGAAAAAGCCAGCCGCCGCACCGCAGAATCTCTACTATATTCAGGTCGCTGCTTTGGACTCTAAAGATGCAGCCAATTCCTTTGCGGATCAATTCAAGGAGAGAGGATATCCAGCTATAGTTCTGGATCCTTTCCCGACAGACAGTCGACCTGTTTTCCGGGTGAGGATCGGAGGTTACGAAACAAGGGAAGAAGCAGAGAAAATCCTTAACCAGCTGCAATCCGAATCAAGAAGGAAAGTTGACTACTTCGTGATCAGAAGCTAATTCTCTACAAGGCAATTTCTCTTTTTTCCTTCAATAGACAAGAGAGCGGCATTTTTACACGCAGGTTTGCGATTTGAAACTCAAAAAATCAGATTTTATCCTTTCCGTATTGTCCGGGTTACTCACTGCTATCGCGGCCCCCAAATTCGGACTCTCTTTCTTCGCCTGGATCTCCCTTATCCCTCTCCTCTTCATCATAATCAATAAAAAACCAGCCCAAGCGTTCCTCCTGGGACTTATAGCCGGAATCTCATACAACTCTATCTTGATTTACTGGATCCCATCTGTTCCTGTCCACTACGGCAATCTTTCTCTGGGAATAAGCATCATCATTTACATCATATTTGTTCTTTTTCTTGCTCTCTACTGGGCCTTTTTCTGTCTCGTCTTTACGAAAATCTCTCGATCCTTTCCCCAGCTGGTCTTCCTTCTGACTCCCTTCATCTGGGTATCTCTGGAATACATCCTGACTCATTTTTTAACTGGTTTTCCGTGGGGACTCATCGGCACAACTCAGCACTCCAACATCTGGTTTATCCAGCTGGCCACAATAACCGGGGTCTATGGACTTTCTTTCATCCTCATCCTGTTCCAGAGCATGTTCGTTTTCTCCATCCGATTCAACAGAAAAATGCCTTTTTTTTCTGCTCTGACTCTCGTGTTGATCATTCATCTGAGCGGATGGTTGAGCTTGAAAAAAATCACTCCCGATGAAAACTCCTTTCCCGCTGCTGTCATCCAGGGAAATGTCTCTTCGGACATCTACTGGGACCAAGTTTCCACCATGGAAATCTGGGACCTTTTTGACCGGCATCTTGAATTGAGCCAAAAAGCGGATGAAGGAGGAGCCGATCTCATTATCTGGCCTGAATTCTCGGTTCCTCTCTGCTTCAGCTGTTCCTACGGGTATTATCAGGATTTCAAAGAAAAACTCTTCCAGTTCGTTCAAGAAAAAGATTGCACTATTCTTCTCGGGACCAATGAACAGACAGGTCCTCCTGGAAGTGTAAACTACTACAACACCGCTCTCTGCCTCAGCCCGGCACTCTCTCAAAGCCAGTACCACAAAATGCACCTTGTTCCCTTTGGTGAGTATACGCCCTATAAAAAAGTCTTCAGCTTTATTGAAAAAATGACCCACGCCATAGGCGAAATCACGCCAGGCATAGAATACAACCTCCATCAATTCAAAGAGCTCAAATTCGGTTCTCCTATCTGCTATGAAATCATCTTTCCGGATCTTGTCCGTAGATTTGTCAAAAAAGGCGCACACTTCCTGACCACCATCACCAATGACGGCTGGTACGGAAAAACCTCAGCTCCCTATCAACATTTTTCTATGGCCGTCCTGAGAGCCGTAGAAAACAGAAGGTTTCTTCTTCGGGCCGCCACCACAGGAATCAGCGGGATCATCGATCCTTACGGACGCGTCCTCTCCCGATCTCAGCTGATGACTCAAACCCATCTTTCCGGGATCATCACTCCCTCCGAAAAACTCACTTTTTACACGAGATTCGGGGATATCCTCCCCTATCTCAGCTTGACTTTATCAGCTGTATTTCTTATTCTGGCTTTAGTGAAAAGAATCCATGGAAGAAAAAGAATCCCCTCCTAAACTGAGTCATTCTGACCTCCTGGTCAGGATCAAAGAATGTCTCTCTGCATTCGAAGATCTCAGAGGTTATCTTTGACCTTGATCAGAAAAAAGCGGATTACGAAAAGATAAACCAAGAACTTTCCTCTCCGGATACCTGGAAAGACCTAAAAAAATCTCAATCCCTCCAACAGAGCAAGAAAAGACTGGAGAGAGAAATGCAATTCCTCTCCAGGCTTTACCGGGAAAAGGAAGAACTTGAAGTCTTGCTAGAGCTGGCTGAAGAAGGAGAAAATGTCGACCAGGATATAAGCCTGTCGGTGGCCTCCTTTGAAAAGGACTTTGAGGAGGCTGAGCTTCAAACA
>Ga0209427_10002470_pt1 | contig 21764 bp, 17 predicted proteins | sample DeeMarSWOR136_30_FD_187465 | JGI IMG/M metagenome (GOLD analysis project Ga0209427, IMG submission 187465) | Marine sediment microbial communities from White Oak River estuary, North Carolina - WOR-1-36_30 (SPAdes) (version 2) | ecosystem: Environmental > Aquatic > Marine > Intertidal zone >...
CCACTCGCTTTCTGGTAAAGAGATTTCTCCTCCAAACTCCACTGCACCGAGCGAGATGCCGAACCTAGGAAGGGCTTGACATCCATACATTTCTGCTGTACGAAGCTGCGCCAGAAAGCTCTTTTCGGCACTTGAATAGATATCGTGCAGTGTGTATCCCACGGTCCTGGCGCAAAATCCCAGCGCGAATAGAAATAGGGGCACCCGATCAACCTTCTCGCCATCCAGAAGCGCCTTGATCCTCGTGTCAACTCCTCTGAATCGTTCACGTTTTTTCCTGCTCTTTTCAGTTGACTGCATGTCTCTCTCATAAGTTATCTTAATATACTGCCTTCTTGCTCCTCTCCCAGCGCTCGCTTTTCACCCGACCCCATCCAGCCATCATCCCGCTTTTTCCGCGGACAGTCCTTTACTTCGGTTCACCAGACTACATGTAATCAGTCATACCAACCAAAGTCCTCGATCGCCTTCTTGATCATGTAAACGTTATACGGTGGCGCCAGGGGCGGCATCTCGCAGCCAGGCATCATAAGGTAACCGCGGGGCGCGTGCTTCGCCTTATCAATGCACTGCACGGCGAGTTCGTACACCTCCTGTGGGGTGCCCGTTAGTATTACGGTTGGTTCGACATTGCCCGCTATTACCGCCCTATCCCCTAGATGCTCTATCGCGCTTGTAAGATCCACCTCATGCCCGAAACTTGCGATTCCCGGATCTCCCAGGGGTACATCAGCGAGAAAGGGCAGATTAGAATTCTGCTCGCCACAAAAATGACAGAAGATATGCTTAATGCCCATACCGATCATCCGCTCATTGAGTTCCTTCAAGTAAGGGAGGGCAAACTCCAAGAAGTGCTTTGGAGAAATTACCTGGTTGGACTCTACGGGCATCCCCTCAAAGGGAAGTAGTCGGTCCGAACCAAATGTTTCTACCCAGTATTGGGCTACATGCAATAAATGATCGGTAAACAGTCGAAGCAGCCTATGAGCAAGCTTGGGCTTCTTCACCATCCAACGGCCCAGAGTTTCGATACCGCACAGGTTTGACGCTCGAGAAAAAGGACTTCCCACGGAAAAGCTTATAAGGGGTAGCCCATGCGCCTTGTTTCTTCTACAAACCTCCATTTGCAGCGGCAACAAGCCAGCTGTTTTCACATCGGGCAAAGTAAGCCTCTCCACATCCTCTTCAGACTGAATCGGGTACCGTTTTACCCACGGAGCCTGTGCCCAGTCACCTTTTGGAAAGCCAAGCTCCCCGCCGAATTCCCATGCGCCATAGGATGCAATGCCCAACCTTGGAATAGCCTCACAATCATACAGCTCTGCGGCCCACACCTGCGCAAAGAAGCTTTTCTCCGCATCGGCATAAATATCATGAACAGAGTACCCCACGCACTTACCGCAGAACCCCAGGGCGAACAGATAGAAAGGGACACGGTCCGTCCGTTTGCCTGCGAGCAAGGCCGCCAGGCGCTCATCGAGCCCAGCTTTTTGTTCCTCTCTTTTCCCCATTATTCCATCTACGCCGCACGTATGATTCGCAAAATACCTATTCCAAGTGATTCTTTCTCGGGTTCTGCTCTCACCATCTTGTCCAACTTCGTGCGAGGCATCCCCAATTTGTGCTCGAAAAGGCCCTCACAGCAGAAACAATACTGCAACACCGATCAGGGCCACCACGGTACCCGCAATGGCACCCCAACCGAACCGCTCATGAAAAAAAAGGTAGCCAATTGGAAGCAGAAATATCGGCGCCATCTGCATTATGGTGCTGGCAATGCCTATAGGGGCAAGCTGAATCGCCACCAGTGAAAGCGTAATGGCTATCAAAGGCCCGAACAAAGCACCCCCAAGAATTTGCAACATTGCTCGGCGGTGCCCTCCAAGCCCCTTTCTGGTTTCGCCGACCTCGCCCCGAACAACGCTGAAGAGTATAAGTGCCGAAGCTGCAATTGTCATTCGGATCATATTGCCGGATATTGCGGGGAATTCTCCAGAGAGCCCCCGCTTTGCCAGAATCAGTCCAAGTGCCTGGCATGTTGCAGCACAGAAGCTTAGAAAGATGCCATACCAGTAAACTCGATTTCGATCCCGGCTGCCCGCACCGCCGTGCCGCTCCATGACCACCCACGCGATGCCACTTAATGTCATGAAGATCCCGAAGATCTGGCACCACGACAAGGTCTCGGAATAGAATAGCCACGCGAAAAGAGCGGCCATCACAGGGGCCAGGCTCATGATCAACATGCCGATACGTGGCCCGATTAGGACAAACGCCTTATACAGGCAGCCGTCTCCTATTACCAAGCCGATAACACCCGATAATCCCAGCCACATCCATCGAGCTGCTCCGGCATCAAGGGGCACCAGGGTGCCATAGAATAGAATGTGGGTAACAGCTAGAAAGCCCACCGCCAGGATGACGCGTGTGCGGTTGACTACCAATGGGCCCACCTGACGACCGGCCATGGCAAACAAGGTCGAACTGACGGAAAAGCCCAACGCGGTGCCGAGCGCCGCGAGTTCTCCGAGAAAAAGATTCAACGCCCTATACCCGCTCGTCTATGCTTTTCCACAGAGTTCCTGGATTGTTGGCTAACTCCATGATCCATTGGGATAAAAAAAGCGGAAGTACTCAGTACTCCCCCTCCTTTCTCTCATAAAGGGACAGCCGATAGTGACACAAGGCCCTGGCCCTGGCGCCGGCCTCGAACTCCTTCCTAGCTCACCATGAACTAATGCCCTATGGCTCTTTAATCCCAGCTAAATTCTTGGCCAGCTTCTTCTTTGATTCGATATCCGCATTCCTTAATATAGTCATCCTGTGGGTCTCCGGAGAACCGGCACCATGGATGTTTGAAACGATATCCCTGCTTTCGAATGCGAGCTTCTCAATAAGTCTGAAAAGTCTTATCCTGTCCTCAGTTGGTACCCCTTCTGCCCCTTTGAGGTATTTCTTGAGCAGGGGACCAACCTCCGGGTTTTCCATGTCTTTATCCGAAGGAAGATCGGCGACCATTCCCCCGGCAATCTCGATCATCAACCGAATGGCCTCCTGCAGCTCCTTACCCTCATACAACTTAGAGGTATTGGAAAGAACCGGGTCAACCATGTAGATCCCGGACTCTGTCGGTTCTGACTCCACTGATGCAGCGATGGAGCAACCGTATATTGCCTCAACGGTCTTAAGCATTTCCGCCAACTTGCTATTGATATGGGACACCCGCTTCAGGCCGTTGTAGTCTGCCGCGGTGGCCGCAGCGCCGATGAGTACATCTCCAACACCGCACTTGCACCCTCCATGGGAGTGACGGTGATAATTCCCGAAGTGACGCACCATAGGACCGGCGAACTCATATTCCCCGCAGAGAAACACTCGCTCCCAGGGCACAAAAACGTTATCAAATAGAACCATGGGGGCAAACTTGCTGTATTCAATATTGCCGAGATCACAATTGTCCAAAGCTCTGGCCTCCAGAGTCCCTCTGCCGTATATGTGGATCACTCCCTCCGCATCCACCGGCATGGCGAAACACACCGCGTAGCCCCTATCGGGTTCCCGCATCTCCCTGGTTGGCACAACCAGCCCCCAATGAGCGCAGATAGATCCTGTCTGATGTATCTTGGCCCCTTTCACGATAATGCCGTCTTTATTTCTATCCACTACATGAAGATACATGTCAGGGTCCTGCTGCTCGGACGGCCTCAATGACCGATCACCCTTGACATCGGTGACCCCGCTGAACACGACCAGATCATTCTTCTGTATATGCCTGATGAATTCCAGGAGCCGCTCCCAATAGCTGGTTTTATGCTTCTTGTCGCAATTATACGCCTCGACGCCTACCGCATTCAGGGCATCCATGCCCGTGCATCTCATAAAACAGGTCCCGATTCTCTGGGTGAGGAACTTCAGCATTCTGACCTTGGCCAGAAGATCATCCCTGCTGTTGTACAATTTGACGAACCGGCTTACCTCCTCTCCAATCAGCTCGGAGTTCGCCACGAGATGCTTTTTTCCCTCTGGGTCATGAGCCAGCTCATATGTCGCCGCCACACCTGCCAGCATATGTCTTATTAATGGGTGATCATACGGATCTTCAACCTTTTCGCCTAGTATGTAAGTAGTGGGGTGTAGCCCCTTTAGAGATTTGTAGTATTCATCCTTTGTCTTAATAGCCATATCTTCTCATTCCCCCTTATCTTGAAATGTCTTTTCGCGTGTGTGCATAGGCCTAATAATCTATCCCATTCACGATTTGCTGCCATAGTGGCATCGGAAATTTCACTAGTTATTCCCTCTAGTTGGCCACTTTCTTTCTCTTGAGGGCGGCAAGAAGCTTCTCCGGTGTAATCGGCAAATCCTTGATTCTGACGCCCACGGCTTCATAGATGGCATTGGCAATTGCAGGGGCTGTTGCGGCAGCGGCCGGTTCGCCCAAGCCCTTTGCGCCAAAAGGCCCCTCTGTATGACGAGTTTCTACGATAATGGGAACGATGTCCGGCACATCCCGGGCTGTAGCCAGTTTGTAATCGGAAAGGGTATCGTTTAACACGCGCCCTCCCGCCAGGATGAACTCCTCAAAAAGCGTATTTGAAAGGCCCATCACAACGGCGCCTTCTATCTGCTGTTCACAGGTCATTGGATTGATGGCCCGTCCCAAGTCATGGGCAGCGGCAATCTTCAGGACCTTCACGACCCCTGTTTCAACATCTACCTCCACTTCTGCGGCATGCGTTCCGTACATCCAAAAAATACTGCTCATTCCCTCTAATCCAGAATAAGCAGCTAATAGGGGGGAGCCAGCAGATGTGTAATAACCCTCTGCCAGGATTTCACCGCCCTTGCCCCCAAACCTCTTGGACATGAGGGCATCAAGATGCATCCGTTCTCCCTTACCCTCCTCGAATACCTTCCCCTCGGCCAGGCTCAGACGATTGCAATCAAGCCCCAGAAGAGTAGCCGCAACCTGCAGTATCTTCTCTCGCAACTGCTGGCTTGCGCTCCGGACGGCATTTCCCATATGATACGTGGTACGACTGGATGCGACTGCGTGATCATATGGTGTGACGAAGGTGTCCGGATTCTGGACGGAAATGGATTCAATCGGAACCCCGATGGTATCTGCCGCGATCTGGGCCAACACAGTCTTCTGGCCACCACCGATCTCCGCAGAGCTCATGAGCAACGTGATGCTCGCATCATTGTTTAATCGAATAATGCAAAAGGACTCCGTTGGCGTCACGGTTCCCTTAATGGTTGTAGCGATTCCCTTGCCGCGAAACCTGCTGGCCGAAATCCTTTTTCTTCCGCTACCCCAGCCAATCTCGCGACTTGCCTTCTCCAGGGTTTCCTTCAATCCAACGTCTCGCAACACCTGGCCATTAATGTAGCGATCGTTTTCCACATAGCCGTTTCCCAATCGAAACTCAAGGGGATCGAGACCGAGCTTGTGGGCAATCATGTCCATTTGAGACTCACATGCCCATGTCACCTGTGTGGTTCCATATCCGCGATATGCACCAGCGATCATCTTGTTGGTATAGACAAGCCTGGAGTCCAGCTCAAGGTTAGGAATCCGATACGGGCCAAACACGGTCAGACCGCCGCGCAAGGCCACCCCTGGCGCATAGGAGGCATATGCGCCATTGTCCCAGAAGACCTCTGCTTTTCGTGCAGTAAGTACGCCACTCTTCGTGACCCCCGTCTTAATCTTCATCCACGCAGCCACGCGGCTTTGTGTGGCTGTAAGCTCTTCCTCCCTAGAGAACGTCGCCTTTACCGGTCTTCCTTTAGTAAACCGTGCCAATGCTATCGCAATTGCCTCTGCAACGAGCGTGCTTTTACCGCCAAATGAGCCGCCCACATAGGGCACGATGAGTCGAATGTGGTTTATGGGGATGCCAACGGCATTGGCAAGCTCGCGTATTGCACGATGCGGTCGATCGTTCGATGACCAGATGGTAAATTCACCGCTCACAGGCTCATATCGGGCAGCGGCACAGTGAGTTTCTATGGTGGAGTGCGACACGCTATGAGCACTAAACTCATCCTCGAAGACTTCATCCGCATCTGAAAAGCCCTTCTCCACATTGCCGTGCTTGTATCTCCGAATGGTACATATATTTGTGCCTGGAACAACGTCATACGGCCCAAACCGGGTGTACTCACCCAGGTCTGGGTGGAGCAGCGGAGCATCTTCTCCGGCCGCCTCCCGAGGATCAAAAACCGCGGGAAGATCCTCATAGGTTACTCGTATCCTCTCAACGGCATCCTGTGCCTCAGCTTCAGTCTCTGCGGCCACAGCTGCGACAGGCTCGCCGATGTAGCGAACCTTGTCGATGGCCAGAAAGGGTTGGTCCTTGATGGAACCGCCAAAGGTAAACGGAAAATCCTTTCCCGTTATCACAGCCCTGACTCCAGGCGCCTTTATCGCCTCCGATATATCCACATGAATAATCTTGGCGTGGGAACAAGGGCTCCTTAGTGTTGCGCCATAGAACATGCCGGGCAACTCGATGTCAAATCCGTAGAGAGCGGAACCGGTGACCTTATCAAGTGCATCCAAACGCGGAACCGATCTTCCAACATGCCCAGTTTTCATATCATACACTCTGTCGTGTTCTTTCCGCAGCGGACTGAACTGCCCGGATGATCTTATTGTATGACCCACACCTGCATAAAACTCCCGACAAGGCCTCTTTGATCTCTTCCTCGACCGGCTCGGGGTTTCTGTCAAGGAGGGCCTTTGCAGAAAGCACCATCGCCGGTGTGCAAAAACCACACTGTATGGCTCCCTCATCGACAAAACTCTGCTGGAGTGGATGGAGCGCTCCGTTCATCGTCAGCCCCTCGATGGTCACTACGTCACAGCCGTTTGCGTCGGCTGCCAGCATCAGGCAGGAATTAACGGGCCTTCCCTGTACCAATACTACACAGGCGCCGCACTCACCCAATCCACATCCCTCCTTGGTTCCGGTAAGCCTTAGTGAATCACGAAGGAGCTCAAGCAGGGTGGTCTGGGGTTCTAGTTCCACCCTATATTGCTCGCCGTTCACCTTGATATCTATCGCTATTGTCAACCCTCTTTGCCTCCCTCAGCTCGTGCAAGGGCTTTCTGAAGGGCTCGGGAGCTCAGAACCCTGACCATTTCCCTCCTATACCAGGCGCTTGCCCGCATATCATCGATCGGATCCGCTTCATCCGAGGCAACCCTTGCAACCTCCTTGATGCGATCTTCGGTGAGAGGTCCAGAAAAAAGCACTTTCTCTGCCCTTGCTGCGCGTAGCGGAACAGGGCCTACAGATGCTAAGGCGATCCTGCCGTCTATAGCCTCCTTTTCCTTCTCACCAAGCGTTATTTGAACAGCAACCCCCACGAGAGCACAGTCCATCCCCTCCCGACGCCCAATCTTCAGGTACGCTGCACCGGATCGAGGCGCTATCTCGGGCAGGAAGAATGATGAAATCAACTCCCCTGCCTGAATCCTTAATGTGCCGGGACCAGAAAAGATGTCCTCCACGCTTTGCTCGCGCTTTCCCGCTGTCCCCCCAATGGCCACCCGTGCCCCAAGCACAATAAGGGCGGGAGCCATATCCGAAGCAGGGGATGCCCTGCCTATATTCCCGCCTAAGGTCGCCATGGTCCTTATGGATGGAGAGCCCAGTACTCTCGCGGCTTCGGTAATCACCGGATGAGAAGAACAAAGGCGTAGATCATTCCCAATACCTGCAATCGTTACAAGAGGACCCACGTGGGTTCCCCTGCCTGGTTCATTTCGTATCTGATCCAGGTCTCGAATGCCCTTTATGTTGACAAGAGCAGACGGCCTTATCTCTCCCCTCTTCATGCGCACCAAAAGATCCGTCCCCCCGGCAAGCGCATATGCTTCATTTCCCCTTTCCGCCAGTATCTCTATGGCTTCTGAGATCGAGGCAGGCTCAAAATAGGTGAATGGCTTTAGCCTTTTCATTAATTAACGCCTCATCAACCTCTTGTACATTTCCGGCACCCCTTTCTCGTGATTGATCGCCGGAGACGAACTCTCTTCTACTGTTCTTGATAGATCAGCTAACGTCAAGCAGGTTCTCAAATCCACTCGCTTGAAGGTGGGCCTCAATAGAGGTAACGACAACCGGCCTTGTTTCGCTCTCCGCGAGTCCAATCTCTTTCAGGACCCGCGCGCACAGCTCCTCGGATTGGAGGCGGGGGTTATCGCTGTTGATCTTCAAAACGGCCTCGTGAATATACTGCACATAGTGCAACGCGTCATCCATAGCCTCATACGCCCTCTTGCCATATTGTGGATCCAGCCAGGAAGCGCACAATACCTTAATGCCCTCAATCTCCTTTAGCATTCTTATAGATCTGACTAGAGTCACCACATCTTCATAGATAGGTACATCCCCTTTCGCCGGGATAGCGTCACCGGAAAATAGTGCCCCATCTTCCTCATAAAATAGCGATATAGAGCCTCGAGAATGCCCGGGATTATGGATCACTCTTAGTCTTTGGTCGTCCCCCATATCCACTGCATCACCATCCTTGAGCAATACATCCACTTTGACCGGACCCTTGACAAAGGTATTGAAATTAGGGGTCGGTCGTTCTCTGAATTGTTTCTCCACATCCTCAATCCACGGTACCGCCTCAGTATGGGCAGCTACCCGACATCCGGATTCTTTAGCAACCGCGGGAGTCGCCCCAATGTGATCAGGGTGCGAATGGGTTTGAATCACCAAAGAGATATCTTGAGGGCTCCGCCCTGTTTTCGTTAGATAATCGGTGATCACGGTCTCTGAACCGAAGAATCCAGCGTCGATGAGATAAACCCGCTTCCCATAGATAAGATAAACGTACACAAATCGCTCCGATACCCCAAATGGGAATCTGAGCGCATGGACATGTTCCGCGATTTGCATCCTTTTTCTCTCCTTTTTTCCCAATCGAGACGGCCACGGACAATAAAGGCAACCCGATACCTCTCAAAAATCCTTCCTCCCCAGAACCGCGGGGAGGAAGGATTCCTTCGTGCATTTCAATGCAGTCAGCTATCTGCACTCTAGCACAACAGCTGTCTTACAATTACCAGCCTACTCGTTCAGCTCAAGATCTTCCATCGGAGCAACGAACCACACAGGATATGGCTTCCGTATCGGAAGTGGGTCGCCCTTTACCCGGGGACCGAGGGCAGTCGGGCAAACGCTCTGCATAACCGGAATGAACATGTATTTGTCATAGATAAGCTGTTGAATTTCCGTTAAAAGATCTTTTCGTTCCTTTGGGTCAACCGAGTCCAGATATTTTTCATATAAAGCGTTGATATCCTCATATTTACATAGACCCGCCGGGGGCTTAAGCTGGTAGCTGAGCCGGGAAGCAATCGTAGGAAACGAGTTAGAGTCCACAAACATGGTCCCTGCGAGCTCTCCGGCCCTTCGTTTGGCAAGCAAGATCTGCTTGTCCAACATTCTCACTTCTTTCACTTCGATTCCCACAGCTCTCCAGTAGTTAGCAATCTGCAGTGACATTTCCTGGTACCCGCCGGGATAAGGATAATAAATGCCCGCAGTGAAACCATCAGGGTAACCGGCTTCTGCAAGTATTTTCTTTGCCTGCTCCGGATCATAGGGATCCGGGTCACGGGGCAAGGTGTTGGGATCATACGGTAACCCAAAACTTCCCGCCGGACCCATGCCAGGAGCATGGATATCTGCCACAGCCTGGCGGTCAATAGCGAGACTTGCGGCTTTTCTGACCCTCACATCTGACCAGGGAGAGTCCGGATTCCACTGGTTCTGGAGGATTACTGTCCACCACCCACTGCTGGCGCCGGGCACTATTCTGAGATTGGCGTCTTCTTGCACCTTTTTGTAGTATACGTCAGTCATAAGTGTGGCCAGGTCCACTTCGCCCTTTTTCACCATAGCATAACGGGTCGACGGCTCAGGCACAATAAGCCATTCCATTCTCTTGACCTTGGGCTTTTTCCGCCAGTATTGGTCAAAAGCCTCGGCGACAACCTTGACGCCCGGCCTGAACTCCACAAACTTATACGGCCCACAGCCAATCGGGTGCTTGAGATACTCCTCATCACCCACTTTTTCGATGTGCTTTTTGGGTACAATCCATGCTATGGTACTGAAGCCCGGGATGAGATAATCGATAAAATCAAGAAACGGTTCTTTGAAGGTAATCCTGAAAAGGTACGGATTCACTGCTTCCAGTTTATCGATCCTGTCTCTCAGCAACTTCGCATTTCCTCCCTTGTATCTTTGAAACGTGAACACCACATCTTCAGCTGTCATTTCATCGCCGTTGTGGAATTTCACCCCTTTTCTGAGCTTGAATTCAAACTGAGTGTAATCATCGTTCCATGTCCACGACTCAGCCAGACATGGAGCATACATATCCCCCTCCATAGGTTTGAGCAGCGCGTCATGGAGCATATATAAAGGAAAATATCCCGGCGCCCTCAAATCCGTAACTGACGGATCAAACCATTTAGAAGCAATGCCCCAATGGATTGTCCCACGGAACAGGCCTTTTTCCACTTTGGCTGTCCCGTCAGAAATCCCGAAATGAAGTGCCATCAATGCCCCAACTATCACTATTAAAAAGAACGAAATACTTTTCCTTTGCCTCATGAGATCCTCCCTTAATTTAAGGTTCACATTTTGTTGCGCCAGCATCTGAAAATCTGCCTTTTCACACCTCCTTTCATTTTGCTGGTCCCCTCACCTCAACCAATATGCGAATTCAAAAAAATATCCGAGCCACAAACCTTTTTTTTCCAGGTTTCAAAGCCCCCAAAGCACAGGCCATATAACGAGCAACACATCTCCCTCATCCTGTTTACCTCGAAAGATATCCAACTTGGCGACTTATAGTCCCTATCACCCTAGTTGAATCCCTTCTTCCCTTTCTATTTCAACTCAGCTCTTCCTTAACGAAATCATTTTAAGCAGGCAACCCAATGCTTGTCTCGAAACTGAATTAATGGCGGATCAATTTCAGAGCATCGATCTTTTCTCTCTAAGCAGCGCGGATGGAACCTACAGCCTGTGGGGACATTAAAAGGATTGGCAATTTCCCCTGGAAGCAGAATACGCTTCTTTTCTTCTTGAGGATGACTCGGAAGGGCAGCCGACATAAGAGCCTTCGTATATGGGTGAAGGGAATTTCCAACAAGCTCCTTGGTTTCAGCAAATTCAACTATCTTTCCCAGGTACATAACAGCAATATATGTTGACATATATGCCACAAGAGCAAGATCGTGGCCAATAAGCAAAAAGCTGAGTCCAAGCCGTTCTTGCAATTCCAAAAGCAACCCCACGATTTGCAGCCGAACTGACACGTCTAATGCTGATGTTGGTTCATCAAGAATGATAACCTTTGCTTCACTCGCAATAGCTCTGGCTATTGCTACGCGCTGTCTCTGCCCTCCGCTCAATTCATGGGGAAACACTTTGCCTATGCTCGAATCTAACTTAACCATACGGAGAGCCTCGACCGCTCTCTCGTCACCTTCCTTGCCTCTAATTCCTCTCAGCACCTCCAAGGGTTCCTTAATGATTTCCTTTACCTTAAGACGGGGGCTTAGCGAACTAAAGGGATCCTGGAAAACCACCTGTAGAGATCTCTGGTAAGCCTTGACCTCATGGGGTCCCAAAAGAAACACGTCCTTTCCCCGAAAAAAGACTTTCCCCGAAGTAGGCCTTTCCAGCATCAACAAGACCTTAGCTAAGGTGCTTTTGCCACTTCCTGATTCACCCACAAGCCCAATGATCTCTTTTTCACCAATCTTTAGGTCAATGCCATCCAAGGCCTTCACATTCCCTACAATTTTATCCCGAATCACGCCGGCTGTTACAGGAAAGTACTTTTTCAAATTTTGTGTTTCAATCATCCCAGTACTCCCACCGCTCACTTCCAAAGCCTCCTCAACAATCTATTGGGCGACTAAGCATTCCCTGTCTCTCGAAAATCTTTCCTTTCACCGTTACCTGCATAGAGCCAGCATCTCACCCTTCTGCTACCACTTAGAATTGTTTCCGGCGGTTCCTGGCTCCGACATATGTCCAAAGTCTCTGGGCAGCGGGGATGGAAGCTGCATCCGGGAGGCAAGTTGGCAAGGTCTGGCGGTTCACCAGATATTGGAGTCCGCCTACTGAGATCCTGAAGACCGAATGCAGCCCCCAGAAGGCCCTTCGCATACGGGTGAGCTGGATTATCAAAAACCTCGGTCACCAGCGCCTCTTCCACAATTTTGCCGGCGTACATCACCAGGACTCGCCTACACATTTCCGCAACAATACCCAAGTCGTGCGTAATGAATATAAGCGTGACGCCTGTTTCATCATGGATGTGTTTTAGCAAATTGAGAAATTGAAGTTGTATCGTTACATCAAGATTCGTCGTCGCTTCATCCGCTATGATTATCTTTGGATTACAGCTCAGTGCGATCGCTCCAACAACACGCTGCCGCATACCCCCACTCATCTCATGTGGGTATTGCTTCATACGTTGCTTTGGCTGCGATATGTTCACAGCAACAAGAAGCTCTTCGATTCGTTCAACCAGTTTTTTGTCTTGCAAGTCAAGGTGACGTATGATTCCCTCAGCTATTTGATTTCCTATTGTAAAAACGGGATTCAGACTCATCATTGGGTCTTGAAGAATCATGCTGATCTCCCTCCCTCGGATACTTGTCATTTCCTTAGGAGTCTTTGCCAACAAATCTTCCCCCTCAAACCATATCCTGCCCCCCCGCACATGACCGGATGGGGGAAGAACCCGAAGAATTGACTGAGCAAGTGTGCTCTTTCCGCATCCCGACTCCCCAATCAAAGCAACTCTGTCGCCATGGGGTACCTCAAACGATACTTTATCGACTGCCCGCACGACCCTCGTATCAACCCCATCAAAAGTGACGAAATTGGTGATAAGGTCTTCAACCTGCAAAATAGGTCTTTGTTCCATTTCAATCCTTTACGGCCGTCAAGCTCTGTTGATGAGGATCCAGCCGCAGTCGAAGCCAATCTCCTAAAAGATTAAAGGATATCACCAACAGGGCAATGGCTAGACCCGGGAAAACGATTAGCCACCACTGCCCTGTGAAAAGCCCTCCCTTCCCATCTGACAGCATGAGACCCCATGCCGGTTTCGGAGGAGGCACGCCGACCCCTAAGAAGGTCAAGCTTGCCTCTACGACAATAACAATCCCGATCTGAAGCGAGGCTATGGTAATCACCGAGTTCATGACGTTTGGGAAAATGTGTTTCCTCATGATCCGAAGTTTTCCACATCCCGCTATCCTTGCCAGGTGCACGAAATCCAGGTTCCTCAATCTCAAGGTCTCACCTCTTGTGATTCTGGCATATCGGGTCCAGTAGATCAAGCCCATAATAAGGATGATGTTTCCTACGCTCGGACCCAACACAACTGCCAACAATGTGGCAAACATAATGGTTGGAATGCTGAGCCACGCGTCGGTAAGACGCATAACTGTTTGGTCAACCCATCCACCCAAAAACCCGGCGAGTACCCCGAGCACTGTTCCAATGAAGGCGGCAACAAACACTGCAGAAAAGGCCACTATCAAAGAAACCCGAGAGCCATAAATGAGCCGACTCAGTACGTCCCTTCCCATAGTATCCGTGCCAAGAGGGTATTCCAGGCTACCCCCTTTCTGTACAAAAGTGGGCATTAGACGCTCACTCGAATCACCCCATTCAGGATTATGGGGGGCCAAAAGCGGGGCAAAGACAGCCGACGCAAAAAGCATCAACAGGATAATTGTCGGTATTTTTGGGATGCCCCGTAAGGCTCGCCGAAGTTTTAGATGGATGAAACCCCACATCTTTGTCCCTCTCTTCATCCCTCAAAGGGCTTACGTATAACGAATTCGCGGATCCAAATAAGCATAAAGTATGTCCACCAGCAAGTTGATAGTGACCATTAGGACCGATATGAGAAGAACGATCCCTTGTACGGTATTAAAGTCTCTATTGATAGCCGACTCATACAACAGGTAGCCCAACCCCGGCCAAGCAAAAACGGTCTCAATGGGTACAGCAGCCCCGATCATTACAACCACGTTCATGCCAGCCAGGGTAACCACAGGTATAAGAGCGTTTTTGAGGGCGTGTTTTCCAATAACTACATGCTCTGGAAGCCCTTTCATCCGACTCAGTTTGATGTATTCTTGGTTCATTACTTCCAACAAGGATGAATGGGTAATCCTTAGAAAACCCGCGCTGAAATACCAGCCCAACGAAAAAGCTGGCATTATCAAATGCTGGATACTCCCGCTCCCTGAAGTGGGAAGAATCTCTAAATAGACGGAAAACACCAGCAGAGCCAGCAAGCCAATCCAGAAATTGGGCATAGACAAACCCAGTATCGAAAATCCCTTGACTGCACTTCGAACCCATTTTTTGGAACTTGTTACAGCCAGTAGACCTCCTGATACGCCTATTGCCAGCGAAATGGCCATAGCTGTTCCTACCAACGCCGCCGTGGCATCAAGCCGATCAAGAATAACTTCAGAAGCAGACACCCCATAGAACAAAGACTTACCAAAATCTCCTTTTAAAGCTCGCGACAGAAAGACGACGTACTGAACGGGTAATGGCTTATCCAAGCCATATCTTTGCCTTATGAAATCAAGCTCCTCTTCACTGGCTCCCGGGGCTGCCATCATGATCGTGGGATCCCCTGATGCACGTGTGGCTAAGAAAACCAGTACGGAAACCAACCAAACCACCACGATACCCCAAAGCATTCGCCTTATGATGTATTTTTTCATATCACCTCAGCTCTCTCTGAAAGACCGCGATAAAATCAATTAGCCGACGGATTCATTGCTCCTCTGCCAGAATCTCGTCTATCTTCACAATGCTTCCGGACTCAGCAGATCGTATCGCCCCGAGAATTACAGCAAGCGCCCTTAAACCCTCCTCACCGCCAGTTTCGGACATACTTCCTGTTCGAATGCAATCGGCAAACTCCTCCAGTTCTTCCTTCAGGATCTCCCCGGGCTCGAGTGGTATCTCGATCTTATCGTCCTGTCCCTTTTTTCTGATATAAAGCCTGGAGTAACGATCAGCATAGTTCCAGTTATCGCCGTATTTCGCCGTGGCCGGGGCATTCACAAAGGGAAGGTCCAGATGAAAATACAGGTTTCCCTCTGTTCCATAGAGATTGAAGAAATAGTTCCACGGCGTAACGTAATTCGATGCAAGATATCCCAATGTGCCGGATTTGAATTGTAAGATCGCCACGCCGGTATCGATGATCTCTGTCTTGAGGCAGAGCCTTTCGAAAAAGGCAGACACCGATTCCACAGGACCCAAGAGATACTGGATTGTGTCAGCGGCGTGCACCCCCATTGTCATCATGGGACCGCCCGGACACTCATTCTCGTGCCAACGCCAGAATTCTGGCGTTAACTTGAATCCAGCATTGTGGGAAAAATTGCTCTCAACAGATACCACCTTTCCCATGCTGCCCGCGTTCAATAAAGCCTTGATTCTTCGATATCCCGCAAGCCTTCTCTGGTTATGGGCTACAGCGAGCACAACACCACCATCTTTACATGCCTCAATCATCCTGCGTGCATCAGATATGCTTGCAGAAATAGGTTTCTCCACCAACACGTGCTTGCCGTGTTCTGCCGCCAGTACCGCATGCTCAGCATGAACGGTATTTGGAGTGGTAAGCAGGACAGCCTCCACGGCATCATTTTTAAGCACATCATGAATGGTAGCGTCGTGATCACAGCGAAACTCCTGGGCAAATCGATCTCCCTTTGCCTTCGTTCTGGTACAGCAGGTGACGATCTGAAACTCCTTGCATCTTTGCAAGGCGTAACCCATACCAGTGCCCCACCTTCCGGTTCCTATAACCGCCAACCCGATCGGTTTCTCATCCATTCAATCAATCTCCATTGACCAAAAGCACATATGCCCTCTCGTTATCCCTTCATTGTTCCAAGAGAATCAAATTCCCTTTGTCGTCAAAAGCAGTCTCAACCATATTCCCCAGACAGGACAAGCTCTCATTATCTTGGATATCGGGTATAAGAGCCTCTGTGGCGAAGAACTCCTCTAGATGAAGGGTGTTCTTTAGACGGATTATTCGGCTCTTTTGCGGAGTTTGGAGCTTCCGAAGGATGACATCAATAATATCCCGCTCGCTCTCAAGGGTGATGGGAACCCTGCCCGCCGAATAGATACCCGTCGCAATGACATTGATGTTCGTCTTTTTAAAATCGATCTTTTCCACAAGCCCTCGCGTGGTAAAATCGGCCAATCCTATTCCGATGGCGTTTCCGTCGGATTTCTCCGTGAGATCAAAAACAGCCAAAGGCACCGCTACGTTGCCCGAAGGGTCCGTTCGCCGTGTGAAGCCTATTACATTGGTATCCATCCCCGAACCGCTGATATCCTTCCCCATCTCATCCACCAAGACTAAATCCAGGTCCCGAATCGGTATTCTCGGCAACAGGCTTCTCGAAACCTTCGCCCACTTTTTGTCGTACTCCTTAAAGTCCTTTGGTGTAAGTACGGCTATTTCACGCGTCTCATCGAATGCATTCTCCAAAATTCCAACGCCGAAAAGTATGGGTGCTTTCGATATGATAAAATCTCCTATTCGATCCAGATTGTCCGTCCTTCCCGAGTTATGGATTGCATCTGCACCCTTCTTTTTGCCGAGGCCGAGCGCCATCATCTTGTCGAGCCCGCTCTGTATTTCTCCTTTGAATACTTGATGGGGTTTGATTCTATTAATGACAATAATCCCATCCGCCCTATAGGCGTTTTTGTCCAGATATATCGGAACACCTTCCACTTCTCCGAGCAGTACGACCTCCATGGATGATAGGATAGGGACTCCCATGGTTTCCTCGGTGAATCCATATTCTTCGAGCAGCTTTTTTTGCCCATCAGCCGTTGCCCCCCCATGGCTTCCCATGGATGGTACAAGAAATGGAACTCCGCCCCTTGACTTGATATAGTCAATAACAGCCATGGTAATTCCCACCAGGTTTGAAATATAGCGGCTCCCTACGGTTATGGCAATGCGATCGCCATCATTGATCTCGAGCGCCTCTCCCACTGCTCTCACCTGCTCCCGAACCGTTTGAACGGGATCTTCATCTCGCTTGCGATCGAGTTCTTGACTAACCTTTATCCATCTCGGATATTCCATGCAAACCCCTGATGCATATCCTGAAGCCGTTTCTGCCTCGATTTTCCGTGTGCATCAATAGCATCCGATCGGTCCTGTACCGCTTATTTCATCAGCCATTGCACCATCACATTTTTTTCGCCACCGGACCACTAAGGTACAAGCACTGCCCTGCCCATAAAACCCTTTGTCTTCAGTTCCTCAAGGACCTCATTTGCCTGCTCCAATGGGAACACCTTATCGATAACAGGCTTAACCGCTTCGTCAGCCAGCAGTTCCATCGCTTCCCTCTGGTCACGAAAGGTGCTCGCCCTGCACCCGATGATCGTAATCTCCCTGGAGATAAGTTGTTGTATCGGATGGCGAAAATCCTCCCCGTAGGTATATCCCACGATCACCAATTCCCCCACATTCTTGAGACACTTCAATGCCAGACCCAGGGTGTCCGGGGTGCCGGTGAAATCGAACACGTTGTCACATCCCAACCCATTGGTCCATTCGCGAACGATCGCGGGGATATCCTCATCGGCGGGATTTGCGGTACGGTCGACGCCCAATCCTCGAGCGAGGTTCAGCTTGGCATCATCGATATCCAGGGCCAGCACTTCCCCTCCGAAATGCCGTGCGATCTGCGCTCCATGAATACCAAGCCCCCCCGCTCCTATGGTCATCACTTTTGAGCCGGGAACCAGGTGGCCATTGTCCCTTATCGCATGGTAGGGTGTGGCGATTGCATCGGCTGCAATACCTGCCGCCTCATAAGAAACTCCATCTGGAATAAGGGCAACGCATCGGGCAGGGGCCTTCACGTACTCAGCGTACCCGCCGGGCTTATCAAGGCCTAAGCGCCCCAGCCCTTCTCTTTGGAGCAAATGAATACATTGATTCTCCCTTCCGCTCTGACAATAAATGCATTCTCCGCAGCTGAGGTACTCATACACCAGACACCGATCACCAATCTTGACATCCTTTACCGAGCCCCCAACCTCAACCACATCTCCTGCGATCTCATGGCCCAGGATATGTGGAAGCCTTGTTGCCGCCACCTGTCCCTTGCTAACCTTGACGTCCGTATAACATACGCCGCACGCCTTAACCCTCACTACCACCTCTTCAGGTGATGGCTTAGGGTCTGGCACTTGCTCCAGGCTCAAGGGCCGATCGAATTCCCTCAACACCATTGCCTTCATTTCGGTTTATTCCCCATCTTTCTTCGCAGCTTCATTTGCATTATTTGACAAAACAAATCACTTTTCCACGGATTCGGCTGGATGCCCTTCGATATCCTCGCCTTTGCCCAGCCATATTCATTTCCCGGTAACCTCTCTTACGGTCTCCCGAAACTCGTCCATGGAAAGGAGCCACTTCTTATCTATGCTCTTCTGCTTCACCTTTGCCAGTATCTCCTTTATCTGCTCATCATTTGCCTTGACCCCTATTTCATCCAGCTTTACCTCGATTGATTCCTTCCCGCTCTTCTTTCCAAGGGCCACGGTGAAATTCCTGCCGATAAATTTAGGATTGAGGGCAAATGTTGTGGTCGGCTTCCTGAAGAGCACGCTCATCCCCAGGCCGCTTTCCTTTGTAAACGGAATATCGCCGATCAGAGGCTTTTGGTATCCGATCTTTACATTGGCAATTCTGGCGATCTCTGTGCATATTCCGTATAGCTTTTCGAATCGCCACTGAATGTCCGCCCCATACATGATCCTCAAACACACCGCAATCTCCTCTAAGGCCGCATTACCACAGCGCTCACCCAAACCGAGCAGGCAACCATGGACAACGGTTGCCCCCGCTTCCAAAGCCGCCAGGGAATTCGCCACGGCCAAGCCAAAATCATTATGTGTGTGGATCTCTAAGGGAAGTCCCGTCACGCCCCGCATGAAATCGAATATCATCTTTATGGTCGTCGGGAGCGAGCAGCTTGTTGTATCGACTAAGGTAACCGAATCAGGAGGACCTGCCTTCTCCGCCTCGGTAATCAATCTCTCCAGGAATGGCAATTTGGCCCGAGTTGTATCATAGGGAAAGAAGTTCACAAAGAGCCCCTTTTCCTTGGCATACGAAATGCCTCGTACTGCCCGATCGATAACCTGCTCCCCCGTCCATTTAAATTGATTGACAAAACGGATTTCGGCACTCGGCACCTCGAGAACAACTCCGTCCGCTCCACATTCCACCGCCTTGTCAATGTCCGCCTCCATGGCTCGCGAAAAGACCATTATCTTCGCCTTCAGCCCTAGAGCCGATATCTCTCTGATTGCCTCGGCATCCTCCGGCGATACTGCGGGCATGCCCGCCTCAATTCGATCCATCCCGATTTCATCGAGCATCTTCGCGATGGCAACCTTTTCATCCTTTCTAAATACGATACCAGCTGCCTGTTCTCCGTCCCTAAGAACCGAATCATGAAACTGGATCTTCTCCGCGAGATTGAAATTCTTTGTCACATCGTCAGCGAAATTGTGTTCGCTGACAAGCCAGTTCTCGTTGTTCCACAACTTCTCATCTACCATTTTCTGTCTCCTTTCTATGAATCACCCGCTACTTCCTAATATATTCCTTATTTGCAAGATTTACAGGCGCTTGACCTTGTAATACTGCTACGATGTCTTTGGCTACAGCCATGCCCGTTCTTGTGAGCGCCTCATAGGTTACTCCTCCCATATGGGGAGTCGCGATAAAGGTATCAAGCTGAAACAAGGGATTTTCAATGGATGGCTCCTTTTCAAACACATCCAGTGCAGCCCCGGCAATCCATCCCTCCTGTAATGCTCGAAAAAGGGCTTTTTCATCAACGATACCGCCCCGGGCGGTATTGATCAGGATAGAGGTTTTCTTCATGGCCTTCAGCTCTTCCTCCGAAACGAACCCCTTGGTCTCTTCAACCAGAGGCAAGTGCAGAGTGATCACGTCTGCCTCCTCAAGGACATTCCTCCTGTCCTTATAGGTAATGCCCATTTCCCGTGCCAGGGCCTCATTCTTGACCACATCAAATGCGATCAGGTTCATATTGAACCCCTGCGCTCGTGCCGCCACTTTGAATCCAATCTCCCCCAGCCCGAAAATGCCGAGGGTCTTTCCGTAGATCTCAGTGCCGATAGTATTCTTCCAATTGGATTCCTTAGTATTCCTATCCGCAACAGATATTTTTCTGGCAAGCGCGATCATAAGCCCTATTGTAAGGTCAGCCACCGAGTGGGCATTCGCGCCTGGAGCATTCACCACGGGAATGCCCCTCTCGCCTGTTGCCTTCAGGTCGATGTTGTCAACTCCCGCACCATGCCGGCCAATGACCTTAAGACTGACTGCAGCATCCACAACCCTCTCCGTGATCGGTTGCAAGCCCACCACAATCACATCCAGGTCCTTAACTAGTTCGATCATTCTCTCCTCCGATGCCTTACCCACGGGCATCGATTGAAATTCACAATCGTGTTGACGCAAGAGATTGACCGGTTCCTCATCAACCACTCCAAAGTCGTTAGATGTTGATAGTACCCTATACACAGATTCCTCCTTGTCTTTCTTACGTTTGCCCTATCTTCCTAATTAAAGCTAACCAGTCCTACCTAGATTTGCAGTTGTCATTCTCATGAATATGGTTCTATTACAATCCGCAAGGCATCCGGAACCTTTTCCTCAAAGGTCCTAAACGCCTCGGCGGTTTCATCCAAGGGAAACCTATGGGTAATCATGGAGACGATCTCTAACCGCTTCTCCTCCAACACCTGAATGGCCTCCTGATACGATCCTGCTCCCCCTTTTGAGCCATAGATAATGGGTTCTTTATGATAGAGGAACGATGGGTCAAACTCCTTCATCCTTTCACCAAACATCCCAAAGACAACCATTGAGCCACCCGATTTAAGCACGCCGAAGCAGTCCTGAAGAGCCGAGGTGCTTCCCGCAGCTTCAGCAACAATATCCACACCATCCGGATACCACCCCGTTATCGTTTCCACGGCGCTCTCTCGTCTTACATTCACTGCATGGGTAGCTCCGAAGCTTTTTGCCATCTCAAGACGGAAATTCCTTGTTCCCACCATCACCGCTTCATAGGCGCCAGCCATTTTCAGTACCTGGAGCATGATCAATCCGGCGTTGCCGGGCCCAAACACGGCAACTGTTTTTCCCAACTGGAGGGGAACCTTCTTGAACGCTCGGAGAACGCAGGCTATGTTAAGCATGTTCTGCCCTTCATCAAACGATACGCTGGGCGGCAAAGGATAGACCACGCCTTGGTCAACTTTAACAAACTCCGCCATGCATCCGTCCACAGTTCTTCCCAAAGAAGCTCTGTTCCCGCAATAAACCGCCCTGCCCGTCTTACAGAACTCACATTCACCGCATCCCCATCCGCCTGCAGCGGTTACGGGTTCACCTTCCTTTAATCCAACCCCGCTGGGAGTTCCCAAGGCAGCAATCGTGCCGGAGAATTCGTGGCCAAGTGTCACCGGAAACTCAGCTGAAATGTAACCGTTTTTGATTCCCACATCAGTCCCACAGAGCCCAACCCGGTGTACCTTGATAAGCACTTCTTCTAGACCCGGTTCAGGGATGGGAAC
>Ga0209427_10002471_pt1 | contig 21760 bp, 16 predicted proteins | sample DeeMarSWOR136_30_FD_187465 | JGI IMG/M metagenome (GOLD analysis project Ga0209427, IMG submission 187465) | Marine sediment microbial communities from White Oak River estuary, North Carolina - WOR-1-36_30 (SPAdes) (version 2) | ecosystem: Environmental > Aquatic > Marine > Intertidal zone >...
CCGATCCAGTCCAAGGTTCCCCAGCACTGTCAACATCCCCTTGGTCCTGGGCACTTCCATTTCCAGTGCGTCCAGCACGATGATCTGGTCATCCATTGCCTTGACCGACAACGCTGAGCGAAGCGCGGCACGTCGCATCTTGCGCGGCATCCGCTGCCGATAGGACCGCGGATGCGGCCCGAAGACAATACCACCCTTCCTCCACTGGGGAGCCCGAGTGCTACCTTGGCGCGCCCGCCCAGTGCCCTTTTGTCGCCATGGTTTCCTCCCACCGCCGCTGACATCAGTCCTGGTCTTTGTAGCAGCGGTCCCCAGGCGCGCGTTGGCCAGTTGGCGCAGCACCGCCTGATGCATGACCGCCTCATGCGGCTCCAGACCAAAGATGTCATCACGCAACTCTATTTCGTCGACCGTCTCACCGGCCATATTGCGAACACTAACGCGCATGCTCGACTCTCCCCAGAATCGGATTGGGTTCGCCGTAGCAACGATCACCAGGCAAATGCGCCCGCCGCTGCTATAGCTTCCTCGCCTTGCTGATGAGCAAAAGCCCCTTCGGTGCCCCAGGCACACCCCCCTTAACCGCCACCAGATTGCGCTCAGCATCCACAGACACGACGCGCAGGTTTTGTGCAGTCACCCGCGCGCTGCCCATACGTCCAGGCATGCGCTGACCTTTGCGCACCCATCCGGGCGATTCCGGTCCAATGGAACCCGGAGCCCGGGCCCGATCCGACTGTCCATGTGTGGCAGTGCCGCCACCGAACCCGTGGCGCTTCATCACACCTGCAAAACCCCTGCCTTTCGAGATGCCGACGACGTCGACCAGTTCGCCAACCTCAAAGAGGCTCACGTCCAGCTTCTGTCCGACTTGATAGCGATCCACGTCATCAGTGCGCAGCTCGCGGAAGTGACGCAAAGGTGGCAGAGCCTTCAGGTGGCCGAGCTGAGGCCTGTTCAGTCGCTTGGGCTTGACCTCGCCAAACCCCAACTGGATAGCGTTGTAGCCATCCTTTGCGACCGTCTTGATCTGAGTCACATAGCAAGGACCCGCTTCGATTACAGTGATCGGCACGTTCTCGCCGCGCTCATCAAAGATACGGCTCATGCCCATCTTGCGTCCCAGCAATCCTTCTCTCTTTGCCATCTTCGCTCCACAAACTGGGGAGCCATGGCACGAGTTTCAAACATGGTCTCCCCGTCAACATTCCCTATCACCAATCCAACCACGCCGCTCTCTGGACGGCGACGCGCCCCGCCAACCTACAGCCAAGGCTTCAAGATTGGTCCACAGCTGAACCAGGCCGTCGGCTAAATCTTAATCTCGATGTCCACGCCAGCTGGCAGATTGAGCCTCATCAAAGTCTCAACTGTCTTTGTGCTCGGTTCGAGCACATCAATCAGACGTCGGTGAGTGCGGATCTCAAACTGATCGCGTGAGTCCTTGTCAATAAAGGGCGATCGGGTCACGCAGAACTTTTCAATCCGAGTCGGCAGGGGCACCGGGCCGACAACCGCCGCCCCGGTCTGCTCTGCTGTCTCCACAATGCGCTGCGCTGATTGATCCAGAAGGCGATGATCATATGCTTTGAGTTTGATCCTGATTCGCTGTCGCTTGGGCATACACCTCTGGGGCCCCACCGCTGATCCCGCTCGTGCGATCGCGCTGTCACCTGAACAGCGCAGCCAACGAAAGCCGCCGGGAGCGCGGGTCCGAGCCTCTACCTCCTACTCGACGATTTTGGTGACCACGCCAGCGCCGACGGTGCGCCCGCCTTCGCGGATAGCGAAGCGTGATCCGGCTTCCAGGGCCACGGGGACAATCAGGTTGACCTGCATCCGCACGTTGTCACCAGGCATCACCATCTCCACCCCTTCTGGCAACTGGATCTGCCCGGTCACGTCCATGGTGCGGATGTAGAACTGCGGCCGATACCCGGTGAAGAATGGCGTGTGCCGCCCGCCCTCTTCCCTGGACAGCACGTATACCTCACTCATGAACTTGGTGTGCGGCTTGATGCTACCCGGCTTGGCCAGCACCTGCCCGCGCTCCACTTCCTCGCGGTCGATGCCGCGCAGCAGGCAGCCGATGTTGTCCCCCGCCAAGCCAGCATCCAACGTCTTGCGGAACATCTCCACACCGGTGCACACCGTCTTGCGGATGTCGTCGCGCATGCCGATGATCTCCACCTCTTCACTGGCCTTGATCTGCCCGCGCTCCACCCGACCGGTCACCACCGTGCCACGCCCCTTGATGCCAAACACGTCCTCAATGGGCATCAGGAAGGGCTTGTCTGTCTCTCGCTCCGGCGTTGGAATGTAATGATCCACCGCCTGAATCAACTCCCAGATCGGCTGGTACTCCGGTGCATCCGGATCGGTCGACTCTGACTCCAGCGCCTTCAACGCCGAACCGCGAATGATCGGAATCTCGTCCCCAGGGAACTCGTACTTGTCCAGCAGCTCCCGCAACTCCAGCTCCACCAACTCCAACAGCTCCGGGTCGCTCATCACATCGGTCATGTTCAGAAAGACCACAATCGCCGGCACTTCCACCTGCCGCGCCAACAGGATGTGCTCCCGTGTCTGCGGCATCGCCCCCTCCGGGGCTGCCACCACCAGAATCGCCCCGTCCATCTGCGCCGCACCGGTGATCATGTTCTTGATATAGTCCGCGTGCCCCGGGCAGTCCACGTGCGCATAGTGCCGCTCCGGACTCTCATACTCCACGTGCGAAATGGCAATCGTCATGCCGCGCGCCTTCTCCTCCGGCGCGTTGTCAATGGTGTCAAAGGCCCGAAACTCGGCCAGCGACTTGAGCGACAGCACCTTGGTCATCGCTGCCGTCAGCGTCGTCTTGCCGTGGTCCACGTGCCCAATCGTCCCCACGTTGACATGCGGCTTGGTCCGCTCAAACTTCTTCTTCGCCATAGTTCGGATCTCCTTTCCTACACGTAGCCAGATCTGGCGCAAACCTTGTCATTATACATAGAATCCATGATTCTCCAAATCGCGATCTGCGACCCGTTCAAGAACGTCGTCCGATCTCAAACCCGCCGGTCAACTCCCGAAGCTTGGGCTCCGGCAGCTCGGCGTAGTGTTCGAATTCCATCGTGAAAGTGCCCCGTCCCTGCGTCATGGAACGCAGGGCAGTCGCATACCCAAACATCTCTGCCAGCGGCACAATGCTGCGAACCGCTCTGTAGTGGTCGGGTCGAACGTCCATCGTTCCAATCTGAGCTCGGCGCCCATTGAGGTCCCCGATAACCTCCCCAATGTGCTCCTCCAGAGCCACTACCTCTACCTTCATCACAGGTTCCATCAGAGTCGGAGCCGCCTCCGCCACCCCTTTGCGCATGGCCATCGCGGTGGCCGCCCTGAAAGCCTCCACTGAGGAGTCCTCATTATGGGAACCATCCACCAATGCCACCTTCACATCCACCAGCGGGTATCCGAAGATCACACCACCCTCACTGGACTCGTAGACCGCCTGCTCCACCGCCTGCACGTACTCCTCGGGGATCTGCCCAGCAGCCAACTGATCCTCGAACTCAACTCCGCTCCCTCTGGGTAGAGGTTCCAACTCCAAGCAGACATGCCCGTACTGGCCGACCCTGACCGTCTGACGTTCGAAGCGGCCCTCCGCCCGCACCCGTTGCGTAATGGTCTCTCGATAGGACACCTGGGGTTTGCCCACACTGCCCTGCACTCTAAACTCACGCAACATGCGATCGACCAGCACTTCGAGATGGAGCTCCCCCATGCCGGAGATGATCGTCTGACCCGTCTCTTCGTCCATCTGGACTCTGAAAGTCGGATCCTCCTCTGAGAGCCGCTGCAAGGCATCGCTGAGCTTGTCCTGGTCCGCCTTTGTGCGAGGCTCGATCACCACAGAGATCACCGGCTCGGGGAATGTAATCGATTCTAGCACGATAGGGTGAGCCGGATCGCAGATGGTGTCACCAGTGAAGGTGAACTTGTGACCCACCACGGCTCCGATGTCCCCGGCACGGACCGCTTCGACATCCTCACGCTGATTGGCTCGCATTCGCAGGAGACGAGATGCTCGCTCCTTGCGGTCCCTGGTCGCGTTCAATGTCCTCTTTGACAAGGAGAGCACCCCAGAATACACGCGAACGTAGGCTAGGCGCCCCGCAAAAGGGTCTGAAACGATCTTAAAGGCCAGGGCGGACAGCGGAGCACCTTCCGAGGAGGGCCGGCTTTCTTCGCGCTGCGTGAACGGATTGACCCCGGTGATCGGCGGGACCTCTGGCGGAGAAGGAAGATAATCAACGACTGCATCCAGCAAGGGTTGGACACCCTTGTTTCTGAGTGCTGCCCCGCACAGCACTGGAGTCAACGCCATGCTCAAGGTCGCTCGTCGCAGTGCCGCCCTAAGTTCCTGCGGGGTGATTTCATCACCCTCGAGATATTTCATTGTCAAGGTTTCATCTGTTTCGGCAACGCGCTCGATCAGGACCTCTCGCCAGTGATTCACCTCGTCCCGCAACTGAGCTGGAACGTCATAAACCTCCGGCTTTGCGCCAAGTTCATCCTGATATCGGATGGCCTGGTCCTCGATCAAATCCACAACGCCCGTGAAGGAAGCTTCAGTCCCGATGGGCACCTGGATCGCCACCGGGCGCGCCCGCAGCCGGTCACGAATCATGTCCATGGTGCGCCAGAAACCTGCCCCAACACGGTCCATCTTGTTGACAAAACAGATGCGCGGCACCCGGAAGCGATTGGCCTGGTGCCACACTGTCTCGGACTGTGGTTCTACACCGGAGACGGCGTCCAGAACAACGATGCCACCGTCGAGGACGCGGAGGCTGCGCTGTACTTCGGCCGTAAAATCAATGTGCCCCGGCGTATCTATGATGTTAATCTGGCAATCTCGCCAGTAGCAGGTGATGGCTGCTGCAGTGATGGTAATGCCACGCTCGCGTTCCTGTTCCATCCAGTCGGTGACGGTGGTACCATCGTCGACGCTGCCCATACGGTGGGTCAACCCAGTATAGAACAGGATGCGTTCTGTCGTGGTGGTTTTGCCCGCATCTATGTGCGCTATGATGCCTATGTTTCTGATCCGCTCTAGCGGAACCCGTTCGGGCATGGGTCTCTCCGGTCCCGCCCAGCATGTGGCTCGACATGGCCCCGCCCACCAAATGGCGGGACATGGCCCCGCCCGCTAGATGGCGGGACACAGCTGCTCTGCAGTACTCACGCAGCATGCTGAACTGCTTCTCCGCGCTACTCTGGTCTACCCTACCAGCGATAGTGAGCGAATGCCCGGTTGGCCTCGGCCATCTTGTGCGTGTCATCACGCCGCTTGATGGTGACGCCCACGCCCTTGGCCGCATCCATCAACTCGTTGGCCAGCTTCTCAGCCATGGACTTGCCAGGGCGAGCTCGGGCCGACTGAATCAGCCAGCGCATCGCCAGCGACATCGCCCGGTGCTCAGGTACTTCGACCGGCACTTGATAGGTCGCACCGCCTACCCGACGAGGCCTCACCTCCAACACAGGCGTTGAGTTCCTGACCGCCTGCTGGAACGTCTCCAGGGCGTTCTGGTGCGTTCGCTCTTCAATGATGTCGCAACAGTCGTAGAAGATGCGTCGTGCCACGCTTTTCTTGCCACGCATCATCAACTTGTTGACAAACCGGGCCACCACTTCACTTTCGAACTTTGGATCGGACGCAACCCGACGCCTGACCACACCGCCACGTCTTGGCATAGATAACTCCTTAACACATCGATCGTTGATACTGCAGGTCTGCCGCACACAATTGGCCAGCACTTCCGCCCTGCCAGCGCCGGCCCGTCTCCAATCAACCCTACGCTTCTACACGTTCCCTGGGACGCTTCGCCCCGTACTTGGAGCGCCCCTTCTTGCGATCCTCAACACCTGCAGAATCCAACGCCCCACGCACGACGTGATAGCGCACGCCCGGCAAGTCCTTAACCCTGCCACCGCGCACTAGCACAACCGAGTGCTCCTGCAGGTTGTGCCCCTCGCCAGGGATATACGCCGTTACTTCGATGCCGTTGGTCAGGCGCACCCTGGCAATCTTGCGCAGAGCCGAGTTGGGCTTTTTCGGCGTCATGACCTTCACCTGCGTGCACACGCCACGCTTCTGTGGAGATCCCTTACCACGAGTGATCTTGCCCTTTAGCGCGTTTCGCGTTAAGCGCAGCGCAGGAGCCTTGGTTCGCTTCTGCTTTGCCTTGCGTCCCTTTCGAACTAGCTGATTAATAGTCGGCAATTGATCCTCCCTACAGTTGCGACGCACAACACACCGAGGCCGTCTTTGCAGACAGTGCGCCTCGGCATAGTTGTCGTCTCCGCAAGACTCGTCTGTTGTCAGAGTAGCGTCAATGAGATCAACGAACTTTTATTATAGAACAGAAATGTCAAACCGTCAATCTGAGCGCAGTTAATATCGCCGCCTGCGCTGAACCTATCATCTGCAATGGCTTGAGCAGAGACGGCTACTGGCAGGCCCGCCAGGCGCCTAGCCGACGCGTGGCCGTCTGGCAAACCCTGGTGAGCCCAGCCCCATTCCCAGGCGGGGCAGTCGCTCTTCGCCCTCTTCGCGACCAAACTGGATGAGGTCGCCGTTCTCGTTCAGAATCTCGACAGACAATCCGAGGCCTTGCAGCTCTTTTACCAGAACGCGGAAAGACTCTGGGATGCTTGGCTCTTGGATCCTCTCACCCTTGACGATAGCCTCGTACGCCTTCACACGGCTGGTGACGTCATCCGACTTGACCGTCAGCATCTCCTGCAGCGTATGGGCAGCGCCGTAGGCTTCCAGAGCCCAGACCTCCATCTCACCGAAGCGCTGGCCACCCTGCTGTGCCTTTCCGCCCAGAGGTTGCTGCGTCACCAGCGAGTACGGACCCGTTGAACGAGCGTGGACCTTGTCCTCTACCAAGTGCGCAAGTTTCATCATGTAGATGACACCCACCGTCACCGGCCGATCAAAGGGCATGCCCGTCTTTCCGTCGTACAGGACCATCTTGCCCGATGTAGGCAAGGGTAGGCCAAGCTCAACGCCCACCCTCTCCGCCTCTGCTGGCACATCATCATCGCTTAAATCCGAAGTGTCCTGTCCAACATCCTCCAGCCACAGACGCAGGCACGTGGCGATCGCCAGAGTGTTGGCCTGTTCTTGCATCGCTTGGGTAGCTGCAGTGTCCCCCACGTACAGCTGATCCAAGCCGTGGCCGCGCTCTGCCAGCCACTGCCGAAGCCACGCCCAGCGGGCCAGATTCCGATCAAAGACGACCTCATCAATGTCCCCAGACTCGGACAAGGACAAGTGCTCGCGCAGGTAGATCTGTCGCGCCTCTTCATCGCTCTCCAAGGTTTCGGTATCAATGCCCACTTCGTTGAACCACGGCCACATCTGTCGCTTGAGATCTTGCCAAGCCCGATCCACCAACCATGCCCGCGCCAACTCGGCGGCGATTTCCCTCTCTGAGGCACCGTCAAAGACCGGGCAGACGGCGCGAAAGCCAAGGCGATCTGCGGCCCAGCCCAAATGTGTCTCCAGGATCTGGCCGACGTTCATTCGTGCAGGCACACCCAGAGGATTCAGAATGATATCCACGGGGGTGCCGTCTTCGAGGTAAGGCATGTCCTCAACAGCCACCACGCGCGAGATCACGCCTTTGTTGCCGTGGCGACCCGCCATCTTGTCACCCTCAGTGATTTTGCGTGTCTGCGCCACACCAACTCTCACCATCTTGTCCACACCGGCAGACATGTCACGATGTTCATCGCGGGAAAAGACCCTGATGTCTACGACCTTGCCCCTCTCGCCATGAGGAAGACGCAGAGAGGAGTCTTTCACCTCCCAAGCCTTCTCACCGAAGATCGCCCGCAGCAGTTTCTCCTCGGGGCTGAGCTCGGTCTCTCCTTTCGGGGTGATCTTACCCACCAGGATGTCAGCCGGGCCAACCTCAGCTCCGATATGGATGATGCCATCTTCGTCCAGATTGCGGAGCGCTTCCTCACCGATGTTCGGGATGTCTCTGGTGATCTCCTCCAGACCCAGACGGGTCTCGCGGGCTTCCACCTCGTGCTTCTCGATATGCACGGAGGTGAACTTGTCCTCGCGAACAAGCTTCTCGCTGATCAGTATCGCATCCTCGTAGTTCCCACCCTCCCAAGAAAGGAAGGCCACCACAACGTTCTGTCCCAAGGCCAGTTCTCCACGATCTGTCGACGAAGAGTCAGCAAGAACCTGACCTCGCACAACGCGATCACCTTTGGAGACTACTGGGCGGTGATCCAGACATGTGCTCTGATTCGAGCGATCGTAGCGGCGCAAGCTGTAGTTCTCCTGGCCATCCTCCGTGCGGACCACAATGGCTCGGCCGGTGACACTGACTACGTCGCCATCCTGGTCAGCCACCACCAGCTGACCAGAATCAAGCGCTGTCTGACGTTCTATGCCTGTCGCAACCAGCGGCGCTTCCGGCTGCAGCAGTGGAACAGCCTGACGCTGCATATTGGAGCCCATCAACGCGCGGTTGGCGTCATCATGCTCCAGGAATGGGATGAGGGCCGCGGACACGCCCACAATCTGCTTCGGTGATACGTCCAGGAAATCCACCCTGTCCGCCAATTCAGGCATGAATCGCTGATTGTAGCGGACAGAGACGCGCTTGGCGACGATCTGGCGCTTGTCGTCGATCTCTATGTCAGCCTGAGCGATATAGTGCTGATCCTCCTCATCGGCCGTGAGATAGACAATCTCGTCCGTCACCAGGGGCAGAATGGGAACTTGCTCCAAGGGGAGCTCCTCAAGGCGCAAAGCAAGGTCTTTGTCAATCTCCGTGCCAGCCTCGGCGACCACCTCTCCGGTGTCAGGCTCCTTCAGCCGTTCTCGCAGCGTCTTGCCCAACGTCGAGCCACGCTCATTTGGCACCGACGTAACGACCCGACGGTACGGGGTCTCTATGAATCCATAGTCGTTGATCCGGGCATAGGTGGCCAACGACCCGATCAGACCAATGTTCGGACCCTCGGGAGTCTCAATGGGACAGATGCGCCCATAGTGACTGTGATGGACATCGCGCACGTCAAAACCAGCGCGCTCGCGCCGCAACCCGCCGGGTCCCAATGCCGACAGGCGACGCTTGTTGGTCAACTCCGCCAGTGGATTCGTCTGATCCATGAATTGTGAGAGCTGGCTGCCACCAAAGAACTCACGCAACACGGCGACCACCGGGCGGACATTGATCAGTGAAGTGGGAGTAAGTTGCTCGGGTTGTCTTGTGCTCATGCGGTCGCGGACATTGCGCTCCATGCGCAACAGGCCGATGCGCAACTGGTTCTGAATCAGCTCCCCAACCGTCCTGATCCTCCGGTTCCCAAGGTGGTCAATGTCATCCGGCTCCTCAACACCATTGTTGACCAGCATCATGCGTTCCACGATCCTGATCAGGTCCGGCTTGGTCAGGGTACGGAGCTCCTCCGGAATGTCCAGGCCGAGACGACGGTTAAGTTTGTAGCGGCCCACCTTGCCCAGGTCATAGCGCCGAGGGTTGAACAGCAAAGCCTGCAGGTAACCGCGAGCATTCTCGAACGTGGGAGGATCGCCCGGACGCATCCTTTTGTAGAACTCCTCAAGGGCGGCACGGCTATCCTTGGTAGGATCTCTTTCAATGGTGCTGGCCAGGTAGGAGTGATCAGGATCGCTGTCAACGACGGCGAAGAGGTTGAGCAGTTCCTCATCTGTGCCCTCACGTACGAGTCCCCCACCTTCGACCACGTCCTCCACCACGCCAAGCGCCCTCAGGAAGACAGTGACCGGGATCTTCCGTTTGCGATCAACCTTCACCGACAGCAAGTCCCGCCGGTTGGTTTCGAACTCCAGCCACGCCCCTCGGTTGGGGATGAGCTTGGCCATGCAAAGACGGCGACCACTGACGCGATCCTCCGTCACGGTGAAGTACGCACCAGGTGAGCGAATCAGTTGACTGACAACCACTCGTTCGGCGCCATTGATGATGAAGGTGGCCTGCGGCGTCATCAGGGGAAAGTCACCCATATAGACGTCTTGCTCCGTGATCTCGCCGCCAGCCTCGTTGTTCTTGAGGCGTACTTTGACGTACAAAGGGGCAGCGTAGGTCATGTCACGAGATCGGCATTCCTTCTCACTGTACTTGGGTTCCTCGAACGAGTAGTCGAGGAAGTACATCTCGAGATTGCCGTTGAAGCTCACGATCGGCGAGATTTCTGCAAAAAGCTCCGCCAACCCTTCTTCCTGGAACCACTGATAGGACTTGATCTGATTGGCAATCAAGTTGGGTAGCGGGTACACATCAGGGACCCTTGCGTACGACCTTGTTCGGTAGCGAACACGGTCTCCATTGTCCTGCGAGACCTGTGTAGCGGTAGTCAGCATATGACGTCATCTCCTCCAGTTAGGATAACATGCGAAACTGGGTCAAAACAGAAGTGCCCCCAGCATTGAGGCGGTTGTACCAAGCAGCGAGGCAGCCAGTCAACAACGCTGGAGACAGCAGTACGCGTCCGTTGCCGTGCAGATGCCAAACTAAAATTATACCATCATTCGCCGAAAAGTCAAATTGGCGCACCGGATTCCGAGTACCTGGGCATGGGTGTCGAAACAATCTTGATTACCACTGCACCACTCTCCGCCAACCGTGCCCAGTGCTGAGCTATGCCCCACTCTGGCCACACCGCGACCAGCGGCTTTCCACGCGCTAGGCGGTGGCGAGCTCCGCCCCGCCGGGTCACGCCAACCGAGGCAAAGCATGGTAGAGCAGTGACCCTACCTGGCCTTCACGCCCCAGAGAAAGCGAAACAACGTCCAGCGGAGCCAGTTTTCCACTTGAGCATGAATGTGCTAAGATAGACGCCACATTGAAGTCTGCTCATCTGGTGCGCTGAGCTTCAACCCATTCAGGTGCTGGTTCCGCAATACCCCTCTCGCACGGGCCACGGGCCCAGCCAGAGATAGGGCAGGACATCACAAAGATTCGCGGGAAGGAGATACGACCAATATGAAGGCACAGGAACTTGAGACCGTCGCCGAGGCCCTTGTGCCAGAGGGCAAGGGAATCCTGGCCGCGGACGAGAGCACTGGTACCATCAAGAAACGCTTCGACGCCATCAGTGTGGAATCCACTGTGGAGACCCGGCGTACGTACCGTGAAATGCTGTTCACCACTCCGGACGTCGAAAAGTTCATCAGCGGCGTGATCCTCTTTGATGAGACTATCCGCCAAAAAGCCCAGGATGGCACGCCGCTGCCGCAGGTGCTCTCGAGGAAGGGCATTATCCCCGGGATCAAAGTGGACACGGGCGCGAAGGAACTGGCCGGTTTCGCTGGAGAGAGGATTACCGAGGGCCTCGGTGGCTTGCGCGAGCGCCTGAAAGAATACCGTGAGCTTGGGGCCAAGTTCGCCAAATGGCGCGCGGTGATCAACATCGGCGCGGGCCTTCCAACGCGCTACTGTATGTTCGCCAATGCGCATGCGCTGGCCCGCTATGCTGCGTTGTGTCAGGAAGCCGGCCTGGTTCCCATAGTCGAGCCCGAGGTGATGATGACCGGCGACCACGACATACAACGCTGCGAAGACGTAACCTTGGCGACGCTCAACTATGTCTACTCAGAGCTAATAGAGCACCGCGTGGTGCTGGAGGGGACCCTGCTAAAGCCAAACATGGTCCTGCCGGGACAGAAGTCTGCGAAGCAGGCGAGCCCTGAAGAAGTGGCTGAGGCGACGGTGCGCTGCTTCCGTCGCGTCGTTCCCGCTGCGGTGCCAGGCGTGGTCTTTCTCTCCGGAGGTCAGACCCCTGCACAGGCTACGGCAAACCTCAATGCCATCAACGCCATGGGAGCGCAGCCATGGGAACTTAGCTTCTCCTTCGGTCGCGCCTTGCAGCAGCCAGCGCTGAACGCATGGAGTGGGGCAGCAGCCAACATCGCTGCCGGTCAAGCGGCCTTTTACCTCCGGGCCAAGCTCAACGGTGCCGCACGCTATGGCACATACTCGCAAGAGATGGAGAAGGTTACTGGCTAGGCTGGGGACGCGGTCGATGGCTAAGTGGCATTACTCTGGCCCGGCCTGAAGGATAGAAGGCCTCCCGCGTCGCGCTGCCATCAGCGCGCCGCCACACTTCCCAGGGAGCCGTGGGCGTCGGACCAGTGAGTAGGTTGCCGGCCGGCTGGACGGAGCTGGCAGCAGACGGTTGATTCCTGCCGATACAAGACAGTGGCTTGCTCTCGCCAAGGGGGTTGGTCCGATAGCGGCTGCTGGCAGCAGCCACTATCCGGGCGCTTGGTCACGCTCCCGATTCCCTTTCTGACACTATGTGGCCACGCAGTCGCTGCCGCGGCCAGTCTTGGCATCGCAGCACGAGACAGCCAGTGTGCCCTTCCTCTCTGCTCGGGCTCGGTGCCGTGCACGGGGGGCGTGCTTGCAGGCTGCACGATGGTGGCGCTGCGCCGCTACCGTCTGAGCGCGTGGTGCTGAGCGATGTTGGGCGAGCCTTTTCGGCAGGCGCTGTCCGAAGCTGCGGCGTGTTCTCCATCTCGCTGCCAGGCTGGCTCGATTGATTGAACAGGTGATTGAAGCAGGGGGCAGGCGATGAGAACGATTGGCCTGATCGGCGGCATGAGCTGGGAATCGTCCATCGAATACTACCGCATCATCAATGAGGCGGTTCGCGCCAGGCTGGGTGGCCTCCATTCAGCCAAGAGCATCATGTACTCTGTTGACTTCGCTGAGGTGGAAGCACTGAGTTCTGGTGGCAGATGGGACAAAGTGGCCGAACAGTTGATTGCGGCGGCTCGAAGCGTGGAGAGAGGCGGCGCGGACTTTGTCCTCATCTGCACCAACACGATGCACAAGCTGGCCGATGATGTCCAGCAGCACATTCAGATCCCTTTGCTGCACATTGCGGATGCCACGGCTGGCAGAATACGCGGGCTGGGGCTCAAGACCGTGGGCCTGTTGGGCACCAAGTTCACGATGGAGCAAGATTTCTACCGCGGCAGGCTGACCGAGAAACACGATCTGCAGGTGCTGATCCCCTGCGCAGAAGAGAGGGACCTGGTGCACCGAGTGATCTTCGATGAGCTGTGCCTTGGACAGATCAATCCGGCCTCCAGGGCGCAATATGTGAGCATCATGGAGCGCCTGGCCGATGCTGGAGCCCAAGGTATCATTCTCGGCTGCACTGAGATCAGCCTGCTCGTGCACGAAGGGGACGGGCCCGTGCCCGTGTTTGACACTACCCGAATCCATGCTGAGGCCGCGGTTGAGTGGGCGCTTGGGTCATGGTTCCCCGGTCCGTCGACTGCCTGAGGGACGCCCTGACGCAGAACTCGCCATGCCTGCAACACAGGAGGCGCTGCGGGACATCTCCGATCAAGGGAAGCGAACTGCCGACGGCAGCGAGAGGCTGCGCGGCGAACACAAGCGGCACACCACACGGGTTCCCGAGTCGAGACAGTCATGCCCGAGTTGGACACGATCGCGCAGACAGCGGAGCGCATCCTGAACGCGGATCCCGACCCGGTGGTCCGGTTCCGCCTGCTGCGCGATGTCCTCAACCATCCACCTGACACTAAGCAACTCCAGGAGGCCGGTGAGCGGCTAGAGACGAGCCGCTGGGTACGTCAGTTGGGGGACGAACAGTGGAGCGACGGAAGCTGGGGCAGGCTTCACTCGCGCGATAGCGGCGCCAGGCAGAAGATCCCCAACACAGAGGCAGGCGTTGAGAGGGCCTTGGCTCTCGGCCTGGACGCCGATCACCCGGTTCTTCGCAGGGCATCTCGCTACATCGTTTGCGTCTTGGATGGCACAATCAAACTGCGCGATCGCGCAGAGAAGAACGATCGCTGGCCAACCGGTTGGCGACTGTTCGCTGCCAGCACGCTGGCACAGATCCAACCCCATCACCCCGTGCTCGACTCGATCTGGGAGCTGTGGCTGACTGTTGCTCGACGCACTTTCGCCTCAGGCGCCTATGACCTGCAGGCCGAGATCCGCTGTCATCGCGAACTGACCGGGGCTTCGGTGGCAGACAGCTACCTGGCACTAAACAACAAATACACTATCACCTTGCTGGGCTCGCGTGCTGACGCCCTCCCTCGCGATCTGGAGGCAGCGCTGTTCGATTGGGTATGGCACAATGAAGGCGGCGTGCGCTACCTTGGCGAGACGCCGGGCATCGTGCCAGGGAGCCTCCAGGCGGCCAAGCTCGATCGCTGGCTGAGGTGCCTGGAGCTGCTGTCGAGCTTTCCCAGTTGGGGCTGCCGCGCCCAGGGCGCAATCCGATGGCTTTGGGAGCAGCAAGCCGGGGATGGACTGTGGGACTTTGGGCGAGCAGCGAACTCTGTCTGTCTGCCACTCTCCGAGAGCTGGCACCGACACACGGCAAGGCCATTCGACTGGACGACGCGTGTCCTGCATCTGCTGCGGCGTTATCATCGCCGCGAGGACGAACCTTTGGGCATACTTGTCTGTGTTAATAATGGAGACGATTGATCCGAGTCTTGCAGCGCGCTCCGGGCGAAATGGACCGCGACTTGAGCGCTGCGAAGGATCGACTTCAGGAGCAGCAGAATTCATACACCAACAGCCAGGTGCTCTGGCCTGCTACTGGGTTCCCGAAGAGGGACAAGCACCTGGTCGTGCTAGAGGCGTTGCTCGAATCACCCGTATATAAGTGACCGGGAGTTCAACAACCTTGCATCAACGACGCCAAGGATTGGAGGGAGTAGCGATGAACCGTGGTCGTCCGAAAGTATGGTGCATGGTGATGGTGGCACTCTTCAGTGTGTGTGCATCGCTGGCGACTGCCGAGCCGCCCGCTGGGCGCCAAGGCCGCCCGTTAACGGCTGCGCATTCGGGCTCCTTCGAGTTGCCTGCCAATCTGCCTGCGGTGGAGGCAGTTTTCCCACTCAGCGAGGCTGCCAAGGCAAGACTGCGGGCCAACGGCTTTGTGGCACTTCCTGACCAAGAGATCGAGCGCCTCTCCAGCGCTTACATGCGACTATTCTCAGAGGAGCAGATCTCGGTGTTCCTCACGAGCGACGCCGCGCTGCACCTCTTCCACAACGTCTTCGACGACCTGTTGGCCGAGCTGGAGAAGACGCACCTCACCACGGATGTGCAAGGGCTGGTGGCAGATCTGTACGCTGCCAGCGCTGCACGCTACCAAGCCATCCCGCAGACGCAGACGCTGGGCAAGGCAGCAGCTCGGCACAACGTGCTCTTCTTCTCGGTTGCGTATCGCTTACTGGATGAGAGCTTCGAGCCCCCCGATTATGTTGAACCGGAAGCCAGCGAGTACCTGCAGAAGGTGCTGGATCACACTGACACCGAGTTCTACCCAGGGGATGACTACACCCAGTACGAGCCCCGAGGACACTATGCTGGAGACCAAGACCTGGAGCGCTACTTCCGCGGCATGAAGTGGCTGAGCCGTCGCATCTTCCGCATTGAGGACAAACTCTACCCAGAGGACGCCCGCGTGGAATTGACTGCTGCGGCGTTGCTGGCGCAGTGCATCACCGCCGATCCTGCCATCGAGTCCCAATGGCACCAAGTCTACGACGTTACCCAGCAACTGGCTGGGCCTGCCGACAGCATCACGCCACCCATGGTGGCGCAGGCACTGGACAATGTCTTCGGCGAAGGCTTCACGCTGGACATGTTGGAGGACGCCGCCAACCGCGTCGCGCTGCGGAGCGAGTTCCAGCGGGAGATCTATCCCACTAGCGAGATCATCCCCGTGCCGACAGAATTCCCCGATCAGATCCCACTGAAGTACGTGCAGTTCTTGGGCGAGCGCTACCTGCCCGACGCCGAGGCAATGCAGGAGACGACATTCCCGCACGTACCGAACCGTTTCCTACCCACGGGGCTGGATGTGATGGCATCGGTGCTTGCCTCGCAGCGGGCTGAGCACTGGCTGTCGCACGAAATGGCTGTCTACCCCCAACTGGCCACTCAGATCGCCGCACTGCGAGCGCAATTCGACGAGTACGGCGAATCCAGTTGGACCAAGTCGGTGTACAATGGCTGGCTGTACAGCCTGCGGCCGCTGCTCAAACCGATGGCTGCTGGCGCGCCGGCATTTATGCAGGGCACAGGCTGGCAGGACAAGGAGCTGAACACCGCGTTCGGCTCGTGGACGCAGTTGCGCCACGACTTTATCCTGTACGGCAAGCAGACCTATGTCCCAGCTCCAGCGGCGTGGGGGCCGGGACTGGTGGAGCCTGTGCCCGCCACCTTCGGACGCCTGGCCAATCTCTGCGACCAAGTGGGCGAAGTGCTCAGTGGATACGGCATGCTGCCCGAGCCCCAGGGCCACAGCCTGCTCGAGTTGGGATCGCTGCTGCGTACCTGGCAGGGGTACGCTCAGAAGGTTGCAGACGGAGGCTGGCTCAGCGAACAAGAGCAAGATGCCATTCACTGCGTCGGGATCTCGCTGCTCCACCTGTTCCAAGACGAATGGGGCGTGGCTGAGAAATCCCCGCTGCTGGTGGCAGACGTGGCCAGTGATTCGATGTACTTCCGCGTGCTGCACGAGGCAACAGGCCTCTTCAACCCGCTGATCGTGATCTACACGCCACCGGGCGGAGAGCCCATCGGCGGCATCGGATACATCTTCAGCCACTACGAGTTCATCGAACCGGACTGGAACCGGCTGAATGACAGCGAGTGGGAGCTCAGGTTGCAGCAGAATCCGCCGCCGCGACCGGCCTGGGCTGCCAGCTTCCTGCCGGCAGAGCAGCAGGTCACCATCTACCTTCCTTGCATGCCAGACGGCACATAGAGGGCTGCGGGCGAGCCGGGCGAGCCCTACCTACAAGTTACCTGGGGGATGAAGGTGTTGCACCTGTGGTAGCTGTCTGAGACCAGCTATCAGTCCGCAGGTCTTCAGTCGTTTGCCGATGCCGACCTGACCTCTAAAGCAGGGCACTGCCCCGACGTGCTGCCATTGGAGGAGTCCTATCGTTCTCGAGCCGCCCTGTGCTTTCCTTCGAGGCAAACATCGCGGATTGGCCTACTTCGGGACGGGCTCCAAGGCGCTCTTCTTGCACGCGGTGCCGTCTAGTCTGCGAGAAGACCGCCTGAATGGAGATGGTGCGCATCTACACTGTGCTGACTTACGGAGGACCTGCCTACATCCAATCAGCCCCGGCGCGGCCGAAGGGCAACTCCCCGCAATGCTAGAGGGTTCTGCCGGCACCAAACTCACACGGAGGAAGGATCGTAATGAATGTACGGATTGCCGTCGTCAGTCTGAGGGCAGAGGACGTGCCCACCACGGCCCATTTCTACCGAGATGTGCTTGAATTGCCCTTGGCACCCCATCACGCCGCATGGCCACATTTCGACCTGGGTGGAACATATCTCGTTGTCCTGCAGGGCCGCCCTGTTCCTGCACAAGACTCCACATCACCTCGCTTCCCGCTGATCGCGTTCGAAGTGAACGATCTGGACAGGGCGGCGGACCGACTGCGAGAACATGCAGTCGAACTTCCTTGGGGCGTTGAGGAAGATGCCAGCTCACGCTGGGTGATGTTCTGCGATCCAGCGGGCAATCTGATAGAACTGGTGCAATCCAAGTACTCAGCGAACCATCCAGCCCACGGCAGCGGTGCGCGAAACGCCACGCATCATGCCGCGCACTGAAGGGCTGCAAGAACCGTTAGCAGCAGCCAATTGTGCTGCAAGTCCACGAGGTGTATAATCAGCTGAGACAAGCAACGCCTCACTCAGCGCAGTATGAGAGGTACAGGACGAATCTGACCTCGCGAGTCACCGGTTTGTCCGTCATGTAGGCCAGTCGGGCCCAGGGTCTGTGAGACGCAGCAGGTCAGCGCGCAGGCAACAGGCCGTGGTCAGGCCACGGATCCGAGACCAGAACAGGATGGCGCGACGTGATAGGCAGGCTGACCAGGCTTCTGGTGCTGGCCCTGCTGGCTCCAGCACTATACGCATTCACGCTGGAGGCAGTCATGTTCCTGGCCTCCAATGCGAGCTCTCTAATCCCAAACGGGTCAACCTACGGCTTCCTGTTCTGCGTTTTCCTCAGTGCCCTGTTTCTGAGCAACAGAACTGGGTTCTGGGAGACGCTCGAGCACGAGTTGGAACATGCCGTACTCGGATGTCTGCTCCTCCGCCGCCCTCTGAGGCTGACGGTGGACCCGGATCCCAAAGTCGATTCAAAGATGGTGCCTGCAGGGAGGCCCAATGTCCTCATCACCTTGGCGCCGTACTACTTCCCTCTGCTCACGATCCCGCTGCTCATCGCCAGGTTACTTGCAGGCGCGCTGTGTCCCTCCATTCTGGATGCACTTGATTTTCTGATAGGCTTCGCCTTCGCCTCTCACTATGTATCCCTGGTCAGGGAGTTTCGCCCCTACCAAACCGATCTCAAGACGGCGGGATACCTATTCTCCACTATTTTCACTATCGTCATCAACGTAGTGTTGCCGGTCATCATCGCCGGCGTGGTCGCCAACAACTTCCATGCAATAGGAGACTACTTCGCCCGTTCGCTGGTCCGATCACTCGAATCCTATGACTTCCTGCTCCAGGTGTGGAGGGGGCCCAAATGACTCGCCGGATGCAAGTGGGCCTGAGCCGCGAAGGCGAAAACGCCGTGACCAATGAGGAACACTACCGCAAACTGGAGCGGATGTACCTTTCCGCACCCATCAACGCGTACTACGGGCCTACCATACACATCAGCGCAGGACAGGCACAAGTCACGATTCCGGTGCGCCGCGAACTCTTCCACGCCGCGGACGCGGTGCATGGTGCGGTGTATTTCAAACTGCTCGATGATGCCGCCTTCTTCGCGGCCAACTCCGTCGTTCACGACGTGTTTCTGCTCACGGTTTCCTTCACCGTCTACTTCACGCGGCCGATCTCCGAAGGGGAGATGAGAGCCACCGGCCGGGTGGTCCACCGCTCGCGGCGCCTGGTGATTGCAGAGGCAGAGTTGGTCGACTCGGCGGGTCGAGAGATCGGCCGCGGCAGCGGCACATTTATGCGCAGCAGTACGGCTCTGACGTCCGTGGAGGGGTACCAATAGGAGCAACCGGCGAGCGTTTCCCGCTCCTCCATCAGTCCTTTCATGCGGGACGAAGCATCGGGACTCGCTTAGGGCCAGATCGCTGCATGGGAACGGCAAGGGGTCCTCGCCTGCCGCCAAATCTGAGAGCATGGCGAAAGTCACTGCGAGAGAAAGGTGACCGGTAGCCGTCAACCAGGCACGGGCGGCACAGTCCTCCTGCAACTCGTCCACCAGCACAGCAGTCACCGCGTGCACGCGCTTCGCATCACCGCGCAGCCCTGGCGCACAGCGCCGGTGCTTCATGCCGATGACAAACGGACAGTGCCGCGGTCGAGCACCCCCTTAGCAGCCTGACCTGGTTCTAATGGGGCTCCGCCCCTGATCACAGTTACTCCTTCGGTCTCTCTCTCCAGCTCGACTGGGGCCACGGCGACGACCTGGAGGTTGGGCAGTCCATCAAGGGCAACCGCTTTGTGCATAGAATCCAGGACTCTCCGCAGTTGGGTCTTGACCTAAGAGCCGTGCTCCTGCGGGACACGGGCGGATGGGCTCCTCTGTCGCTTCCTCGCGATCGCACACGAATGCTGTTGTGGCATGAATGGGGCGAAGGCCCCATGGAAGGCCTCAGACGGACAGGCTCGTCACCCGCACCGGCGGCTGTATGCAGCCCGTAGACGCCGGCGTTTTGCGATTCCCCGACCAGCCAGTAGAATCGCTGGTTGGATGGGTTCACGAAGGCTACCCCTGGCAGTCCCACCGACTCACGCCCGAATGGAGGATAGAGCCATCAACATCATCTACTTCGACCTCGAAACGAAGCGTACCCTTGACCAAGTCGGAGGGCGTGAGAACCTCAGGAAGCTTGGGATGGCGGCGGCTGTCACGTACAGTGCTGCAAAGAACGCCTACCATCGCTACACCGAGGCACGGGTCAAAGCACTGATCGAGGAGCTCAAATCCGCCGAGCTGGTAGTAGGCTACAATGTGCTTGAATTCGACTATGAGGTGCTGCGGGCGTACAGCGATGAACCCCTCAACACGCTGCCTACCCTCGACCTGATGCAACACCTAGCAGAACGGCTCGGATTCCGTCCCACTCTTGAATCCGTGGCCACCGCCACTCTGGGCGTGAGCAAGTCGGCCGATGGAGTGCAGGCCGTACGGTGGTATCGGCAAGGCCAAATCGACAAAGTGCTGGACTATTGCGAGAAGGACGTTGAGATCACCAAGCGCGTACACGAATACGGCAAACACCACAGGATCATCTTTTACTGGGACAGGCAGTATCAGCGACAGATGGTTGTGGTCAACTGGTGAAACAGTGTGCATGATGCAGGGCTCGCAACAACAGGGGTCGCATCCCGGAACCGCCAGCCGCAACCACGCGTCGGAGTGTTGACAGCCCATGACTTTTGACCCTGCATACCTGCGCCTGCTGCGCAGTGGCGAGCTGAAGAATCGAGTCCAAGAAGCATACCAGCGTCTGGAAGCATGCGACATCTGCCCCCGTGAGTGCGGCGTGAACCGCAGGGAGAGCACAAAGGGCGCCGTGTGCCGCACCGGGGAACGCGCCGTTGTGTCCAGTTACAACCCGCACTTTGGCGAGGAAGCGCCATTGGTGGGCACCGGAGGTTCCGGCACGATCTTCTTCGCCTGGTGCAACCTCAAATGTCAGTACTGCCAGAACTATGAGATCAGCCAGCTAGGCCAGGGCCGGGAGGTCGAGCCCGAGCAACTGGCAGCGATGATGCTGCGACTACAGCAGATGGGCTGTCATAACATCAACTTTGTCTCGCCCACGCACGTCGTGCCGCAGATCCTGGCAGGTGTGCTCATCGCGGCCGAGGCCGGCCTGCGCGTGCCGCTGGTCTACAACACGGGTGGCTATGATTCGCTCAAGACGCTTAACCTGCTCGACGGCGTGTTCGACATCTACATGCCGGACATGAAATACTCCGATGAGCCAACGGGACGGCGTCTCTCCAAGGTCAAGGACTACCCGGCCCTCAATCAGGCCGCTGTTGCCGAAATGCACCGCCAGGTGGGCGACCTAATCGTGGACGGACAAGGCATCGGCTTGAGCGGATTGCTGATACGGCACCTTGTACTGCCCGAGGGGCTGGCAGGAACAGAGGAAACCCTGCGCTTCGTGGCCGAGGAGGTGTCACGTGACACCTACGTCAACATTATGGATCAATACCGCCCATGCTACAAGGCACACGAATTCCCCGAACTGAACCGACGCATCACTACCGACGAGTATGCGGAGGCGGTGCGCCTGGCCCACGAAGTTGGGCTACGCCGGCTTGACGAGCGCCGAGCCAGACTGTTTCTGTGGTTTTAGTTTTGGTTACAGTACTGGGCATGCTATAATCCGCGCTGCTTCGTGTGGGAGTGACTATGGCTGATCTGGTGCGACTCCACGCCAAGATACACGGCTACGTACAAGGCGTCAGTTTTCGTTATTACACCATACGGGAGGCCCAGACCCTGGCTCTTAAAGGCTATGTCCGCAATTGCTGGGATGGCACCGTCGAGGTCGTTGCCGAAGGAGAGCGCGGAGCTGTGACCAAGCTGTTGGCTTGGCTGCACACGGGTCCACCATCGGCCCAAGTCGAGAGGGTGGAGAGTAGCTGGGAGGAAGCGATAGGCGAGTTCGACCGCTTCGAGG
>Ga0209427_10002472_pt1 | contig 21757 bp, 18 predicted proteins | sample DeeMarSWOR136_30_FD_187465 | JGI IMG/M metagenome (GOLD analysis project Ga0209427, IMG submission 187465) | Marine sediment microbial communities from White Oak River estuary, North Carolina - WOR-1-36_30 (SPAdes) (version 2) | ecosystem: Environmental > Aquatic > Marine > Intertidal zone >...
CAGATAAAAAATGCCGAAGGGGGGTTCATTGGATTTGTAGAAGTAATAAAGCAATTAGAACAAGCCGCACTTACCGGCGACGAAGCATTAAGACTTTTTGGACAGCGTGCGGGGCCGGGAATTGCCGCACTTTTGCAACAGGGCAGTAAAAGTCTTGAAGACCTTCGGGAAAAACTGCGTACCGCAGGCGGAACCGCAGAAAGAATAGCACAACAGATGGAAGCAGGATTAGGCGGCGCGTTCCGTAGATTGCTTGCGGCAACCGAAGGGGTATCAATAGCTTTAATTGATTTAATTTCCCCTGCACTTAACAATATAATAGATTCGATAGCAAAATCGTTATCAAGCATAAGCCAAGAATTAAAAAATATCCAGAAGAACGCGGATACAAAAGCAGTATTAGCAGGATTGGGAACAATTGTAGGTTGGTTGTTTAGGATAATCGGATTCCTTGGAAAGATAACAGTATTATTCAGCCCGATTACCAACGCGATAAAATCCCTTGGCAGATTTACGTTAGCATGGAGAAAAGCCTTTCCGAAAGAAGAAATAGATAAAGCCAATGATGGTCTTACCGAAACCGAACGCAAAGCCCAAGACGCATCTAAAGCTATTGGTACGGCAGGCTTTGAAGCCGCAAGATTGGCGAATAATTTAGAAGCGTCGAACGAAGAAGTAGCAGCTTTTGAAAAGCAGGCCAAAAAAGTTTACAAAGCTGCTATTGAAGAAGCGAAAAAATATGGCGAAGAAGTTTTAAAAATTGAACAAGAAATAGCACTTTCGCGATTGTCGGCGGAAGATCGTATAAGAGAACTTCGAAGAAGGACGTTATCAGAAACCGAACAATTCGAAGACAAACAAATACAGGCAGCAGAAAAATTAAAGGCCGCGCGCGAAGCAGCGGCAGAAGGGGATATAGAAGGGGTACGTCGCTTTACGGATCAAGCCAAAAACCTGTATTCTTCGCTTGCCGGGGTAGTGGAAGAAGACTTGGGCGGCGGAACCAAAACAGTTATAAAGGATATTAACGAAACAACCGACGTAGCGATTCAAGGCATTAGGGAATCGCAGGCGGTACTAGAAGAAGCCTTGGGCGCGCAGGCGGACAAGATACGGGAAAACCAAAGCGCCGCGCAAGAATTAGCAGATACGGCTAAAGAAGCTTTGGACGAAATTGCCGGGGACAGGGAAGCAAACGTTACTATCGAATTGGAGAATTTGGAACAAGCCCAATCCGATATAAACGATCTAATAAAAGACGAAACCAAACGCATACGGATAGAAGTAGAAAAGGTCGAGAAATCGCAAACAGGCGGGTTTATTCCGCGAAGTAAAAAGCTATCCGGTTATGGCGGCGGGGACAGAATCAAAGCCTTGTTAGAAGGCGGCGAATATATTATGCGTAAGGAAGCAGTTCGCAAATACGGCGCGGGAATGATGGAACAAATAAACGCTATGAAATTCAAATTGGGCGGACTAGTAGATAATTTCAATATGCCGAAGTTGCAAACGGGTGGGGCAGTTAGCAGCAGCGAACTAAAAGACTTCGGCAGGGTTGATATCGTCGTAGGCGACCGCGCCTTTCCGGTGTTGGCGCAAGCCGGGGTAGTAGAACAGTTGAAGGAACATATAACGCGCGAAAATTTAACGCGGAGTAATTAAAAATGGCAATTACATTAGGCGGCATATCACTACCGGACGTTGTTATAGAAAATGAATTTTCACAACGACAGGTAAGGGCAGTAGTAGAATTTTCTTTAGGGGGATCGCCGCTTATTTGGGAAGACAATTATTATGGAAAGGATATTACTTTAGTTGGCGCAGACGATTTCGCTTGGATCGACCGAAGTACATTGCAGCAGTTATTTGCTATAGCAGGCGTACCGAACGCGTTTTATACTTTGGATTATGAAGGGGAACTTTACAGCGTTCGATTTAAACATGAAATGCCCCCAGTAATATCTGCTACGCCTATCGTACCAAGGCCAAACCACGACAGCGGCGACTATTACAATAATTTGGAAATCCGGTTAATGGAAATCGAACCGGAAAGTATCAGTATTAGCATAAGCCAAAGCAGTAGTAGCGAATCGGAAAGCAAGTCTTCCGAATCGTCGAGTAGCGAAAGTTCGCAAAGCAGTAGTTCTTCTTCGGAATCAGTTAGCAAGTCAAGTTCTTCCGAATCAAGCGTAAGCGTATCGTCACAAAGTAGCGAATCGTCCGAATCGTCTTTTCCGATAACAACGACAACGACGACAACTACTACCAGTACGACAACGACGGGAACATAGGGGGTAGAAAATGACTATCGCAATATCGGACGTTAAATTTCGAAAGCCTGTAACCATTACGGATACGGGCGTTAACGGGGGAAGAAAAAGCAGCGTCCAACGTTTGACCAACGTTCGACATTCGCTTTTCCCGCGCGTTACCAAAGCCGAACGCACCGCAGGGGTAACGCGCTACAGGAAAGATTTTTGGTGCAACGAAAACGCGTTGGACGAAATCGCTTACGATGTACTATTGTATATCGAATTTCCTTCCAATGGCGGCGACCGTTTTTATATCGGACGTGGTACGCAATCCGATATCCAAAGCGAAATGCTATTAGACCCGCCGATATGGGGCGGTTGCGGAAAGCTGAATAGCTCACTTGTGGGCGGGGAAGGTTCTGTAGACTTGCTAATGGAAGCAGACGATTTCGAATTTCGAAACGGCGGAATACTTCATTTGTCCGACAAGTTCAAAACCGGACAGACCGTAGATAGCGACGTTCAAATTGGCGATAGCGTTACGTACAGCGGCGGAACTTGGTCTAAGATTGCTTCTACTACCGATATTATCTACCCCAACGGCGTATATGTAGGAAGCAACGTTGTTATGACAAATGAAACCGGCGTTAGCAACGAAGAATTTTTAACTATCGCCGAAAACCTTACGACCGACGAAGACATAGGCAACGGGAACGGAAGCTCTACTTCCCCGGCATTAACCGATCTTGCTAACGTTACCAACGGGCTTGTCGGCAAGGCAGGCTTTCAACCGGTAATTACTGCTACGTGCGGCGGTACGCAGCGGACAGTTACCATAGATGAAAACGGCGATTGCAGCGGCTACTGTTCTGCCGGTCAAATCAATATGGATACGGGCGTATGGATTACCGATATTACATGGACAACCGCACCGGACAATGCGACCGATATTTTAGCTACCTATTACGACAAGCCTTATTCGTATTCGGGCAACGTCGCTACGGTAGAACTTGAAAGCGGGGTTACGGTAGCGAACGCATATTCTTCTACCAATACGTACGGGGCGGATTGCGTAGAAAATGACGACGACGAAGTAAAACCGCTTGTATCCAACTGGAACGAAAATAGCGTAAGTGGAACCTACGACGAAACAAGCTACCCGTTGGCATTAAACAATGACGGGGCAGAAGAAGACCAATGGACAATTACCTTTACTTCTGCTACGGCATTTACGGTTAGCGGTCTGTATGCCGGTAGCGTCGGAACTGGAAGTATTTCCGCCGACTTCATTCCTATTAATCCTAACACCGGACAACCTTTCTTCACTTTACTTTCTGCCGGTTGGGGCGGAACGTGGGCGAACGGGGAAACCTTGCAATTCAGAACGCACCCCGCCGCGCTTCCGGTTTGGTGGAAAGAAATAGTTCCCGCTGCAACGGCAGCAGAAAATAACAACTTGTCAATCATGGGTTGGTATGCAGAATAAAAGGTAGTAAATTATGGGTTGGCTCGGTAATTGGGCGTATCGTCGCAAGATTGTTATTCCCGCGTCAAAGATCGATGATACGTTAAATAACTTCCCCTTGCTAATAATATTCGGCCCGTCCGATACGGACTTTCACGCCGAAATGACTACAAGCGATTGGGGCAAGATAGCTTGTACGACCGATGATGGAGTAACGCAGATAAAGGGGGTAGTAAACCGATCCCGCAGTTCCCCCGATAATCATTGGTCGGGTACAGTAATAGTTCCGCAGATAGATAAGAACGTAGATACAATTCTTTACTTCTATTACGATTCTTCCCAAGCTTTTAATACTACTTATTGGGGAAGCGCACAACACCCAACGAATTCGCCTGCCGCCGACGTATGGAATTCAAATTTTATCGGAGTATATCAATTTGGACAAGCCCCTTCGACCGGGGACGAACTTTGGGATTCTACCGGCAACGATAACTACGGTGATGCTATCGGGGCCGTATCGCGCGTAGACAATGAATTTGGCGCAGCTTGGAATTTCGATGGTTCTACCGGTTATGCAGAAGTATTTGATACTTCGCCCTTTGTCGGCCTTTCTGCTATTACTATTGAAATTCGATTTAAGAAGGATTCTGAAATTGATTGGATGAAGTTAGTAGACCTTCGTAAATCCGATCTTTCAAACGATGTCTTTCGAATCTACTTGGACGACGATGTAACCGACCGCGATTTTGATTGTCAAATGTTCAATGATTCGGATGCCGTAATGTTTACGCTTCATTCGAACGGGGGGTTCAATAATGACGAATGGTACACGCTTCAAGTTACTTATGATAAAAATACCAATACTGCACGAATGTACGTCAATGGTGAATTTCGCGACGAAGTTACAGGGACAAGCGAAGACCTTAATTCTTCTACCGATAACGGACTTTACTTCGGAAGAATACCAACGGGTAGCGGTCATTTTTTAGACGGGCAACTTTTTGAAGTCCGCTTTTCTGATATCGCCCGCCCCGTCGCGTGGTTGAAAGCAACGCATCTTAGTTTATCAAATGAACTAATCACAATCGAAGAAGAAAACAGCAGCGAATCGAGTTTTTCGCAAACAAGCAAATCGAGCAGTTCCGAAAGCAATAGTTCTTCTTCCGAATCGTCCGGTTCTTCTTCTTCCAGTTCCGAAGACAGTAAAAGCCAATCGTCCGCTTCCGATGGATGGTTGCCGGGATACCGCTATAGAGTAAAATTAACTATCGATAACACGAAGGTTGATGGCGACCGGACAAATCAACACGCGGGCATACACATTAGCGCAGACAGCGGCCCGTCAAGTCAAGACCTTACTTGGCTTTTTGATTGGTTGCCAAACCCGCGCGATTGGCGAAGACTTGCGTTTACACAAGGCGACGGGGTTTCGCGTCTATATGCAGACGTAGAACGGTGGACACCAGAAGACAACGAAGCTTGGATATGGGTTGGTGATAGTACAGGCGCGTGGACGTGGTTTGGTTCATCCGATACGGAATTCTATTTATACTTCGATCCACTTACTTCCGACGAAACTTATATTAGCAAGGGTGGTGGTGTTGGCGGCGACGCTTATACTTCTTCTTTACCTTATATATTTAATATAGACGAAGATGCAGTAGAAAATAAATTTCAATACGACAGCGGTTATGCGGATTCCGCCAACGATTTACAAATGTTTGGCGAATGGATGCCCGAACATTTTGTAGAAGGGCCAAACGGACATAGGGCGCTAGTATTTAACAACGGGGAAGGATTTAGATTTTTACGTGGGGCATCTAATGATTTTAGTCAATTAAAGGGGGCAACTACCGGCATTTCTATTGAAATGCTGATTAAATTTACTGCTACTCCGCCACAATTAGATACCATACTTGATTTTTCAGAAATAGGCAGCCGTGGCGTGGCAAGAGTAGTAAAAGTACGTTATTCGTCAACAAATGGAATTATACTTATTGTTTTTGATTCCAGTAATAGTGAAATAGATATTCTAAATACCGCTTGGTTTCCTTCAATCGGAACTTGGTATTATGTAGCCCTTATGTATAATCCAGTTGGTACGCAGGCAGTATTACAAGTTAATACTACCGAACAAGCCAACGATACTTCTTTTGGATCGGGACAATTAGCAGGCGGGGGAACGGGAAATACTATATACATAGGCGCTAGCGCAAGCGCAGATGCAAGCGACCAACAGAATACACGATGGTCGAACGTAGAAATAGCAAGAATAGAATTTAGCAGCACAAGTAGGGGAAAGGCTTATCGTGATACCCAATACTATCAATATATAGACGACGCGATTACATGGGGGGCGTTAGAAGGTGATGTTTCCGAAAGTCCGTCGTCGCTATCATGGAGTAGTAGCCTTAGTTCTTCTTCCAATTCGTCAGAATCATCGGCAAGTAGTATATCGTCTACGTCGTCGAGTTCGTCCAGTTTAAGTGTTTCCAAAAGTTCTACTTCTTCTTTGTCTGAATCCAGTTCGTCGCAATCAGTTAGCAAAAGTTCCAGTTCCGAATCGTCGGTATCGTCGGAATCCAGTACCAGTAGTTCTTCTTCGTCCGAATCGTCTACGTCGTCGAGCAGCGAATCAAGCGAATCAAGCCGAAGCAAGATTAGCGACGTTGCCGGGATTATCGGACATATTGGCGGAATGGGCGAACAAGCCTTCGCCGCGAATATAAACCCATTGGGAATTCAAAACCATATTACTGCTATTAATACTTTAGTCGAACCGGTGCTATCGCAGATAACCGCTATAAATGAATTAAGCGGCGACCCTGCTAGCGCAGTAATCGTAGCAACGAACGAAATAAGCGATAAGGACATAGCGCAGGGAATAGTAAAGAACTTAATCACAATCGGATCATACGGCGCGCAGTTTCAAAGCGTTGATTGGAATATATTTTTGGACGGGGTTAGCATCCGTAACAAGATAAACGAAGAATCGATATCGGTACAATTCAACGAAGCGACCGTACATAATACTATCAATTTTTCTTCAATTGACCGAAGCTTGTTTTTACGGTGCGATACTCTTATTAATTATGGTCAACCGCGTTTGCGATTGGATATAAGCGGGCGTACCTTTTGGTTTTTGCTTGAACGACGCGCAGGCGACGAAATTAATTTTCAAATTTGGGGAAGAAGTATTTCTGCCTTGGACGACGAACCATATGCTACTACGGTGGATTTCACGCTAACGCAACCGACAAGCGCGAAAGAAGTTGCGGAAACGATAGTACAATCAAACGCGGTTGATTTCCAAGTTATCGATTGGGTTTTGCCAATCGATTTCGAATTCAGCGGAACACCAGTAGAAGGACTTCTGGAAATTGCCAACGCGATTGGCGGTGTATTACGTTGTAAAGACGACGGTAGCTTTTTGATTAGAAGAAAGTACCCCGTTCGTCCGGTTAATATTCCTAATGCCGCTGCGAACGTCAACTATGATAGGGTAGCAAATATAATCCAATTAAGTTTCGAAGACATTAAAGGCAGCGGTTGGGATAGGGTAGAAGTAATAGGCTATGCCCCCGGCGCGCAAATCCCTGTTTTGGAATTGGAAGAAAGTTCACCGGTACGCGGAACGGAAGTACACCTTCGCGTATATTGGGCGAACAACGCCCCGACCGAAGAAGTAGAAGAATTCGTAACAGATGGTTTGATTTCCGATCTTGGAAGCTATACCGAACAGAAAACCGAAACCGTCGTATTTACAGAAGGTACGGCAGATACACAATATCCGATTACTTCGCTTGACAGTTTCGAATTTATCGGCTTCGATGCAGGCATTATAACGGCAACGCAATACACAACCGAATTGAATTTAAGCAGTACAGATTTATACGCTATTGCTACGGTTACATATACTACCACTTATCAACGCTATATGATGTTCGACCACGACGTTGTAAAGCTTTTAACGGTGCTATCCATACCGACCGCAAGCGATACGTCAATAATCGTTCAAATGGGTGAAGGCTTGAATCCTTCCCCGCGCAATATCGAACAAGGATTGCTAACAAATGAAGCCGTAGCGGTAGAACGTGGTTTGGCTTTCTTGGATTTGAACCGTTACGACCGTCGAAGAATAGTACTATCCGTTCCTTATTCGGACAGTACTCAAGACGGAAACATTGCATATTTGAATGAAGACGAACTAAGCATTGTCGGCAACGTGCATATATCGGCGGTAGAAATTAATTTCAAAGGCCCGCAAGTAACCAATAGGGTAGAAGTAGAACTATGCCTACTTTAAAAAGAATGTTAGCCCCCGCACCGGAACGCAAGGTTCTTTCGGGGGAAGTAATAAACAAAAATGCCAATAATACTTACAATGTTAGCATTGGCGGACGTATTTTAATCGTGCGTTCTACTGATACTGCTATTAAGAAGGGAACGCGGGTTGTTATTAATAAAGCCGACGAAGGGTATTATATAATTACTACTGAAAAACGAAGAACCAGAAACTTGCAAACGGTGATTGTCAATGGTTGAAAAAGTAACCCATATAACGGATTTCGACGAAGAATACACTACCCTTGCCGAAGGAATCACTATCGAACTTGACGATAGCGCGAATCTTTCCGCTAACAATGAAGTTCGCAGCGATTTCGCACCGGACGGAGTAGACAAAGCTTTTCTTCGTGTAATTGTCGATAACCGGGACTTCGAATACGAAATAAAGCACAATGGAACCAAGATAACAAAAGAAGGTACAAATATTGCTATCGAGCATACGGAAACGTTGAAGTTCTATGACGAAGCGACGCAGGAATTAGCCTACAAGCCGATAGTATCTAAAGACCCGTACGTATATACTTTTATCGGGGCGCAGCCGAAAAATGAAAATGGAAAACTGCTAGTACCAACGTTTGACGGTAAGACGGTTCGCTTTCCCGAATCTGTAGTAGCGTCAATAGAAGTAACGTACAAATATTCGGCGGATCGTTGGGGACTTACAAGCCAGTATAGCGGCGATATTCTGGTAGTGGCAATACAAGACCGCAACGGAGAAATAGCAAAGGATACCGAAGACGTAACCTTTACAGCAGAAGCAGGCGAAACGCAAGAATACACATTGGTAGTAAAAGACTTTTGCGACGATGCAGAAATAGCAGGGGCAACCGTATATTTAAATGGGGCTTTGGTCGGAACTACCGGAAACGACGGTACGATTTTTCTTGGCGAATTATTTATAGGACAGGAATACTTCTTACGCGTAACAAAAACAGGATATATAAATTCAGATGAAGACACGCTTCTAAACGATAGCTTTATACCGGAATCGTAAATGAAAACGTTAACCGTCCATTTGTGTAGAAAAACATTAGGCGAAAGGGCGGGGCAAGTTTCGTTTGACGATCAAGCCGACGTGATAGAAGTAGATGCAGAAAATAAAACTATCACTACCAAGATCATTGAACGCAGCCCGCCCGATACTTGCCGCAGGCCAATTCGTCGTTTAATACAAACTTATTTATTATCCGAAGCCTTTGGGGGAGTAGGCGGGGTAGCGATATCGGAATGTAACCCCGGTTGCTTCTGGTACGACCCTGTAAAGAAAAGCTACGTACGTTGGGATCGTGCGCGGATCGTAGGCGAAGACACGATTTACGATACGTACCCAATTATAGAGTACTATAATCCCGATCATTGTCATTGGTTTAGAACTGAATTCTTAGTAGACGGGCCACCGAACGTACCGGAAGACTATGGTGAAGGTTTGGATTTATTGGCCTTTACAGAACCGGACGCACCAAATAGAATACCGGATCAAAGCGACCCCGATTCGCAATTTACTGGTAGTACTTGGACGGAATACATTTTAAATCAAAATGTAATAGTCCCCGGTATGCGAATGTTAGCATTTCATTGGTTCAATGACCGAAGACAAACTTCGCGATTAATTGGTAGCTATTCATGGGAATATCTTTGTACGTGTTGTCTTACCGGGGGAACAATATTAGCAAGGGTAGGCGAAGTAAAAGACCCGCTGCATTTTTATATTGTCGGCGTGGAAGGAATAGCACAAAAGGGCGTACCGTCCGATTTCATAGATTGGCAAGTGGGCGATTGGGTTTATTTACTGCCGATGCCCGTTAGCGACGATTGCCAAGACGTGCTACGAAAAGCCCCTTGTAAAGCGGCTTGTGGTAAATGGCATCCAAGCGAATCGGATAGGGATACACAAGGTAGTAGAACTTTTATGATTATCCCGTTAAAGATTTGGGAATATGGCGCATGAAACAATAAAATACGGCTTGAATGACGTTCCCGAATTATTCAATACTTGTTTTATCAAGGGAACAATAATAGCCGTAAACGAATTCAATAATTCCGCCGATATTTCAACGGCAGAATTCGGAACGCTTTACGGTGTTCCAATTTTCTATCATTGTCCAGATTCAAGCGATACTTCGAACGGATGGAACGCGTTTGAAGAAGACGACGAAGTAGTAGTAATTGTTCCAAACGCGGTTAATAACTTAGCCCCGAATCCGAATAAAATAAAGATAGTCGGTTTTTGGGATAACCAACCGCGCCCCTGTATCGGCGAAGGCTTCTTCGTGGCAAGGGCGGGCAATTGGATCGTTGTATGGGACATAGCAAAAAGACAATATGCCAAAGGAATAATAGACGACTACGATCAAGAAGTACTATCGTGGCCTAAAAATATAAACGACTTGGACGATTGGTACGCACTTACTTTCCAAATAGGCGAAACCGGGATAGGTCAATGGGGCGGCAGCGATCTTTGGCAACAGTTCGTAACGTGCGGTTTTACTACTTCCCCTAACTGCGTTTTGCGCTCGGATAATAAATACGCAGAAAATACAGTTTATATATTGGGCGAAGGGGGCGATCCAGTAGACGATCATTGCGAATCTACGCGTTGGTCGTGTAACCAAACGGTTCGTACGGAATATTGCGATCCCCCCAACGAAACGGATAAAAAAGAAGAAGAAGTAAATATTCGCAATCAAAGAACAACGGGGGGCGGTTTAGCAGGATTAGACAAAGCTTGGACAGGTTCTAATTTATGGGGAACTTATAATGCTACTGTAAATGGCGTAACTATTCAAATTGCGGGCGTTAGTGGGGGCGGAAACGACGAAGGGGACGAAACAACCATAATTTCATATTATTCCTGCCCCGGCGAAGTCCCTGCGGGTTGGGAATGTGAATATTTTTCTTGGCAGTATAGTGATTTTATAGGGGAAGTACATACCCCTTGGGGGAAAATGTTTGAAGACGTAGCAATGGTAGATCGTTTTTTGGAATATACCGGGGATAAAAGCGGGGGTGGATCATATACGGGTTGTGAAATTGACGCTTGTACCGGGTACAGTAAAGTAGCATTATTAAATAATCCGGTACGCGATACAAGATATGCTAGAAGGTTTTACCAAGAAGCAGTAGGGGGTTTTTCCGAAGGAAACGCACTAGGGGTTTTTATCGTCGGATTTTGTAAACAGGCTTATTATACGTATGGTACTTGTAGTCCGGTGCAAGGGGACGATATAAAACAACTAGATGCAATCGGCGTTATTGGATTTTACGAAGATAATACTACCATAGATTTAACGGCAGAAACCGAAACACCGGACGTAAGGGAAGGATTGATTAATTTAGTAGAAGCCTACCACGACGACGTAGGGGATTTTAGTTCGATTCAAACATTTAGGGTATATCATAGAAAGTACTTGACCGACTTATGATAAGGGGGGTAGGTATGGCAGAAGAACAATTCCCGCATATAGTACTACCGGAATACGAAGGCCCGGAACGAAGGCGGACGTACCAATGCTTCTGTCATCCTAAACACCAAAAAGCTATTACTACGTTGGAAAAGCGCATGGATAAAAACGAAGACAGATTGGGCGGTACTGTACCGTGGAAAATATTTATTCCGATTATGGCCCCGCTAATGCTATTGTTTGTCGCTGCGCTTTGGGGGATATTCGACAAGATATCCCAAATAAACGCAGATATGGCGGCTTTAAACACGCGTGCTATAACAACAGAAGAAAGGGTTGAACGAACGAACAATAAGATAGACAAATTGCACGACCAGATAGAAACGATAAAAGTCGAAATGCGGAAGTTAAACGGACACCATAAAGCAGGGGAAGCAGGGGGGTAGTAAAATGACAAGGAAGATCATCTTTTCGCACCGTAGAGCAGTAGGGGACGCCCTAATGTTTACGTGCGGAGTAAGAGATTTCAAGCTATTGTTTCCAGAAATTGAAATCGATGTAAGTAGTAATTTTAAGGATTCGGTTTTTCTTCACAATCCTTACCTAACCAAATTAAACAAAAAAGACGAAGGGGTAGAATTTTACAAAGTAGGATATCCGATTATCAATAACGCGAACGCGGCTAGTACGCATTTTACGCAAGGCTTTTTGTTCGATATGCTAGCGGCAGCGGATTACCACGAACGTTTACCAATGCCGATTTATAAACTAATGTCCATGTTTTCAAACGGACGGATCGGCGACCCCGATATAAAAGTAGAAGAATTAAAACCGTATCGCGATATCTGCAAAGACTTTCACCGGCAACGCCCCGACGTTCATCTAACCAAAGACGAAAAACGAACTAATATTATCCGCGATATGTACGGGGTAGAAAAGTATTGGGTTATCGCACCGGGGGGAAAGCGGGATTGCACGACAAAGATTTGGGATTGGCGGCGATTCCAAAAGGTAGTAGATTATTTCGACGGACAAATAAAATTCGTGGTTGTCGGTCGAAGCGATCATTTGGTAGAGAAGCTACGCGGCGTTTTGGATTTGACGGACAAGTTCAATGATAACTTGCGCGGAATTTTCCCGCTTGTTTATCATAGCGAAGGGGTAGTAAGTGGCGTATCGTTTCTTATGCACCTTGCCGCTGCGTTCCCGGCAACGCACGAACAATTCGAAGCAAAGGGAAGAAAGCCCTGCGTAGCAATTTATGGCGGACGCGAACCGACTACTTTTACGTGCTATACCAATCACCAAGTTTTGCATACGAACGGAGCTTGGACGTGTTGCGATAACGGCGGGTGTTGGCAAAGTCGCGTCGTACCTATTATAAAAGACCCCGACAAAAATAATAGAATGTGTCATAACACCGTTGTTCGCGAAGGCAGAACTATCCAAGGTTGTATGGATAACATTACTGCCGACGATGTTATTCGTTCAATCGAAAAGTACTACCAAGGCAATATCTATCGCTACGCAATTAAAACGCGGACAACCAAAATAGAAGTACTACCAACCCAAGACAAAGTTACCGGTATTTCTTTATTGGGCTTAAAACCAAAACCGCTTTTTTATCGCCTGCGACCAAGCAAGAAAGAAATCATTTTTCTTGCGTCCATGAAAAGCAAAGGCGGCGGCGAACAAAGCGCAGCGCATATAGTAGAACTAATGCGGGCGGCGGGTTGGAAAGTCCACTTTGTACCATATGCAGACGTACACGAAAACTTCAAAGGAATACAGTTAGCCCCGTACGACTTTTCCACGCTTGCGGCTAACCAGAAGCCCGATATACCCCTTTTCTTTTATGCCAACGATCAGATATGGGATTTTTGCGAAAAGGCCCAAGAAATCGTTGCTAAAGCGTCTGCGGTCGGTATTGGGATCAACTTTGCGAACGGTTCGCTACCGAAATGTAAATGGTTGCACGAAACCGGCAAATTGAAAGCGGTAGTATTTCAGAATGAAGAAAAGCGCGACGAATTCGACCGGGACGTTATCGGATTCGAAAACACAAACAGAGTAGTACTTTTTGGCGCAATCAATCTTGATAAGTTCCTTGATATTTGTCCGCCGAATCGAAACGGTAGCGGTAGCAAAGACTTTGTTGTATTGAAACATGGTCTACCGGATTGGCGCAAATACGTTACTAACCAAAGCCAAGGAACCGGGGACAAGATTCATATTTGGCAAAAGAAGTTCTTTAAGGAAACCGACGCCGAATTTTATTCCCGCTTGCTAAAAGATATTCCCGATATCCGATTCGAATTCATGGAAGCGCACCCCGAAGTAATAGACGCTTTCAAAGACGAACCGCGAATGAAGTTCTACAAGTTTAACGAAATACCGGTAGAAGAATTCTTGGCGCGCGGACACGTCTACTTGCATCGTATGTCTAACGCGTGGCGCGACCAGTACCCCCGCGTAGTTGCCGAAGCATTGGCAGCGGGCCTGCCGGTACTATCCGAACCGCGCGACGGAACGAAGGACAGGATCATTCACGGCAATACTGGCTTTTACTGCTGTCATTACGACGAATACCTTTTGAATTTGAAAACCCTTAAACGAAAGGAAGGACTTCGTTCTACTATGGGGCAGTTTGCAAAGGATTGGGCGCGGCAGAATTTAGACCCGCGCCGATGGTTGGACGTTCTAGAACAGAATCTTTTTTAAAAGGGGACAAAATGGACGATACGCGAACGGGTTATGATTATCTGCTTAATCATCTTATGGAAGCGGAAGTGCTACATTCCGACGAAGAAATGATTAAGTTAGGTAACAACTGTTTTATTCACAAAAGCGTTATTCTTGGGCAAGGGGTAAAGCTTGGCGTGGGGGTAGTAATTGAAAAGAACTGCAAGGTCGGTGATAATACGATTCTTGCTAACTACGTTGTTATGCGTCCGAACGTTACCATTGGCGACGATTGTAAAATTGGGCATCATGTCGTTTTTGAAGGCGACGCAACTATTCACAATTGCGTTACGGTTCAATCGCTTTCGGAAGTATGCCGGTTTTCTACTATCGAAGACCATGTATTTATCGGCCCGCATTTCAGCGGGGCGGACGAACCATTTATAGCGAATAGCATACGCCGCACCTACCCGAAATATTCCAAGATAGACCAAGTAGGGCAATACTTCGGACGTGGCGCGCGACTTGGAAACGGCGTACAGGCTATTCCCGGTATTAGCATAGGGGAAAATGCTTTTGTCGGCGTTGGATCGTTGCTAACAAAGGACATACCGAAGGGCGAATTATGGTTGGGACGACCGGCTAAGTTTGTTAAGTATGTTCCTAAAGATGAATGGGTATAGTAAATGCAAATAGGACAAACGACAAGACGTTGGCGAAAGCTAAGTAAAATAGCCGTATGTGTTCCCTTTTATCCTTGGTATAGAGAACACGACCGGACGAACGACATATTCGAAGCATTGATAGCGTCAATGCTAAAAGTAAAGTACTATCATCTTTTATCCTTATCGATTGTCGATTGTGGCATACGCGACGTTTGGGGACGCGACCGCGTACACGACGCAGACGCTTTCCTAGAAAGGCTTTCCGAAGAATGGCCCTTCGAACTTATCTACAGTTTTCAAGATTTCTTTGTGGATAATCGTTGGCATCTTGCGCGGTCGGTGCAACACGCGGTTATGCAAAGTGCGGGGGAATTCATTTTTCTTTCCGGTACGGATATTATACTACCCAAAAATTTCGTAGAAATGTATCATTCGAAGGTGCGGAAGAAAAGGGAAGTTTGGGTTCCCTTCGCGTATAACATTCTTCGCGGCGCGCCTTGGGAAATACCGAAGAATCCGCCCGTTGGGTTTACGTGGCATACGGCAAAGGGAATTGTCGGATTATCCAAAGACGATTTTACTACTGTAGGCGGATACCCAATGGACAGAATAAAAGACCATTCGGATAGTGATTTTTACCATAGAGTCAAATCCCGCTTTCACGTTAACGAAGAAAAGTGCGAAAGTATGTTTCACTTGGCGCACCCCGGTTCGCACGCTAGCAGAATATGGGACGTTAGCCAATTATGAAAATTTGCGTAGTCGGTTGGTATTTCGACAGGGAATTTATACGTCTTCTTCATTTAGTGAATATTCACTATCCAGTATTTATTGTCTGTCACCGTCCGCCCGAATACTACTTCGATTTGCCTTTCGTGGTAACGGATAACGTGGGTTTGGAATTCGGGGCGTATTCTTGGTATCTTGATTATGCTTGGGACGGGCATAGCAATGTTTTCTTTACCCACGACGATACAAAAGTGGAAGACATAAATACTTTTCACGCGATAGCAGAAATACCGCACGATTGCGCGTATGTTTTTCGTGACGAAGCGGAAGAAAAGGCAAACGGCGGAAAGCATGGAAGGGCCATTTTTTGTTCTTCAGCCTTTCTAAAAAAACTATCCGAAGACGGGGGCTTTTGGTACGACGAAGAAAATACAGGATATAACGGAAACGGGCAACCGCGACCGATTCGCGCAGATGGTATGCCAATGGATTTTAACGCAGGCATTTTCACGTTTCATAAATACTTGGGAAACGTGCGCGACCAAAAGATAGGATTGGACGTAGTAAACCGTGTCTTCGTTGATTCATTCGAAGCAGGCAGGCGGGGAACATGGCGACATAAGGAAAGGGAAAAGGCGCGCTATGGAAGAATACGACCTTAGCATAATAATTCCGGTTCTGAATTCGCATGAGGTAGTAAAACGACAAATGCTTTATTGGAATACGTTAGACCTTTGTTGCTGCGAAATAATTCTGGTAGACGATGGAAGTACCCCGCCTATATTGCCTTACTTCGATTCGAAATACGAACTAACGGTTATCTATACAAACGATCCGCGCCCTTGGTCGCAACCTTGTGCGCGCAATCGGGGTGCAGAAATATCACGATCCGAAATGCTACTTATGACAGACATAGACCATATTATTTCGCAGGAACAAATAAACGCGGGGAAAGCATTTAATGGGGACAAAATGATATTCCCGCGCCAATGGGCGGTATTGGATACAGCGGGCGGACTACACCAAGAAAAAGAAGTACTATTACAATATGGATTAGACCCCAAGCTTTACGAACAACGCGGTCTTAGCGGCGGTTCGCACGCCAATACTTTTTGTATGCAGAAAAGTATTTTCGACGAACTAGGCGGGTATGATGAAAGCTTTTGTGGAAAATACGGGGGCGACGATACGGATTTTAACGACCGATACGGTCGATTGCATAGACAAGGGCTAGTGGCGCGGCACGTTGTAGGCCCGCGAATGTTTGTGTTTCCCGATCCGCGAAGGGACGCACAAAACCTTTTTCATTCTTTAAGGGGGTAGTAAATGAAAATCGGTATCTTGACACATTTTCTCGGATTCCAAGATTCGTACGCGCTACACGTCGGATGGTTGGAACGGGCAAAATTGTTGGAGTACTTCGGACAGGATTTCGACTTTCTGGTAGATCACAAATGCCCGGAAGGTCTTTATCCAAATCAAAAATCGATTCTTCCCCGAATAAAAGAAAGCCGGGACTTCGAAGCAAAGGTAACTTTTTTCGAAGAAGCGTACAAAGCTTTGCTAAAAGATTACGATGCTATTCTTACCGCCGATATCATGTACCAATCAAAGAATAACTTCCTTTGCTATAACCAAGCGGTACGTAATGCGGCGAAAGAATTAAAAGCGCATTGGTATCATTGGATACATTCAAGTTGGAACTATCGGCCTAATGGCATACGGTATCCAGAAACACTTCGCTACGATTACATGGAAGGTAGTAAAATAATCTACCTTAGTTCCTACGAATTAAATCAGGTAGCACAAATGTATAATACTTCGCCGAAGAACGTCTATTGTGTTTATAATCCAAAGGACGTTCGAAGCTTTTTTGACTTCGATCCGTTAGCGTGGAAAATATGCAAAGAATTAGAGCTATGGAAAAAGGACGTTGTTCAAATTTTCCCGCATTGTTCTACCCGAATGAAAGCAAAAGGGGTACACGCGATAGCTAAAGTATTTTCAGCTTTGAAACGTGCGGGCCTGCAAGTTGCTATTATCTTTGCCAACGCCAATTCCCGAAGCGTGCAAAATGAATTAGCAGAATTCAAAAAGCACCTTGAAACAAAATACAAACTTTATGAAGGCTACGATTTCATTTTTACTAGCGATATGATGGAAAATTTTAAACCGCTTCCACGTAAAGCCGTAGCCGATCTATATAGGGTAGCTAATTTATTTGTCTTCGGCAGTTGGCGCGAAACAGTCGGCAACGCATTTCAAGAAGCAATGATTAGCGATAACCTTTTGGTTCTTAATCAGAACGTCCCTTCAAACGTAGAAATGGCGGGGCGTGATGCTATCTACTTCGAATATCATTATGTAACCCCCGGCAAATTAGCTAGCGGGCCTGCTAAAATGCAAAGCGGGAATTTTAAGGTTATCAAATACGGGGATGGATCATTGGAACACGAAGAAGGATATTTTGATAATATCGCAAAGCGCATTATTGGAATACTACCTTCGCGCGAACACATTTGGAAATTCTCTTATGAATGGATTTGGGAAAATCAGCTAAGACCGCTTTTGTACGGGGTGGATATATGATTTCCGTTTGTACTGTCTTCTATCCTTGGACAAAGGAAATCGAGCGAACCGAAGAACTATTCGACGCTTTGATTCCTTCGATTCAACGATGCGAAGAAAACAACCGAATTGAACTATCCATAGTCGATACCGGGACAAGGGATATATTCAACCGCAGGCGGAAGCACGATTGGATAAATTTCAAAGAACGGATACTAAAGGAACTGCCGACCGCCAAATATCAAATAGCCGATTGTCTGGTAGGCCAAAAATGGCATATGAGTAAAGCCTTAATGATAGCGGCAGCGCAGGCGAAAGGGGAACTATTCTTTTTCAGCGGAATTGATTTAATACTTCCAAAAGGCTTTGTTCATATGATGGATTTATTCGTAGGCAAAGGCGAAGTTTGGGTTCCGCTTTGTTATAATTTACTACCCGGTCAAGAATGGACGATACCAGAAAAGCCCGAAGAAATGAACGGTTGGCGCGTGGCAAAGGGAATAATGGGAATACGGCGCGAAGACTTTTACAGCGTTGGCGGGTATCCGGTAGAAAAAATAGGTTTTCGCGTTGGTATCGACAATGCCCTTTTGCAGAAATGTTCTAAAAAATACAAGGTGAATAGCGTTAAATGCGAAGGGCTTTTTCATTTACACCATGCGTATTCGAAGGCATCTTTGCCGGGAAAAATAGAAAGGTAGTAAATATGAAACGGATAATGGTTATGGGCGGCGACGGTTTCTTGGGTTGGCCTACGGCTTTGTACTTCTCTAATCAAGGGCATTTCGTAACAATCGTCGATAGCTTTGCAAGGCGCAATGACGATATCGCGTTGGGTATTGAATCCTTAACCCCTATCCGTACTATGAATGAACGCTTAAACGTATGGAAGAATAAGACAGAACACAAAATACTTTTCAAGCGGCTTGATTTGTCGAAGAACTATCGTGGGCTTTTGGGAATATTGATTAAGCTTCGACCGGACGTAATTATTCATTGCGCGGAACAACGCAGCGCGCCTTATTCCATGAAGTCTTTTTATCATAGGCGCGCAACCATTGATAACAACGTAAATGCTACCCATAATCTTTTGTCGGCTATTGTGGAAAGCGGACGCGATACGCACTTGATACACGTAGGCGCGGTTGGATTGATAAATGGCGCGGGAAGTGTTTTCGACCTTTCAAAAATATTCGATTGCCAAATGATAAATTTTTACAATTATAACGACCAAGTTAGAATTTCCCAAGTTAGATTGGGGATCATTTGGGGAAGTAGTACTATCGAAACAGAAATGGACGAAAAACTTGTTAATCGATTTGACTACGACGGGGAATACGGAACGGTTATCAACCGCTTTATCGCGCAAGGGGTTTGCGGGCATCCATTGACGGTTTACGGGGACGGTACGCAGAAGCGAACGTTTATCCATATCCAAGATAGCATAGAGTTTATAAAACATATGATCGACTATCCGCCCAAGTGCGGCGAACCGGTAGATTTTATGGACGGGACAGTAGAAGAACTATCCATTATTCAAATAGCGGAACTTGTTTCGTCGATAACCGGAGCGCAAATAAAATTTTATCAGAATCCGCGAAATGAAAGCATAAAGGAAGAAGTAGAAGAAAAGCTATTGTTAGGCGGGCTTAAACATAGCGAAGGCAGGCGAATAACCGAAAAGGACATAGAAGAAATTTGCAAGTTGGTTTATCGGTACAAAACACGGTGCGATTTTTCGAAGATGTTAACGACAACGGTATGGAATAAGGACAAAAAAATTGATCTGGAAGGAACGTCATAAAATGATAGTAATTATTATTGGTATGCACCGGTCGGGAACGTCCGCGCTTGCGGGCCTGCTACATTCAAATAATATTAGCATGGGAAAGGACGGGGACTTTTACCCGCCGCCTGCAAAGGAAAACCCGAAAGGGTTTTACGAAAACGTGCGCTTCCGTAGGGTTAACGACGCTATACTAGCCCTTCATGGATACAAAGTAAAATCATTCAGCCCGACGATTCCAACCGTCGTGTCGGCAAGTGATGAAATAAATACTGCTATGGGAAATCTGATTTTGGAATACTGCCCGCTTGGGAATTGGGGATGGAAAGACCCGCGAACCTGTTTAACCATATACGCTTGGCTTTCCATATTGGAACGAATCGGAAAGTTGAAGAAAGTAAGGATAGTAGTTATCGAACGATCATACGAAAGCGTGGCCCGATCTATGCGCGCGCGGGGCAACAAAGAACAATATGATTTGCAGTTTGTAAAATTAGCAAGTCAATACCAGTTTTATTTCCAAAAAGGATTTATTTCTTTTGTGAAGGAACACGGCGAAGATATTCCGATCACTAGCATTAATTTTCGCGAACTTATTTTCGATACGGCAAATACTGCTATTAAGCTTTCCGATTTTCTGGAACACGATATAACAGATATTTCCTTTGTCGAAGAAGGGATAGCTAAAAATGTCCCGTAACGATCTTTGGATAGACGTTAAAATGCCCTACGCCGAAGGAAAGAAGCTTGCCTACGCATATAATCGGGCTATGGAAAGTACTACTGCCGAATGGGTACTTTTTTTAGATCAAGACCTTTTCATTTGTAATAAAAGATGGTATGAAATGTCAATACGCGCTATCCGTCAAGTTGGACACGACGCGGGTTGGATTACTGCCGTTACCAATCGGATAGGAAACCCCGGACAACGTGCGCCTAATGCACCGGCTACGCATGATCTTGTCGAACATATAGCATATGCTAAGCATATGTACGAAACGTTCGGCGATCAAGTAGTACGGTTTAGGGGCGCTTTGTGCGGGTTTTTTATTTTGACTTCCAAGACCGCTTGGAAAAAAGCAGGCGGATTTAACGAAGGACGTACCGGCTTGAACGGTGTAGATAATGATTATAGCAGGGCAGTACAACGGGCAGGCTACACGCTTTACGGTATGCCGGGGCTTTATTTTTATCATATGTGGCGCGAAAAAAATAGATTAATGAAATGGTAGTAAAATGGCATTATTAGACGCTTGGACTTCCGCCGCCGCTACTTCGCTAGCAAAAAGTGTTAGCGCCGGTACGGATCGATTATTGGTAGTAGTAATCGGTGCGGAACATTCTGCCGCCGTTACCGTTACTGGTGTTACCTACGGCGATCAAAATATGGTTCATGCCTACGACGGTTCCGTATATGCCGAAGCAAGGGGAAATGCCGGGGGCGGATTCGAAGCCCTTGTGTCCATTTGGTATTTATTAGACGATGAAATAGAAGCGGCAAGTGGAACTACTATTACACCGTCTTTTTCCGCTACCCCCGCCGACGTTGTTGTTGCAGCGGGTTCATACGACAATATGGAACAAGCCGGGGGAACTACTACCGTACTTGAATGTCATATTGCCGAAACTGCCGCAGCAACACCAAACCCGCTTTCGGTAACAATGGGAAATGGCGTAGCAGGGGATTTGATCGTTGCCGGGGCTACGGCAGGCAACGCTACTACTTATACATGGACAGGGGTTAGCGAAGTATTCGATCAAATAGCAGCGTCAAGCTGTACTTCGGGCGGTACGCTTATTAGAACCGGTACGGGCGACGTTGTTTGTGCGCCGACTTGTGCAAGCCAAAACCGCGCGGGAAC
>Ga0209427_10002473_pt1 | contig 21751 bp, 24 predicted proteins | sample DeeMarSWOR136_30_FD_187465 | JGI IMG/M metagenome (GOLD analysis project Ga0209427, IMG submission 187465) | Marine sediment microbial communities from White Oak River estuary, North Carolina - WOR-1-36_30 (SPAdes) (version 2) | ecosystem: Environmental > Aquatic > Marine > Intertidal zone >...
ACGGCCCAGCACCGCCTCGGGCGCGCCTTTCACGGCGACCCACAGGTGGTCTCTGGTCCCGTAAACCGCTGACATCATTCTGCGTGTGTTGTCGAAGGCAAACTCGTAGCGCAGGGTCAGGCCTCGCCGCAGCGCTGCTGTGTCTAGTGCATGTTCCTGAGCCGACTGCAGCAGCGCCTTGTCCAGCGGGTCACTCACAGGCTCCCCGCCTGCGCTGGCAGCGCTACATAGGATGCCAACTTCCAGCAGTCTGCGCTCTGCTTCTCCAGGATACAGAGAAATCACCCGCATACGGTTCTGGGTCAGCGTGCCGGTCTTGTCCGTGGCGATGATGGTCACTGCGCCCAGCGTCTCTACCGCCTGCAGCTCCCTGACCACGGCTTGTTGCTGCGAAAGGCGATACGCGCCGAGTGCCAGCACCATGGTGATGATGATAGGCATCTCTTCAGGGATGGTGGCGAAGGCAAGGGACAGGCCTGTGAGCAGCAGCTGCTGCAGGGGCTGATCTGTCAGTAGCCAGCCCAGCAGGGGTACAGCCACGCTGAAGGCGATGGCCAGCCAGACCAGGGACCCGCTGAGCTCGCGCATAGCGTGCTGCAGTGGCGTGAGCGGCGACTCTACCTCGTGGGCCAAATCGGCCACACGCCCCAGTTCACTCGCCATTCCGGTGGCTACCACAAGTGCAGTGCCGCGGCCGCGTATCACCGTCGTGCCGGAAAAGACAAGGTTTCGCCGTTCTGCCAGCGGCGTGGTCTCGAGCAGCTTCAGGTCGGCCTCCTTCTCCACCGGGACGGACTCGCCAGTGAGCGACGATTCGTCCACTGCCAGCCCGTATCCTTGGAGGAGGCGAGCGTCGGCCGGGATGTGACATCCTGCTGCAAGCAGGACGAGATCACCGGGCACGATCTCCTCAACTGGTATCTCCCAGGGGCGGTCACTGCGTCGTACAAGGGCCGTCGGCTCGGCCATCTTGCGCAGGGCAGCGATCGCCCGCTGCGCACGCTGCTCGTTGTAGACCTCGATGCCGGCCAGCGCGAGGATGACAAGGAAGATAGTCAGCGCGTCGGTCAGCTCGCCCCAGACCGCGTACAGGACGCCGGTGCCCAAGAGCAGGAGGATCATGGGCTCCCGCAGTTCCTCCAACAGAGTCTTCCAGAGGGATTCCTGCTCCTCCGCGCGGACCCGGTTGGGGCCGAACCGGGATAGCCGGCTGTTCGCCTCATCCTCACTCAGGCCGGCGTGTTCATCTGTCTGGAGGTGAGCGACGGCCTCTGGGGCTGTGAGCGCATGCCACTGCGGCTTGGTATGTGCTAGCTGCCGAGTTTCGCTCTGCATGGTGTTACCTATTGTAGCCGCAACCAAGGTGTGTGGCCAACGACAGGAACTCTGGCACTTGGCTATGCAGAACACCCGAAGAGCAGCCTGCGCCATCCTGTCAGTGGCTGGGCTAGCTGGCGCCCCAAAGCGCAGCAGCCCCGTGCCAAGCGAAGGGAGGACAATAGGTAGGTGCTTTTGCCGTGACGCACTGAGTCTCCTTCGATGAGCAAGCGCCAATCACGGGAAAGCGCGCCGGTTACAGTGGAGCCAACACGGGGCACCACTGATACCAGCGCGCTGAGCGCCGACTACTGGGAACCGATGACTGGTGACCGTCAACCGCCTACTGGCTCAGGATCAGCCGAGCGCGGTTAAACCGCGCCATAGCGACCCACAGCAGGGCTACGGCTGCTGCCCCCAAGACAGCCACGATGATCAACACCAGCTGTGCAAAGCTTAGCGCTCCGAGTGTGGAGTTGAGGGTCTCCCTCAACGACGGCGATTGTAGGATGAACAGCAACCCGAACTGCAACACCATTGCCGGGAGGAGCAACACAGACATTGTGAGTTGCTGGGCCTGCTGCACCGTCGATGAGCGGAGGGAGAAGAACACCCCTAGGCCTGCGGTGAATAGTGCCACCAAGCCGCTGACCGATAGGTCGGCAACAAGGAGCGATGGCTTGTAGAGCAACACATATCCGGGCCAATGCAGTACGTTCAGCGTTACCAGACTGACCAACAGGATGAGCACCGTGATGCCCCATCCAAAGAGCATTGACATGGCAAGCTTGCCGAACAGGATCGCCCGGTCGGGCAACCGGCTGGCCAACAGTGTAGGCAGCGTGTGGCGCTCGCGCTCTCCGGCAAAGGAGTCTGGGACGGTGATGCCCACCAGAATAAAGGGCACTATTACGGCGAGCAGCAACGACATGCTGCGTTCTACCCAGTCTACGCCAGCACTGTAGGGTAGGTAGACAGCCAGAAACAGGGGGCTCAGCATGGTTAACAGCGCCTGGCCGCGGCGGCCCTGTGCGCGGAAGAGCCCTTTGCGCTCTTTCCACATCACGGTCAGGATGTCGTCTTTCATTTCTCCTCCTCCATCAGCGTTAGGAATACCTCCTCCAGTGTGGCCTTGCCACGCCTGACCTCCTGCACCTCCACGCCGGCGCTGACTGCCAGGCTCACCAGCGGCGCGGTGTCCGTATCTTCGGTCAAATCGACCTCCAGATGGCCGTTCTCCATCGTGATGGCCGCCACCTCTGGTCGCGCTCGCAGCAAGCGCAGCACGTTCTCCGTAAAGCCTCGCCCAAAGATCTCCAAGCGTGGCCCACCGGCGCGTGCCCGCAGGTCGTCAGGGTGGCCGATGGCCACCAGCCTACCTTCGCGGATCACTGCAACCTGACTACAGAGTCTTTCCGCCTCGGCCATGTTGTGCGTGGTGAGGAAGACGGTCATTCCCTCGCGTTCGGCCAGAGCCTCAAGTCCCTCGCGCACGGCGTTCGCTGACACCACATCCAGCCCGGCGGTCGGTTCGTCCAGGAATACCAGCTGTGGGCGGTGCAGCATAGCTCTGGCCAGAGCCAGCTTCTGCTTCATGCCCTTGCTCCAATTGGCTGCGCGGTCCTCGCGGCGCTCCCAGAGGTCCATCTGAGTGAGCAGTTCCTTGATGCGTGCCTGTCTCTCTGCCGGGGTCATGCGGTAGACGCGGCCGTAGAACTCCAGGTTGTCCTCCGCACTGAGCTGCTCGTAGACACCGGTGTGCTCCAACAGGGCGCCCGTGTGGGCGCGAACATCATCCGCCTGTGTGTAGGTGTCAAAGCCCAGCACCTGGGCCCGCCCGTCAGTCGGCTCCAGCAAACCGAGCAGCAGGTGGATGGTGGTGGTCTTCCCTGCACCATTAGGACCCAGGAAGCCAAAGATCTCACCGGCCTCTACGGAGAAGTTGATGTGATCCACAGCGCGCAGTCCGTCATAATCCTTGGTCAAGTTCTCAACCACAATCGCTTCCATTGCTTTTCTCCTCTCTAAGAATCCGGTCTCAGGCCTGCTCAAGAATCATCTCGCTTGCTGCGGGCGTCGAGTGCGCTGCCAATGCTTATGCCACAGCCAACACCAATGGCAAGGCCAATGCCCATGAAAGCCATGTTTCCCAGAGTGACACCGAAAACGACGCCGAGAATGAGGCCCATTCCAGCTCCAATGGCAATGCCCGCGCCCAAATAGCTGGTCTCGTGGGAGCTGGCGTTGGGGCCGTCGTTCGACGTGACAAGTTCCTGCCTGTTCATCGTGGGTGATTCCTCCACTTTCGCCGTTGATTGCCCATTGCCACAGTGTAGCACCAATTGTTCATCCAAGCATCAGGCAACGGCACAGTATTGCGCTTGGACAGATGGCCAATCTTCTTGTAGGACAGTTGGCCAATCCACTGGCCACCCAGTACGGCACGGCGTATGCTCTCCGCTCTCAGTCGCAAGCAGCAGTGGTGCTACCCATTGCGCTTGCTCGATCGGCCGGCCAGGAGCCAGCCGATTGCCCCCCCGCAGGCGATCGACAGGCTAACGCTGGTGAGGGCGATGTTGTGGGTTGCGACGCCCAAGGCGGCGCCGAGCACGCTAAGGACCGCCGCTCCCAAGGCGAATGCAGTGCTCAGATGAAGAGTTCCTGTGGATGTTCGCCCTTCGTGCCGCGGACACATGGCTCGTTCCTCCTCTGGGTCCGGTTGCCTATTGCTGGTCCCTCTCCACTCTTCGCACAGAGAGGAGGGGCAGGCCCAGGTCACGGATCTTGGTCAGCAGGCCATGCAGGGCAGCCTGATCGGCTACCGGACCGGACAGAAGCGTCTCATCGTTGCCCCGCACATGTATGGTGAGACCGTCAAACCAGTCCGACCATTTCGCATCCAGAGCTCCCTGTACCCTGATCTCATAGATTGTGCCTGTGTCGAATTCGCGTCCGCTGGTCATGGGGACTCCTATGGGCTAGGTTGCTGGTTCATCAGCCGTAGCAGAGCGACCTGGGTCCACTACCACGCTAAGCACAGCATAGTGGCTAGATAGGTGAGTTGTCATCACCCAAGATGGGTGATTGAGGTGGGTGATTCGTGGGAGAAAGAGAGGGTGACCTGTTCGGGTGACCCCACAGACCCGATGGGCTAGAGTAGTCGCAGTTGTTTCGCTCGCTGAACGGCGTCCTACCGGCTGTGGACGTCGAGTATGCCATAGATGCCTTGATTTGCACCAGGCGTGCGTAGCCTGCTAGAAGAATCGCAGGATCGAATGGGCTGTCTGCCCCTGCTTGAGGCGACTGTACCAAAGACAGAGCGGGTAGAGGATCACCAGGCCCAGAAGCCACCAGGCGTACATGGCTGGGAGGCCGGTTCCGTCGGGAGTCAGCAGCCTGCCAAGGGCTGCGTACAAGAAGACATGCGTAAGGTAGAAGAAGAGCGGAACTTGCCCGAACACTGCTAGTGGCTGTAGCAGTCGCTGCCAGACGCCGGTCGCCCGCGCCAGCAGTGCCAGTAGGATGAGGTTCACCCCAGTGGTGAGCAGAGTAAAGACCATGCTGGGCGGATACTTGACCACATTTAGGAAATCGATCCAGCTGTTCCCGGCGCGTGGGCGGATGTTGCCAAACCCGTCCACATAGCGAACCGCGGCGAAAGCCACCAGCAGTACCAGCCCGATCTTCCATGCGCGGTCAAACGCTCGCCGGGCGTCCTCCAGGAGCCAGTGTCCAAAGACCATGCCGAAGGTGACCAGCTCCAGCCACGGAAGCACAGGGTAGTTCGACCACAGCTTTGCGTCTCCGCCGGGGCGGATCAAAAGGAGATTGATCCTGTTCACCCCACTGACGGGAATCCTGCCCCACACACTGGGGTCGGGGTGCAACAATTCCGTTCCAACAAAGAGCACCAGCGTCAATAGCAGCAAGTGCGTTGGCCTCCAACCCAGCAGCAGGCTGCCAAGGATCATGGTGCCGCCCAAGGCGAACAGAACACCGATGTAAACCTCCGGCTCCCAGCCGCCAGGGGACAAACGCCAGGCGCGGTTCACTACCAGTACTTGCAGGGCAACCAGCAGGCCGCCTCGGACCCACAGATGCCCGAGGATGGTTCCCTCGCTCCAGCCTTGTACACGGCGGGAGCGGGCAAAGAGGACCATACTTGCGCCCATCAGCATGAAAAAGCCAGGAGCGCAGGGGTGGGTTACCAAGCGGGTGAGGAATGCAAGCGCGTCGTAGTAGACAGGGAACAGTCCGCCCCAGTACTCCCCTGGGGAGTGCTTCTGGGCGACCAAGAGGTTGGCATGATCGATGGCCATCAGAGTCATGATCAGACCGCGAAGCGCGTCCACAGGAAACACACGAGCGCCCCTCTGGCTGGCTTTCGTCGGCGTGTTGGCTTCGAGTTGCATGGCCATGGTTCTGTTCTCCGCTGGATGGTTCCGCGATTGTACCAGGAGGGGCTTTCCCATGCAAGAACACCTGATCAAGTTGTCGAAGCGCGCTGCTCTGCGAATTGAGCCGGGGACCGGGTGGCTTGCAGGCGTCTGCGCTAAACTATGTGGACGAAGACGCCTGCGCGCCGTCGGCGCGCTGCAGGGGAGCCAGCGCGTACGCCGCATGCCGGAAGATTGTCTCGAGCAATGGCGCCTCTGCCTCATCATCTGATGCTGAGGCCATCAGAAGAACCAAGTAGGTTGTCCCGGCGCCCTGCTCAGCGTTCGACGAAGGTGTCCAGGCAAGGGCCGATCGAAGCACCACGGGTCCTGTGTTCAAGGGATTCAGCTCGATGGTGTACAGATCCCAGGTTAGGCTGGCGCCGTGAAGTTGTGCGCTGGGTGCCGGGGGTTCCTTGAGACCGAACTCAGCGGATCCCAGTTGGAGGACATCTGGTACCGTCTTGCCTGGGAAAACCTGCTGGATCAGGATGGTGTGATCAGTGCGTGACCAGCCCCGCGCGAACTCACCCGGTGTTGTCTCGATCCAGCCACTGGGCACGATACCGCTGAAACCGAGATCCTGTCTGGCAAAAGGCTCGAGAATGATCCATCCTGTGCCCTCTCGGTGCAGGGACGTAGTGTGGTTGCTCCTCGAAGTGCCCCCAGGCAGTGCAGCCTTGGCAATGGTCAGAACGGCTTCTTCCAGCTTCGATGGTGAGTTCTCGTTACCGCACGTGATCACCACGAGCATGTCCAGTGTGGGGAACAGGGCGATGAACTGGTCTCCATAGCCCCGGGCTGCGAACCAGTCAATCTCCTGTCCCGAAACCTGGTCGGTGTGGATCCACCACTGATAACCGTAGCGAGAGTTCTGCCACGCCGCAGTGCGCGGCACAAATGACTGCACCACCCACTCTTCAGGCAACACCTGCACGTCGTTCCACCGTCCGCTGTTCAAGTACAGGTAGCCGAACTTGGCCATATCCCGCGGTCGCAGCTTGAGACCTCCAAAGGACCCACCGGTTGCTGGGTATCCATCGCCGACGGTCCAGAAGTACTCACTGATTCCGAGCGGGCCGAAGAGGTACTCCTCAGCGAACTGGTTGGCATACATGCCACTGGTTCTGTGGATAATGCCCGAGAACAGGTGCGTATTGCCTGTGCTGTAATTGAAGCGGGTGCCGGGCTCTGCGAGGAGTGGCTCTTCAAGAGCCCACTTCATCCAGTCGAGTGACGACGTCATCTGAGTGTGACTGTTCTTAGGGTCGCTATAGGCGTACGAGTTCTCGTCGTATCTCAGCCCAGAGGTCATTGTCAGGAGGTGCTCTAGAGTGATCTCGTCCTTGCGATGGTCCCACTCCTCTCCAACATACTCGGGAAAGAACGAAATGACCGGCTCGTGCACACTGCGGATAAAGCCCTTGCCGATTGCGATACCTACTAGCGCAGAAGTGACGCTCTTGGTGACTGAGTACAGACGGTGCAGCTTTTCTCTGCGATACCCGCGAAAGTACTCCTCGTACACCAGAGCGCCGTTCCGGACAATGAGGCAACTGTGGACGCGGTTGTAGAGACCCGCTTCGATCCGCTCTGCCAGCTGGATGATAGCGGCCACGTGCATGTCTTCGGCGGCCAATGAGGAGACTTTCCACCCATCGTCCAGTTGCTCAGGCGGCTTGTACACATAATGCGCTTTTGAGCGAACGGCAGTGCAACCGCTCGCCGCAAGGACTGCAGCCAGCAGCAGGATGAGCATCCTGGTCCTTCGGCTGCCAAAGTTGGAGGCGTTATGCTTTGCTCTGCTATTCGCCATCCCTCCCTCGCTCCGTGGCTGCCTGCTGGATACAGCAGAAGCTCTTCGCAGCCGGTCTTGGCTGATGCTCTTGTCCTCTCGACAAACGTGCCAGTCAAAGACAGAAGATGCCGTGATCTGGCTGAGGCACGGTCAGCGTGTTCCCGAGGTGCTCTCGGTCAATATGCCAGTTGGCGGACGGTCCTATGCCAGGTCGGCGCTCGCGCCCGGGGGAGTGGAGCAGTTATGCGCCAGATAGCCACGACGGCTTCGATCTCCTCCTCACCCATGGCACGAGCCACTGAAATGCGCTGGTGCCCATCTAGAACGAACCAGATGTCTCCCACGCGGATCAGTTCAACTGGTGGCAAGGGGACAGCCGCGATACGAGCAGCCGCCACACTCAGCCAGCGGTCCTTGTCACGGGAGTTCAGTGGATTGAAGTCCAGATCAAAGTCGCTGCGGCGTCCGGCACTGCCGCGGATCCGAGAAATCGGCGTGGTTTGGGTTCCGCTGCAATACCACCCCGGTATGGCATGCGTATCTCTTATTGAGTCCAAGTCAAGCAGCCAACCTGGGCGTCGAGTGATCGCAGCAGTGAGCCGCGCGCACCAGCCTCGGATGCGGGCCCGGCAGTACAATCGAAGCGCAGCGAGCTGTACCAGGGAGCCGGCATCCGTGAGACGCCGCCCGAAATGTGCCATGACCTGTTCAGTGATATAGTTACTCATCAAAGACTCCGGTCAGCCACGAGATAGAGTGAAGCAGCCGTGCTCCCCCTTAGCCAGGCCGGATGCGCCAGGAGCCCATCCGGGGGTCACGTCAAGGCCCGAGAGCCGCAATCAGGCCTGTTCAGCTGGTCTCAGCCTACCAGGCGCCACCGGGCGCGACGTTGTCTGACCGGCAAAGCGATCAGCTGGAGCGTCCGGAGGATTGCCCGTAGAGTTCAGATGCTTGAGAAGATCATTCTCCAACCGCTCTCGCGCCGCGGCTCTCAGCAGCTCTTGGTGCCTATACTTCTGGTTCAAGAACAACCCGTACCAGCTTTCCATCTTTCGCCTCCTGCACAGCGAGTGTGCGGTCTTGAATGTCAGCTGCGAGGTGGTGTTCAGGGCTCTCTTCTAGATACAGTGTAGCATACCTGACCTGCCGGCGCATCGGACAATTGGGTAATATTCGAACTGGCCAAGTGGCTAATCTTCTCCTCAGGTAGCTGGTCAGTGCTCGATTCGCCCTGACCACCCTGGCTCAGGCAATGCTGTTGCTGAGGGCGTGCTGCTACAGGGCCCTGCGGTGCGGTTGCTGTCGGCATCGGGGTGTCGATGGGGTGCCGGGATGTTTATCATGTTTGTCAAGATTGCCGGCAATCGCGGGAGGGGAGTGGTGTCTAGGGGGGCAGTGAGCGGTTGGTGTCGGCGGCTGGTGAAACGGGTACGCTGTGTCAAATCAGCACTTTGGCGGCGGGCGCAGACCAGGGTAGGCGCACAAAGCGGTTGTGGGTACCCTGCAGTGATGATTGCCTTCTGTATCTTCCCATTAGCTCTCCCTGGGCCAGGATGTGCCCCTCCATTGCCTGCAACAGCTCCTGCACACCCACCCCAGAGTCCAGTTCGAGGACGGTGTCCAGGGCATACAGCCTGAAGAAGTACCGCTGGGTGAAGGGGGGGCAGGGACCAACATAGCCTAGCCATTCTTCACTGTTCCGCCCATGTCGGCTACCGTCGGAGAGTTCTGCGTCTGGCGGGACGGCTTCTGGCAAACTGCGCGTCTCGGCGGGCAGGTTGTAGAGTAGCCAGTGCACCCAGGCTGTGCCGACCACCGACCTTGCGTCGGGGTTCTCAACGAGGAGAACAAAGCTCTGCGTACCTTGGGGTGGTTCGCCCCACGCCAACGGCGGTGAGAGGTCCTCGCCATCGCAGGTGTACTTCTCAGGGATCATTTCCTCTGGGCCAAAGGCAGTGCTCGTCAGTTCAATCAGCGGGAGGGGTGTCACTGAAGGTTCTACGGGGATGGCGGTGGGAGACGGAGCGGCGCCACAACCAGCAACCGCAACCATCAGAATGATAGTCATCCCTTTGTGCAGCCATCTCAGCCTCATGAGTGGTCTCCTCATTCTAGGGCCAGTCGGCCCCCACAGCGGGCAATCTAACAGGCACTGCTCCCTGTACTGCGCAAGCGGCACAGAAGCAGTCTGAGTCGAGCTCCGCAACAGCCAGGACTTGACTCGGCGTCCAGTGCTGGCCAGGCCTGTCGTTGAGCTGATGGTCGGTCCTGGCGCGCTACGGCCTCCAGTCGGGGTGCTGGTCGGAAGCGTCGTGCGCTGTCAATCGCAGCGCCTCGGTGCCGTCGACATTCAGCACATAGATGTCCCACTGACCGTCTGGGTTGGACTGAAAGGCCATTCGTTCTCCATCTGGCGCCCAGGTGGGGTATCGGTGATCGACCGCGTCGTGCGTTAGCTGCCGCAGGTTGGTACCGTCGGTATCAACGACAAAGATCTGCCAGTGTCCCTCACGCACTGAAGTGAAGGCGATCTGTTGGCCGTCAGGCGACCATGTGGGGTTGTCCTCTTCGGCGTCGCCACCCTCAACGAGCCGGCGCATGTTGTCGCCCTCCGCATTCTGCCGCGCGGCGGCCACATCGAGGATATGGATCCGGTACCCCTCGTCACGCCCGCTCGGGTGGGAGTGGAGAGCGCAGGCAATGCGCGTGCCATCGGGCGACCAGGCCGGGTCGAAGAAATCAGCGTCTGGGGTTACTGGAGTCAGGCACTGCTGGTCGGTGCCATCTGGGCTTATCGTGCACAGGCCGGTGTTTCTCCCGTTCCACTGGTCGAAGGCAATCTGTGCACCATCGGGGGACCACGCGGGGCGTCTGCTGTTGCGCTTGGACGTCAGCTGCCGCGCATCGGAGCCATCAAGGCCCACCACCCAGATGTCTTCGCGCCCTGCAGTGGGTTCTGCCTGGTACACTATCTGTGACCCGTCGGGTGACCATGCAGGATGCAAGTTGCGCCTGCTCGCGCCGGTATCGGTGAGCTGCGTCTGGTCGGTGCCGTCCGCATTCATCACAAAGATCTCGGCGTTGCCATCACGGTCCGAGACGAAAGCAATCACGCCACCCCCGCTGCCGCTCATCGCAGGCAGAGGAGTTGGGCTGGGCGTTGATGCTGGGGTAGCAGTCGGCTCGGGTGTGCTGCAGGCAGCAGCCACCGTCACGGAAATCACCGCCACGGAGAGCTGGATATGGCGAATGGACATGTAGCCCCTCCTCTTGCACAACGAGTGATAGCCTCAGCGCTCAATGCCCGATGGTGATAACAGTTCCAGCACCGCTGGGGACATAGTGATCACCAAAGGCCTCTGCAAACAAGGTTCGAGCTCTGTCACCAGTGCAGTGGCTGGGCGCCACTTTCTGCACACCCAGTTCGCGCAGGTCTTCAATGATCCGGCTGATGAGTCCGGCGCTCGATTCGACCAGGTGAAAGCCGCCCATCACCAGACTCAGTCCGTCGCCGGTAGCCTCACAGGCGCGACGTGCCAGCTTGACTACACCGGGATGCGCACACCCGGTGACCATCACCCAACCCTCTGCAGTCTGCACGATCAATGCCTGCTCCACACTGGTCTGTGAACCTCCTGACCATGTCAGAAAGCCCGTGCTGTAGAAGCCGGGCAGTATCTCCGTTGGTGAGTTGGATATCTCCACCAGTTGAGCGCGTTCACGCCAGGCGTCCTTGAGTTTTGTCCCAAAGGCCGACGGTGCAAAGATTGTGGGCTTGGCGCCAGTGTCCAACAGTGCGCCTAGCCCACCGGTGTGATCGCCGTGTTCATGCGAGAACACCACGGCGCCGACTGCCGCAGGGTCTTTGCCCAGAGCTCTCATGTTGCGCACGAGGATGTGCCCATCTGCGCCGGTATCGAAGAGCACCGTTGTATCGTCCGTCTCCACCAGGCAGGCAAAGCCCCAGTCCGTCTCCAGCGCTGGGTCATGCGCGTAGTTGTCGAAGACGATGGTGAGCGTAACTGATCCGACTTCTGCCTTGGGCGTGATAACGGGGACTGGAGTCGTGGGAAAAGTTGGAATGGCAGTCCGCGGGGCTGCTGGTACACAGCCCGCGACCAGGCTCACAAGCGCGAGCATTGAAGCGATAGCCAGTGATCGTAGTTTCATGATGTCTTCCTGGGATCAGTCTGTGTTCGGGCGACAGTGTGCTACAGGCTCACCTGCTGGCCACCGGTCTGATAGCCACCCACTGCTCAGGGTGAAAGCCGATCATCCTCGGGGCGCGCCCTTGAATCAAGGAGGTATTCATGCAGGCATCGTCAAGCTGTTCTGGCCACCTGACAATCTTCTCGTATGTGCCGTCGCCAGTGAAGTAAGTAACCGCCAGGCGCAGCGGGCCTTCCGGCAGTGCGAGCTGGTACTCCATCTCCCCAGGGCTCCCCGTGCCAATGGTGCTGGCCAGCCAGCGTTCCGCGAGCAGGAACTCAGCTTGCTGTTGATGCGCCTTGGTGCTGTCACTTGTGTCCCACCAGGTGAAGGAGAAGCTGCGAATCCGCTGCCAGCCCTCCTCAACGTGCTCATAGGCGGCCGTACCGAGACCAAGTGAGGAATGGAGGACACTGATCACGTCGCCTGAAGCGACGCAGACGCTGCCCACACTGTCGGTGCTGCCGCGGATGCCCAGGTACAGGTACTGGCCGTCGTGCAAGAGCATGAGGCGGCCACTTGGCGTAAGGTCGGCTTGGTATGCGACAGGCCACTCGTCCGGTGAAAGCGTGCCGTCCAGCACTGGTGCAGTCCCCCTCGGCACGCTAATGCTCAGATCCTGGGGTACTGGCGTGTCAGTGGGTGCAGGTGTAGCCAGGGGCGTTGGCTCGCCTCCCCCGCAACCTGCAAGCAGCGCCAATGCAATAACAGCTGTGGCAGCCAAAGCAAGTCGGATGGCCATGTCAGCACCTCTGATTGTTGGTGTGCATGTGGCTGTTGCCAATCAACAGGATCTGCAGTTCTGGCGCATCAGTCTGCTGGGTCTAGATTCACGTTGGAGTCGCTGTTGGGGCCAGGACGGCGGACGGCGTACACGAACTCAGCAACAGCAGCAGTGAGGCAAGCAAGAAGAGTCCCTTTCGTCATCGGCGTCCTCCACATGCCCGCAGCTGCCCAACCGCATTCTCACAGATGGTGCCGCCGTGGCGAATCACGAGCCGCACCTGGAGTGGCGGAGTACTCCCGATACCTCACAGGGTGTTGGCCTGCAGCTTTGCCAACGGCAGCGCGGCCGCTTGTTCTCAGCCCAAGCAGTGCTGGCTGATCAATCGACTGCGACAGTCCTGACCAAGCGGAAACCATTGCTGCCGCGATAGGACGGGCTGTCGGCACTGCGGAATGCGATGCGCAGCGTGTCTGCGCCCTCCTGCCAGCTGCTGGCGCGCCGTGATCGGTCGCGGCCCGCGGCGGGACCCATCGGGTCCTCGGCTGGCGATGACGCGTAGTAGTCTTCATCATACCAGTCCCAGCACCACTCCCACCCGTTTCCGCTCATGTCAAACAGGCCCAGTTCATTTGGCTTTTTGAGCCCGACAGCGTGAGCCATGCCATTCGAATTCTCTCCGTACCATGCCACTTCGTTCGCCTCGTTGCTGCCGGCGTAGAGATAACCCGCGCTGAGTGGTCCACCGCCGGCTGCGTACTCCCATTCAGCCTCTGTCGGCAGGCGGTAGCCACTGGCACTGAAATCGCACTTGGTCACCTTGCCTTTGCCGCTGTAGCACGGGGTGAGACCCTCCTTTTCGCTGAGCCAGTTGCAGTAGGCGATGGCATCGTACCAAGTGACACCGAACACGGGCCGCTTCCCACGCCCCCAGCCGCGATCGTCGAGTCTCATTCTGCCACGTGTGTCGTCACAGAACCGATCGTATTCCTCAAAAGTAACCTTGTGCCTGCCAATCAAGAACGAGCGGGTCACATAGACCGTGTGCGCTGGCTGCTCATCGTCATAACCTTGTTCCGAACCCATCTCAAAGCTGCCAGCTTCAACCAGAATCATCTCTGGGTGGATAGGCTCAATCACCATCGCAGTGGTCTGACCAGGCTGCACTGTCGCTGCGGGCAGAGTCTTTGCAGGCGCCTGCCCCATACAGGCGGCCAAGACTGTGGCAAGACCCACGCCTACCAACACGCCAACCAGGTGATCGATTAATGACTGGTGCCGCGCTGGCATTTCTCGCCTCGCAAGGAAGGTGTCAGGGACGCTGGGTCGGATCTGCGCCGGCTAGGGCTGCCACTCGAAAGCCCCAACGTCACAAACCGGTGCCGCTGAGCTGATGTGGATGGGTCGTGGCTCCCCGCGCTGGTCGGTCGGCGAGCTACAGGCGGTCGCGGGGATCACATCAATGGCTGGGCTGCCTGGGAGCAGCGAGTGAGTGAGCGTTCCGCCGCCATTGTCGGCCAGTGGACCGAGCGAGACATCGCCTGAGTGGTCGGAGGGACAACTGCCATCCGCTACCCAGTTGAAGAGGTTCGTATTGATCACTCCCTTTCCTTTGTATCCGCCTTCACCGCCGATGATGACGTCTTGCTTCATGTTGCCGGCCACGAGGCAGTTTCTCCAGTCCATTGTGCCACGGACATAGATGCCACCACCGCTCCCCGAGCTCTTGTTCTGAGCGATCGTGCAGTGGACAAGCTTCCCAGCACCCTTGATGTGCACACCTCCACCGGCGCCCACAGCCGTGTTGTTGCTGATGGTGCAGTTGGTGATCGTCGCCGTTCCTTCGCAGGCAACGAAGATGCCGCCGCCCTTGCCCAGCGCACGGTTGCCATGCACGCTGCAGTTCTCGAGGATCAGCGTACCTCGAAACCCATTCTTGATGCCCCCTCCAGAACCGCACTCGTACCCAGGTGGAGCCTCTCTATCACCCAGGTTGTCGCTGATGGACGAGTACACGACGGTCAGCGTACCCTGGTTGAAAATGCCACCACCGCGGTTGGCAGAGTTGTCGCGCACCACGCACCGCTCCACCGTCAGATGGCCGAAGTTAGCGATGCCGCCACCAGCACGTGGGTAGGAGTTCGGGTGACCGTGGCGGATCGTCATTCCCCGGATGCGCACCGTAGTGCCCTCAGGCACGAGGAACACTCGATCAGGTGCCCCGTCAGCTGAGCTGTGAGCCTGCACGATGCTGCGGTCGGCCCCCAGCCCTTGGACGGTGATGTCCTTGTGTACGGTGATCCCCGCTTCTACGTGGACCGCATCCATCACCGTGATCAGGTCACCGTCAGAGGTCTGGGCGCTATCAATGGCTGCTTGGATGCGAGAGAAGGTGCAGCCTTCAGCGCACACGGTGATGGTGATGGGTTCGGGATCATACTGCGGGGCTGGGGGAGTGGGCGGAGGGGACGGTGTGGAGGTGGGAGCTGGCGTGGGGACGGGAGTGGGCAGTGAGGCTTGGGCGCAGCCCACCAGTGCCAGCAGCAACACGACCATCAAAGTGCGGAGCCATCTGCTCTTGATCACTGAGCCTCCTGTATCGGTGGTAGCTAGTCCTACCTATTCTTACCCTACGAAGCGGCAGAAGGTTCAGATTGACCCTGCCCTTGCCTGACGCCCCAGGTCTCGGCTCAACACGGTCATAGGCTTCCAGTCTGCAGCAAATACCCTCCGCAGCGTAGTACGCTCAGATCGAGGCTGACACACCACCCTCTATTGTGCCACCTCTTCCGTGCGGATGATGACGCCCCGGTGAATGACAAGCCTCACACTGCTCAGCGCCTCCAAGTTCTGCAGCGGATCGCCATCCACCACCAGGATGTCGGCGAACTTGCCTGCCTCCAAGGTGCCCACCGTGCCAGCTCGCCGGCAAACATAGGCCGCATTGTGCGTCGCAGCCACGATGATCTGCATTGGCGTCATGCCGGCCTCTTGCATCCAATTCAGCTCGCGCATGGGCATGCCAATCTCAAGATCTTGGAGGTACCCAGAGTCGTTGCCCAGTGCTACCCTGCCGCCAGCCTCTACGAAGCGGCGCAGGTTGGCCGAGCCTCGACCTTCCAGGGCTTCGAGCGTCGGCACCCACGAAGTATCTGTGTCGACCATCCGCTGGATCAGCGCATCGGGTACGTGGTCCGTGGCGAGGTGGGCGATGTCATCAACACCGGCCTCCAGGGCGCGGTTCACGTCCCTGGCGCTCGTAGCATGGGCCGATACGGGGATGCCACGCTGGTGTGCTGTCTGTACGATGGCAGCAGCCTCGTCTGCTGAGAGCGTCGGTGCGCCCCCCGAGGTCAGGGTGATCTTGATCACATCAGCACCGTCATCAATCAGTTGGTTGATCTTCTGGCGGGCGTCGTCTTTCGAAGTAACAGTCAGGGATGGGAAGTTGTTCCCCGCGATGGGGTAGCCGTTGGGAACGGTCACCAGCGGGCCGGCGGCGATCAACGACGCTCGTCTGGGGTCAGTCTGGAGCCTGTCGCGGGTGGCGAAGTATGGGAATCCTAGGCGCTCGCCCAGATCTCGTACCGTAGTCACACCTTCGCGGGCCCAGATGGCCAGGTTTCGCCCTTGGTAGGCGTTGTGCACGTGGGCATTGATAAAGCCTGGCAGGATGGTCGCGTCTGGCAGCTCGATGACCTCAGCCTCCGGTGGAACTGCCAGGTCTTTGCGTGGGCCCACAGACACAATACGATCCTCGAGTATGACCAGGGCAGTGTCTTGCAATGGCTGGGCGCCGGTCCCATCAATGAGGGTGCCAATCAGCACCAAGGGCAGCCCTTCAGGCGCGGCCCACTTGTCGATATCCACGCCACCAATCGTCTCGCCCGCTGTGACCACAAGGGTTCGAGGCGGAGGATCGCTGCACTCGTCGCCTGGCTCGCAGAATGCATGCGCTCCCCTTAAACTGAGATCCGAAAGCCAGGCGTAGGTGCAGTAGGTCCCTTCCGGCAAAGCTACAGTGAACTGGCTCTGCCCTGGCTTCAGCGTAGTGACCGAGATTTCTTCCGTCGTTGTGTTCTCAAAGTGCAAGTGCACCGCAGGCCCGTCCAGCACAGCTGCGTCTCTGGGCGGCAGCAGAATGCGCCCGCTGATCGTCCCGCAGTTCGGACATGGCGTGACGGTCGGCGGGACGGCCGTCGGGTTGATCGCCGGCCCTGCACACCCGACGGCCAGAGACAACAATGCCATGATTGCGCTATAGCGCCACCACCGGCTCATCATGATGACACTCCTCTACATGGGCTGCGAGCCTATCAATCATCGGTGCGGTGTGGAAAGCGGGAAACGACTGCATCGGCGTGGAATGGCCTATCAGAACTGCGGGATGTCGAGCGGAGCGCATTGGTCCCGCCTGACAAATCCGGGATCAAGCGCCCGCGGCATCTGCTCCCCTCACCCAGCGCCGTCACAAACTCGGACACTCTCAGCAGCGGAACGACCAACCTCCGGCCGGTGCGAGACCATATCTGAAATTGGTCTCGTCACTTGACCGCCACGGAGAAGCCAACTGCGAAGCCATGGGGCAACGGAATCACCAGTCCGAGCGCCAGATGCTTCGTGTGTCCCAGGCGGTGGCCAAAGCAACGAAGCTTGCTACCAGAAAGCACCTGAGTCAGAGCTGCTGCACTGCCATGGCTCCGCATCCACCACATTCGGCCATCTCGCGCGGTTCACGCCTGGATCGTCAACGAGTGAGAGATGGAGCTGACGGCACATGTCAAGAGGATCAGGACTGCTGGCCTACTTTGCTTGTGCCCGCCAGCCTCTGGCGCTGGCTCCTTTGCCTTGGGGTGGTCGGCTAAGCAACGTACTGGGCAGACAGTTCCCCAAGCACCGCAACCTTGTCCTTATGCTCGTCCCAGCAGTGCGGCGAAGTAGCGCTTGACGGAGAACGGCTGCCCGGAGAGCAGCATCTGAGCACGGAACACGGTAGCTACCGCTCGCATGACGAGCACTGCCGTCGCCGCCATCAGGCCCACAGCCAGCAGCGGTTGCCAGAAGGGCACGCCTCCCACTGCTAGCCGAGTAACCATCGCCACCGGCGCGGTCAATGGGAAAAGGCTCAGCACGACAGCCAGGGTCCCGTTCGGATTCTGAATCAGGAGCATCATGAAAGCGATCGGGATGATCAACGGCCAGATGACCACTACATCGGCCGACGAAGAGCCCATCTGATTGGGGCCAGCCAGCGCACCGAGGCCGCCAAGCAGGCTCGCGTACACGATGTAGCCGAGAATGAAAAAGACCAGCGACCAGAGCACGATGGATAGCGGCAGTTGGACATCGGCCGGCAGGTTGAGAGTCTGGCCACCCAGACGCATCATGGCGTATCCAGCCCCTGCCCAGACTAGTGTCTGCAGCAGGCCGACGATGGCCAGCCCGAATACTTTGCCCGTCAGCACTTGCCGCGGGCTGACGGACAGCATCAGTACCTCCTGCACCTTGTCCTTGCGCTCGTTGCCCACGCTCTGACGCAACAGGCTCGACGACATAATGATCACAATGTACAGGACCATTCCCGTGATGTAGGGAATCCAGTAGGCGGGACCCTCTCCCACCTCGCGTTGCGGTTCGGACGCTGCAGCAGTCACCTTGAGGTCCATTGGGTTCCACACCTGGCGTGCTCGGGTCACGTCGCCGTTGAGCAGGTTGACCAGCAGCGTCCAACGCATCACCCAGGACTGCCCCTTGGGCGAAAACCCGCTTAGGTCAGGATAGACATACACAAACTCGCCCCGCTCGACATAGTTCTCGGGTACAACATAGTACGCTGTGATCTCTCCTGTATCGAAGGCCCGTCTGGCGCTATCTTCGTCCGCGTATGCCACCAGATTGGCTCCGATGTCGGCCGGAATGGTCTGAATCAGGCCACTATGGTCCACATAGCCCTCGACCTTCAGCGCACCCTGTCCACCGGAGCTGGGGGACGTACCGCTCGGAGGTACAGCGCTTCCCGTCAGCAGCGGCCGGGCAAAGAGCACCAGCGCCAGGACCACAGGCACGCCAATGGTTGCCAGCAGCCACGATCGCCTGGTGACGTTTACCAGGACTTCGTTGCGCAGCACAAGCCACGTCTTGTTCATCGCTACCTCCCACCCACCGCTGGTGCGCCGGACGACTGTGGTGCAGCCGAGCTGCTGACGAGCTCACGCCAGCTCAGGCGCTGGCCGTAGCGCAGCATTCCCCTACGAAAAGCTTGAGCTGCCAGCCATATCGAGCCCAGCGCGGAAAGCGTGAGTATACCTACGCTCGCCGCAAGCTGCCACACGGGCCAGGTGGAGAAGGAAACGCGCAGGCAAAAGGCCATCAGCGCGGTGAGGGGAAACAAGCTCAGGCCAATCGCCAGTGGGCTGTTTGGCTGCTCAACCAGCGCAACGACGCCGTAAAAGGGCAACCCAAACACGAGGGTGATTAGGCCGCCCAGCTGCTGGCTTTCCTGGGCATCGGCGACCGTTGAACCCAATGCGGTCATTAGCCCGCAGTACAATACGAAGGATGGAATGGCTACCAAGGCAATGGCGGCCAAAGCACTGGGCGCGATGCGGATTTGAAGGGCCCATTCAACGCCCAGCACGTGACCGGCGAAAAGCAACGCCAGTGCGATCAAAGCTATCCACGAGACGAACATAGTCAGGCCCATGCCCACGACCGCCAGCACCTTGCCGCCGATCAGTTGCTCAGGTGACATGGATGTGGCCAGTATCTCCATCGTGCGATTCTCTTTCTCCTTCACAACGGCTTGCAGCAGAGTGAAAGAAGTGGCCATGAACAGAATCATGAAGGTGATGCTCATCAGGATCGGCGTGAGCACGCTCATGACCTGTCCCTCCACAAGCTCGCGGCTGCCGTCCGGTGTGCGCACGACCAACGTGCTGCCGCTCACTACGCGGTGCACGATCTCCGGACGCTGGTCGGCCAGCAGATTGACCTGGAGAAAAGCCTCGAACCTCTCGGTTGCGTTCTCGCCTGGCGGCCTGGTGTAGACGAGCTCCACCTCTCTGCTTTCCGAATACCTCTCAGACAACACGTAATAGGCCTGGATCTCGCCGGCCTCCAGGGCGCCGTGCGCCACCTCACGCGAGTCGTAGGGGATCAACGAGACTGGCCTCTCCAGCAGTCGTGTCAGGGGTGACCCCCTGTCGGCTGGAGGCGCAACGGGCTCCGATAGCCACCCCGACTGATCGACATAGCCGACCGGCCGTCCGTCTTGCTTCATCAAGTCGGTCATGATGCCCATGCCAATCATCAGCCCGAGAAACAGCGGCACGCTGAGAATGGCAAACAGAAAGCCCCTGTTAAGCACGTGGTTCCTGTATTCGTGCGCGGCGACGCGCCACAGCTTGGACATCATCTAGCCCCTTCCTCCACTGCCTTGATGAATATCTCTTCTACAGTGGGCAAGGCGATTTCGAATCTCTCCAGGGCCACGTCTTGCGCCATCAGCGCTTTGAGTACCGTCTGAGGCGTAGTTCCTGGCGATAGCGTCCATTTGATGGCGTCATTGTGCTGCCCGACCTGCTCCACACCGGGCACGCGGGGCAACTCACTGGCCGCCCGCACCAGGACCTGGTTGCCGGAGTACTGGCGTCTGATTTGGTCCAGATCCCCGTACAGTATGTTGTAGCCGTCGTCGATGAGCAGGATGCGGTCGCACAACTCCTCCACCTGGTGCATCTGGTGCGTGGACATGATGATGGTCTTGCCTCGAGCGCGCAGATCGCGCATCAGCTCTTTAACCATCTGCGTGTTCACTGGGTCGAGGGCAGTGAAGGGCTCGTCGATGATGACCAGTTCAGGATCGTGGAGGATGGTGTTAATGATCTGCGCCTTTTGCTGCATTCCCTTGCTCAGCTCTTTGACCTTCTTGGTGCGGTGAGGCGTGAGGTCAAACTGGGCGAGGTACTCCAATACACGTCGCTTCGCTTCAGCGGCAGAAAGGCCTTTCAACCTTGCCAAGTAGGTGAGGCAGCGTTCAAGAGAGATGTCCTGGTACAGGCCGCGCTCCTCGGGCATGTAGCCGATCCGCTCCTTCTTCTCCTCCGACATCGGCCCGCCCAGGATCGAGACGGTACCGCGATCGGGTTTGAAGAGGTCCAGCATGATGCGGATGGTGGTGGTCTTGCCAGCACCGTTTGGGCCGAGCAGACCAAAGATCTCGCCGCGCTGCACTGAGAAAGAGACGTCTGCGACAGCTTGCGTGGTGCCAAATGACTTGGCGATGTGGGATACTTCAACAGGGTTCATTTTGATTCTCCTCCGAAAGCCCAAGGGAGTGTCCCCCATTCCTGGGCGTATGACGGGCCCTTCCAGACCGCAGGTTGGACCCGCGGGCAGGGTTCACAGCTACATCTGCGCCTCCCGGTCTGAGCGTAGTATAGCTGGCAGCTGGGTGAGTTGTCATCACCCAGTCTAGGTGATTGCGATGGGTGATATCGAAGTGAGACAGCCATCCTTCTCGGATGTTCCAAGAGTGTGTCCTGTACAGACGCTCTTTCTACCATGCTCGGTGCTGCCTGCGCAGGTACTGCTGAATCCCAGGCCGTGACTCTTGCAGAGGCCTGGCGCTTCGGCATGGTGCTGACACGCTCGGTCCTTACAGCGCCTACTGTCAGCGGTGCGGCGTGCACCAGCGCCCAGCCCATTCAACTCCTCGAACCACCCTTCAGGAAGCGCGACACGGAGCAAGCCGCGCGTTGGCATGTCCAGTCATCGGTACTCCCTTCTATCCTCAAGCCTTCCCTTGCCACGCTTCGTGCTTCACCGCGTGGACGGACTTGCTGCCTGGGCAGCTCTGCGCCATGAGGATTGCGCTCGGCCAGTGAAGCTATTTCTGTCTGTACCAGACGGTAACCGCAAAGCCGTAGGGGGAGTTGCCGTACGCGGACTCTGTGATGGCGACTATGTCCTCGTCGTTCAGCTGATTGGCGAAATCCTGGGCACTCTGTCTCACCCGGTCCCATCGCTGCAGCACAGTCCTGGGGTGCCAGCCGAACCACTTGTAATCGCTGAAGGTTCTGTAGTGGATCATCTGTTCCCTCCTGGAGCCGAGAACCCTGTAAAGCCACACCTACTCGTGCTCTCAGATTCAGCATACAGCAAACCAGCCGGGTTTTCCTGAAAGCAGGCCGGCAGATCGCCGATAGAGGGCTGACATTGCCTGACTCCAGTTGTGGCCTGCGGAAGAGTCAGCGCTGCATAGGCGGG
>Ga0209427_10002474_pt1 | contig 21735 bp, 21 predicted proteins | sample DeeMarSWOR136_30_FD_187465 | JGI IMG/M metagenome (GOLD analysis project Ga0209427, IMG submission 187465) | Marine sediment microbial communities from White Oak River estuary, North Carolina - WOR-1-36_30 (SPAdes) (version 2) | ecosystem: Environmental > Aquatic > Marine > Intertidal zone >...
TGCCAAAAATTGAAAAGTTTGAGAAGAAAATTGCTTGGATTGTCTCGGGTTCTCTAGGGATATTTATCTGTCTCACCGCTATTCTTCTCCTCAGGGACAGCCCTCTCTTCGATGAATATTTCCTGTTAGCTGTGGTGATCACCGTTTTTCCTCCCGCTGTTCTCGATTACGCGGACTATCGGTGGAAGAGAGCAATAGACAAGCGTCTTCCAGACCTTTTTCGAAGCATAGTTCAAGCCCAAAAAAGTGGGATGACCCTGCCGCAGGCGTTGGAGGAGGCGTCTAAGAGGAATTATGGACCTTTAACCAAGGAGCTGGAGAAGATGGTGGCGCAGATGAGTTGGGGAGTGTCCTTCGAGGAAGCGCTTCAATCTTTTGGCAAGCGTGTTGACACCGCTCTGGTAGGGCGAACAGTTCCCTTGATTCTTGAAGCCCAGAGGTCAGGAGGTAGAGTTGAAAAGGTTTTTGAGCCGCTTGAGAAATTTGTGCATACAACCTTGACGTTTGATGATGAGCGCAAAACTCAGACTAGACCTTATCTTGCGATCATCTATGTAGCCTTCTTTGTCTTTCTCTTCACTATTGTCATGCTCTTCAAATCCTTCTTTGTTGACATGTCGGATTTCTCCACCGGCCAGTTCACGTTGATGGCACCTCAGGAAGCAAGAAGCGTTTTTTTCCACATGAGCGCAATCCAAGGCTTCTTTGGGGGTCTTGTGGCTGGAAAAATGGGTGAAGGAACAGTTGGCGGCGGTCTGAAGCACAGTGTAATTCTTCTGACCTGCGGGTATCTAGCCTTTAAGTTCATCGTGTAATGGAGCGGAAAATATGAGAAAACTGTGGCGGAGCAGGAGGGGAATAACCCCGGTCTTGAGCAGTCTCTTAATGACGGTTATCGCAGTTGCAGGTATGTCAATCGCTATTACGGCTACTTATGTTATCACCGATGGGCTTCACGACAATATGGGTGAACGCCTCATTGTTGAGGACGTTTGGTTTGCACCAAGTCAAGTTTCGTTGTATCTTCGTAACGTGGGCAAGGTTTCGATCGAAGTAGCCGCTGTGTACATAAATCGTACAGACCAATCGTTTACGCCTCTTGAGTTGGAACAGGACAAGCATGGTTGGTTGACTGTCACTTACAGCTGGAGTGCAGATTCTTTGTATGAGATTAAGGTTGTAACTGGGAGGGGAACCATTGTTGTGGATTATTACATGTCGCCGTCTTAAACGGGATCGGCGGGGCATCAGCAACATCATAGTCGTTGCCCTCAGCCTAGTGATTATCTTGGCTATAGTCTCGAATATTGTGTTGTGGAACTACGAGATGACCCAAGTGGACTGGGAGAAAATGAAGGAGAACGTTATCATCACCAACGTTGCATCCGGCAACGATCTTCCATGGTTTACTGCGCAAAGCGAGTACACAGTTAACACTGGAAGCAAAACGGACGGCACATACATTAATACTCAAGTTGTCGATGGCAGCTTTGAAAGTTTTGTGGAAACCAGTGGTGGCGGTTCAAGTAATATAACGCTTATCAACGCCGAAAGCTTTGAAGGCAGTTGGCCTCCTTCTGGCTGGAGTGAAACAGGTAACTGGGAAAATGAAGCCGATTATGCATATGATGGAACATATTCAGCGGATTTTGACGGGTGGTCTGGCGGTCGATCTGGATACTTGACTTCTCCAAGCGTGAACTGCTCAGATGCAGATGCGATTTATGTAGATTTCTGGTGGTATGACCTTGATCTAGACGACAACCAGTTACTGATTGAATATTACGATGGCAACGCATGGGACACACACACAGATTTGAACCAGCTTGAGTCCGGAAATGGTTGGCATCACTACACAGAAGCAGTCACAGACAGCCAATATTTTGTTTCAAACTTCCAGATTAGATGGTGGGCTAACAGCCTTTGGAGAGACATAACAGGATGCGTTGACTTGATTACTGTGAAAAAGAGCGGGGGCAGCAGCTTGTCTTCTCTTGATCTGACTGGACAATTTACAGTCGATTTGTCCACATACCCGCTCGCAAACATTCAAACAATCGAGATACAGTTGAGATACAGGGCTGATGACTCTTCGGAGAATTGGTATCTTCAAGCCTACAATTGGACATCCTCTACATACAGCAACGTTGGCTTCAATTCCACCGCAGGTCATACGCCGACAACGGGATGGGACTACTACACGGTGAATCTCACGGATACATGGCAAAGTTACGTTAACGATGACGGTCAAGTGAATGTCAAATTTGTGGATCAATACGCCGATAGCAAGCAAACATCAATTGACATAGACTTTCTGGGAGTAAGAGTGAAAATGGATGGAACTCAATTCATCTTCGAAAATGATGGAAGCCTAACCATCCATCTGGTCTCATTGTGGATAATCAATTCAACAGACCATCAACGCTACGACATAAGCATCTTCGTAAATTCTGCAGAGACCAAAAATTACCTTCGTGACGATATCTCTTTACCAACAGGCAGTTACACCGTTAAAGTTGTAACTGAGCGGGGAAACATGGCAGTCTATTCTGGAAGCTAACTTAATCGGTTATACAAGCTTTCAAGTAATCTATTGCCGTGCTCTGATTTTTTGCTTCAATCAGATTTATTTTGTAGAGTGATGCCAGTTTCCTGCCGTTCTCGCTCATCTTCGGAATCGCAACCAGACAGGCCCTGTCTGGGGTAGCGTCGAAAATCTTGGCGAACATGGCGATCACCGGCTGCTCAGATACAACATTATCCGAAGTGGCAAAATCAATCGCGGTTACGTTCTTTTTCTTTCCAGCGGAGACTGCGGTTAAGTCAAACATGTGGCGGGTTCCAGATTTTCCATTCAAGAAACCGGGACTCTCCACTTTGAATCCCCGATCTTCCAAGAATTCAATTATGGGGATTGTCAGAACACAGCCTAGTGTTGCCTCTTGCGCGGCTTCTGGGGTCAAACTGTAGGAGTAGACGTCTTTGTAAATGGCTTCATCGAAAGTGAAGTTTTGGTGGCATTCACGGCAAAAATGGGCTGGAACCGGAATGTCAAAGCTTTTTCCACATTGGTTGCAGGTGCACCATACTCCTGCTTTGTGATAGTCCACATCAGGATTAGTTAATTCTTTGTTGCATCTGGGGCAAACCAGTTTGTCGTCTTTCTGGAAGTGGTCTTCGGTGTCGATGTATCCACATTTTATGTGCTCAATCAAGGAGCTCTTCTTCACGTTGAAAGATTTGCAGTGGGGACAGGTATAATGTACAGAAAGGTTTGCTGAACTACACGACGGACAATAGACGATTTTGTCGTAAAGCTTCCTCTCCAGAACACCGCCCTCAAACATTTTTTGCAAAAATTTCTCTGTGTTAACAGAGTTCCCCACGATCTCATCTATAACCGGATATCTAAAACCCTGTTTCGGGTCGTAAACCGGATTCAATACGCCAAGCTCTTCGCTAACAAACTTGCTGATAAGAAGCTGAACTTTATGATCTTTGTACAGCTTAAGCAGTTCCTTTTTTGAAGCTTTAGGCATGCATTGTCTCCTTTTCTGAGTTGCGGCGCAGGATTTCCTCTTAACCGCTTCTAGGATGCATGCTATGCTTTAAACTGATTTAAAATGTTGTGGATGGGAAATTTATACTTGGCATTCAGCTTTTCATTACATAGCATCCATGATATTCTAGTGTGTAAGATAATCTGCAGGAAATGCCTACTGTTTACATGTTGAAGGAATGAAATGCAGGACGAGCCGGAACAAGTCAAAATTAAATAAGAGGATTATTATTCCTAAGTAACATTAATGAAGCGTGTTGAAGGCACATCAAGGTTGAGGGAACAATTAATGGCATCTGGAGGAAAAGGAGACCGCTTAACTTTCGGTGGCTGGACTGCCCCGAAGGGACTACTGACAATAGGTTTGTTTCTAGTCTTAGCGTTCATCTCCGAGTTCTTCATGGTTTCTTTTTTTATGGGTTCAGGACTAACAGAAACGTCTGCATACCCATTACCTGTCAGTCCTCTGTTTCATCTTCTTCCCCTCGCGGTGATACTTGTGTTAGTTTCAAGCTGGATGTACCTTACGAACCACATAGCCACGAGACCGCACAGAATATCCCCAGCCAAGGTCTCAAAAATTCGAAGAAGACGCCCGAGAAGAACAACAAAATCCACACGGGGCATCATGGGAGCAGTCAAAAAGGTTTTCAGCAAAATTGACTCAGTGTTCCTTCGTTCCAGCGGCGGTTTATCTGCGCCACGGCGGCTCTCTTTTGGCAGCTTAGCGTTTGAAAGCACCGTGACTGTCATAACGATTTTTCTGTTGTCGAGTATTTTGCTCTCTGTTCTGGTGTACCCTAACCTGTTCACCGATTTCGCGGCTGGATTTTACAGCGAAACTTCTCCTTTGCAGGGTTTTATGCAGTCATTGGCTGAAGGCGTGGTTCCCATTGCCAGTGGCTTAGACTCCATTGCTTCCAGCTTCCGAAGCGCCTTTGAAGGTATTGTTTCAACCAAACTGCCGTCCTTAACAGAGGGGGACCTGTTGTGGAGGTATGTTATCTGTCAGAATGCGGCTGCGTGGATTTCAGCCATTTCCGCTTTAGCCTATGTGCGATATTTCTCCAAGACACACTATAGAGGCAAATAGGTGACAGCTTATCAGCCGCTCAACCGTTTTCGAGTTAATGATACATGTTTATTATAGGTGCATAAGCCTTTTATCGAATTTTATTGACTGAGAATTAATGGAGGCGGCTTAATTGTCCAGGAAAGTATTGTGCAGAATAGCTACGCTGTTTTTTGTATGCTCAGTTCTGGTTAATGTTTTACCCGTGTGGGCACTTGACACTCTGCAGCCCTCCGATTTTATGCTCGAGTCCTGGCAGAAGGAAATCGATTTCTTTGATTACGTGAGACTACACGCTGCAATACATGGCAAGACACCCCCACCCGAAAACTCGCACGCATACCTTAATCTTGCATACGTGAATGTTTCGGGGCTGCAGATGCTTTCTGCTGGACTATTCAACATCACAGACGAAGAAAACGCGCTGACTATTCCAATCCAAACTACAATGCTGCATTACAAGTCCAGAGACGGATTAAAAGACGTTGTAACCGCCTCAAGCTTCGTGATGCTTATGGCATTCAACGAAACCGCAAACACAGTTTATGAGCAGTCACCAGACAGGAACGACACGTTATACGCGTCTTTCAGTCTAGGCTACGATTTGGATGATCTTTTTGCTGGGAATTCGAAGCCTGATTTGAACAGCAAAACTGAGGTGATACCCTTAACGTCAACAGAGGATGGGCTTGTTTGGAGTTGGGGCATGAAGTACACTGACCTTGCTGTGTTATGGTGGAAAACGTCGATTGATCCAGATAATCCGGCGCGCGACCCTAGACCCGTAGCTTTGACGGTTTACGATGAGTTGACGTTCACTTATGAGCTGAGAATTGACCCCGAAACTGGGGAGGCAACTCTGAGCATGAACTATGTGATAGGCAAGATGCGTGAACTGTGGGTTTTTGCGTGGCTATGGGTTATTCCCTTCCCTTTTCATTACAATGCAACAGGATGCTACAGACTGAATGGACAGCAGATCTCAGATGAAACAATATACGATTTCATCAGCAGCCAAGGAATCCAGATGAGCACAGTGAATTTCCAGTGCACAGTAATCCTTGACCATTCAGCCTACTTTGAAGCTTCAGGCGCCGACGTCCAAGACGGCGAGGTGGTTGTTGACGACTCGATAATAGAGACTTTTGCTGATGACGACGAAAAAATCTTAGACGCTGACTTCACAACAAAAGACTCATACAAGCTATTCAATTACACTCTTGACCAGACAGAAACATCCTACGAGACATATCAGACCACAACAAGAACATGCAAGATAGCTGGCTTTGCAGACAACCCCATATTCGCTGTTCACACGTCACTGATGCGGTTTATTCCGGTTGTGCTGGCGAGCATGGACCCAGAGTTGTATGAACAAGCCAAAGATCATCTGCTGGACATGGACTATGCTGACTACTTCTACCTTACAGCTTACCCAGAGTACAGCGGCTACAGAATAGAACATGACCCCACAATAACTGCCTACTGTCACCTAACAACCAGTGAACCTCCGCCAGAAGATAACGGAGAGGATGCGGCGCCAAACAGGGGAGCAATCCTCGTGATTATCCTCATCATAGTGGCAATCATTGCCGTAGCAGTGTTTATTCTCGGAACACAAAAATAATAATGCCAAAAAGCAGTCAACAACTTTGTTTTTTCGGGTATTCAGGCAAAACTGATAAAAAGCATTATGTTTCATAGGAAGTTTATGCTAAACCCAGTCTTCTCAGTGATCACAACAGGAAGGCGCGAGCAAGATAGGCGAATCCTCAAAGAGACTTTTAACAACTGGGAGATAGCGAAGAAGGTTTTTGAAGAGAAGACTGGAAAAAGCAAGGCAATAGAGTTTTTGATTGCCGATGCGGGAGAAAACGCGGAGTTTCCGGAAATTTGTGACTCTACAGTAATTTCTCCTGAGGAATACGAGAAGTACAGGAAGGAGCTCTGGAAAGCGGGAATAATCAAGTATTCAGAGTGGGATACTCCTGCAATAGGAAGGAATTTAGGGTTCAAGCATGCCAAGGGGCGGATAATCGTTTTTCATGACATGGACTCCTTATTCTCTACGGGAACCCAGATGGATGATGCATACCTTTTTTCTGAATTGGATAAATATGAGAACTATTTCGAAGTGATGTATTACGCCTTCAAAAGGAAGGACGTCGTCGCTACAGTTCCATCTTTGAGGCCAAGAGACAGCCTTACGCTGGGAAGAAGATTCGGGATTATGGGAGCCAACTTTTTGACACGTTTTTCCCTCAAGTTTCCTACAATCGAAATCTTGGGAATACCAGTGAGTGGAGCCAGCGTTCCTGGATGTAGCATAACCTTGCTGTATGATGTTGCCTGCAGAATGTCTAGAAACGGCTGTGGACCCTATGATCCGGAGCTGGGAGTGTCCGAGGATCAAAAAATTTCTAGGTTGATAGCGAGGTTTGGAAGGATTTCCTATGAACGAGAGGCTGGAGTTTTCACGAGAACTCGGAACAGAGTGAGTGAAGGCTATGATATCGCCAAGTCTCTTGGCTATGCCATAAAGGGGTCTACATATTACCTATTTCCGGGGCTTTTCAAGTATCGTAAGCATTCTCTAACAATCTGAGAAGCTAGACATTTTTAGCTGGCAATGAGATTCCATTATTTTTCCAGTTCAGAAATCCATTTGTCAAGCTTTTCTCTGGCTTCTTCGTCGCCCATTTGAATGAGGGGATGCTTCATCAGGTATGCGGAAGCGTAGGTTAGGTTGCCGCTGACCCCTTTGTCTAGTGCCAGTTGTGCGCATCTTATCGCGTCGATTGCTACTCCGCCTGAGTTGGCTTTGTCGTCTACATCCAGTCGGATTTCCATGTTGAAGGGTATGTTTGCGAACATTCTTCCTTCTATTCTGATGAAGGCTAGTTTGGTGTTGCCTAGGAAGGGGATGAAGTCGCTTGGTCCGATGTAGATGTCCTTGTCGTTCAGTTTCTGGTTGTCTGGGATTAGGCTTTGAACGGCTTCTGTTTTGGATATTTTCTTGCTCTCCAACCGCTCCCGCTCCAGCATGTTAGCGAAATCCGTGTTTCCGCCAACGTTGATCTGGTAGGTTCGGTCTATCACTGCTCCTCGGTCCACGCAAAGTTTGGCCAATGTTCTGTGGGTTATTGTTGCCCCGATTACCCCCTTAACGTCGTCTCCCACGATGGGTAGACCCGCATTTTCGAACTTTTTCAGCCAGCCTTTGTTGGATGCGATGAAGACGGGCATGCAGTTTATGAAGGCGCAGCCTGTTTTGAGGGCGATGTTTGCCCAGAATTCTGTGGCTTTCTGGCTTCCTACAGGCAGGTAGTTGATTAGGATTTTTGTTTTTGTGGTTTCTATCTCTTCGATTGCTTCTTTCTCAAGTTCTTGTTCTGTTTTTGTTTGGTTGATTGGTTTGATCATGCTTGCTACGTAGACTCCTACGCCGTCGAGGATTGGGCTTTCTTTCACTTTTCTGGTGGTGCAGTTTGAGACGCTGTCAACCCAATCGACGTAGTTTGGGTCTGAGAAAACGGCTTCGTTTAGTGGTTTGCCCACTTTGTTTTCTCCCACATCAAAGGAGGAGACAAATTCCAGGTCTTCTATGCCGTAGCCGCCGATTTTTTCGTGCATTAATCCCAGTGTCTGGATTTTTTTTCGCTTGTAGATTTCGATTCCTTGAGCTAATCCAGCGAAACAGTTTCCTACTCCAACTACGCCAACCCTAATTTTTCCCATGCAATCACATTCTGTCTTTTACTCTGAGCAAATAGTAAGTGGTTCTTCTTTATTTGTTTCGGTTAAAAAAGGACATATCGGGCAGGATTTAGACTCTTCGTCGTGCTGGGTGTGTTTAGGGTTTTTCGTCTGTTTTCCAGAGGCGTTTCTCGTACGCGGTTTTTGGGCGAAATTTTCCCCGGTGTTTCCTGATGGACGATTTTCTGCGGGAGACGTTTTCGAGCCTGGCTTGCGCTATGGCTATGCGGGTCAGGGATGGGGCCTTCTTTTTTCTTGGTTTGTATTCTGGAAGGGATACTAGGGGCGAGGTTTTCTTTGGTTTGCTTTCTTTTTCTGGTGTCACTATGTTGGGGCGGGTGAAAATCACGGTTTTTTCTTCAAGGTTTACTTCCTTTATGTTCCAGCCTATGCTCTGCCAAGCTTCTGCGTGAACTGAAGTGCTGTTTTTCCACCATTCAGGGTTTTGGTGTGCGGATGCTGGAAGTTCTTTGCCGATTATTCCCTCTATCTGCGAGAATCGGAGTCTAACCCATCTGGTCCACTTGGCTTTCTGGGACAAAAATAAAGTAAGGGGAGTGTATTTGCCCTTGAATGCGAGTTTGGGTGCAACGTATCTTCTGGCGCAGTTCAGGCAGACCAGATATTCGCCGTCGCGTAGGTCTTCGGTTATGCAGCTTCTGCAGAACAGCTGTTTGCAGCGGGGGCAGCGAGTGAGCTGAGATGGAGGCACTGTCCGTTTGCATAGGCTACATTGATTGGTTGGTTCTGGAGGGCGAGTCCCCCCTATTGGAATAATAATGTCGCGCACCGAACTCAACGCCTAGACGATAATACAAGAGGAGCCGACAAAAGATAAACGTAACTAAAAAAAGGTGTGCCTTTCTTCTGAAAAAAGACTGATTTCAACAATACGCTGTTATTAGGAGCCTAATAGCAGCAGATTGATGAAAAGAATATTTTTTTCTTTTTTCGAGAAAACGAATTTAAGAGAAGTTTATATCTCGCGCTCAGTTTGATTTTTAGTTGTTGCGTGATTCTAATGGTTAGTTTGGAAAAGAAGACTGTTTTGATCTACGAAACATTTGGAATGCTTTTCATAATCCTTCTTGGAAGTCTGCTACACTTTACTTTCGAGTGGTCTGGTTTCCAGCCAATCGTTGGCGCATTCTCAGCCGTAAACGAGAGCGTGTGGGAACATCTGAAACTAGGTTTCTGGCCGGCATTACTGTATGCAATCATCGAATATTGGCGCATCAAGAAAGAGACAAACAACTTCTTTTTGGCAAAAGCTGCTGTTGCCTATGCGATAACAGTCATTATCCCCCTTATCTTCTACTCTTACACCAGCATTACTGGAGAAAGCATCTTCGTAATAGACATCCTAAGCTTCATTGTAGCCGTGATAATTGGACAATACCTGAGCTACAGGCTTCTAGTCCACAAACAACTATCCCCTAAACTCGAAAAAATCGCTCTAGCTGCACTGCTTCTCTTGGCTATCGCATTCATTGTTTTCACTTTCTATCCGCCACATCTGCCACCCTTTCAGGACCCAATCAGCGGCGAATACGGAATCATCAACCACCTGCACTAGCATGATTCTCTAAAGCTTGCCGAGCTAAAAACTAGCGATTTCTTCAGAACATCTATGTTTGCACCTTGGACAGCGCTCAACAAGCTCCTCGAGATTCCTATCTCTGTCTATAACCCCCAATTCTTCCGCAGTCCTCCATTTTTCCTCAACATCTGAATGGTGATGGTAGCCTCTTCGTTTCATCTCCTTAACCAGTTCCTCATGGCGGCTGTACAGGTTGTGAACTTCAAGAAGCCCCTTCTCCAGATAGCCCTTCACAGATTTTCTGCGGCTGATGGTTCCAATGAACATGTGAATCTCTGCATGCTCCCCCAAAAGATGCTGCCTGCACATAATCTTCGGGTTTACCATCCACATTCTCATAAACTAACACTGACAAGCCCTGACATTTTAAACTGTCCCAAAACAGCACAGCAAACATATTTGAAGACTAATAAAGGTTCATTGTTGAAAACAGTATTTTTTCCTGAAAACCAAGCAACAAAAATAAACTGTTACCGATGCGCAAAATAAGCCGTCAGCTTCCCACCAACGCTGTCAACTCTGACGAAACCAAAACGCTGGAACTGGATAATCTCATCTGGCTTCAGCGCTCTGCAAGCCTCCTCCGCCACACCTTCAGCCACAGAAGCATCAGGCATCACAACCTCGCAGGGAACACCGCCGCCAACAGGAACCCAGTGAATCAACGGCGCCCCAACCTTCTTGGCTTCCTCGTAGGACTCGCCCAGAAAAGTGGCTTGAACCAAGGTTTTTCCAGCTTTTTCCACTCTAAAATTGAAGAGGTCCATAAAGCGGATTGCCTGTTTGTCTTCTAAACGATTCACATCACTCTTTGAAATCAAGAACGTTGCCTCTCCTTCAGAAGGCTTTACGTCAAAGACTCGAAAACCCATTTCCGGATAATCAGGATGCAGCGGAACCTTCGCCGTGAAAGCATGTGGAACGTCTTTAACAACCACCTTGACTGGGCTGCTGACAAAGAAGTAACGTTTCGCTGTGGGGTCGATCTGTTTTCTGTTGTGTGCGTACAGGTTTTCCCAGCTTAAAACAACATCTTGCGGTTTGGGACCAACATCAATTATCAAGTCACGGATTGCCTCCGGCGTTATTCCCCTCCTCCTCAGAGCCGCAAGAGTGGCAAGGCGTGGGTCGTCCCAGCTTTTGTAATCTCCGCTAGCTAAACCCTTCACGATTTCTGATTTACTAAGCGAGGCTCCTGTTATTTTGAGTCTGCCGTAATGGATGGTTTCAGGATACTCCCATCCGAAGTGCCTGTACATGTACTCCTGTCTAGCCTGATTGGTCAAATGCTCTTTTCCCCTGATTATGTGGGTTATCCCCATCAGATGATCGTCAACGGCGGTAGAGAAGTTGTAGAGAGGCCAAACACGATACTTGCTGCCCACCCGCGGATGAGGATAGCTTTCGGGGTCGATTATTCTCAGCGCAGGCCAGTCTCGAACAGCAGGATTCGGATGACCCAAATCCGTTTTAACCCGCACCACAGCCTCTCCTTCACCGTACGTTCCATCCAACATCCTGTTCCAGCGAACCAAATTTTCGTCCACCGACAAAATTCGGCACGGACAAGATTGACCCTTCCTCGTTTTTTCCTGAAAATCTTCGCGTTTACATGTGCAGACGTAAGCGCTGCCTTTTTTGATGATCTCTTCCGCGTGCCGGTAATAGATGGGGAGCCTGTCGCTTTGGATGAATTCAGAGTCCCACCTGCATCCCAGCCACTTCAAATCCTCTCGGATTGCATCATAGAACTCCAGTTTTGGCTTCTTGGTTTTCGAGTCTGTGTCCTCGAAGCGGAGAATAAAGATGCCACCATACATTTCGGCGTAGTCGTGGCTGAGAATTATTGCCCTAGCCGAGCCTAGGTGCAGAACAAAGTCGGGGTTCGGAGAAAACCGCGTGACAACTTTTTCGTATTTTTTGGCGTTCGGCAGAGGCGGAAGCTGCTTTGTTTCCTCAGTTTTTTCTTCCTTAAGAGTCTCAGGCCACTTCTCCTCGACAATCTCTCTCTGCTTCTCTAAGGTGAGCGAGTTAATTTCCTGTATAACATCGTTGACGATTTGCGTGACCTCTTTTATTCTTCGCCTGAACTGGGGGTGTTCACCTAGCAGCTTGCTGAAAACTGGTTTATGTGCAGCTTTTCCATCGTAGCGAAGTGCATTTAGGAGCACAATTCTTTTGATTATTTCTCTTGCTTCTTTCTCTTCGTTTGGATTCAAGGCACGCCACTTTTAACTTAATGTTGTCTAGCGAAAATGAGGTCTGAGAGGCTTATGAGATCTTCCCTGTCTTCGGAGGCTGGAAAACTAGCCAGCGCCTTTTTGGCTCGTTCGATGTACTTTTCTGCAAGCTGTTTGGCGTAGCTGATTGCCCCCAAAGAATCGATTAACTTGATTGTTTCCTGTATCTGTTCAGGAGACGAATCCTTGTTTCCAAGCGTCTCAAGAATTTCCTTTCTCTGACTCTTTGAAGCCTTTTCGAGGGCATAAACAACCATCAGAGTCCGCTTTCCTTCCCGAATATCGCTGCCGACAGGCTTTTTCAGAACTTTCTCGTCTGCAGTCAAACCCAGAATATCATCGATTACCTGAAATGCGATGCCCGAGTAGTGCCCAAACATTCCTAGACGCTTAACCTGTTTTTTGGTTGCACCACCCAAGATTCCGCCGCACCTTGCAGATGTTTCGAACAATGCCGCAGTTTTGCCTTTGATCATTTCAAGGTACTCTTCCTTAGAAACGGTTTCCTTGCTTTCGAACATCATGTCCCTTGTTTGTCCCTCGCAGAGGGTTATGGTTGCTTCGCTGATTTCCTTCAGCACCTGCAGTATCCGCTTGGGCGTTACGTGTTTGGTGTCAGTATAGCTGGTGATTGCCTCGTAGACCTTGGCGAAGAGCAGGTCGCCCGCCATTATGGCGATGGGTACTCCCCATTTGGTGTGAACCGTTTGGACTCCCCGCCGCTTATCATCCTGATCCATTATGTCGTCGTGAATAAGAGTGAAGGTGTGAAGCAGCTCTAAAGCCGCTGCCGTTGGAATCGCGTCCTCTTCCCTTCCTCCCACCAGCCTGCAGCTCTTCAAAACAAGGAACGGTCTCAGCCGTTTTCCTCCAGCATCAATTATCTGTCGGGAGGCTCTGTAAAGCAGCTGAGGCTCACTGTTCATGTCAACAGTTTTCTGGATGAAAATGTTCACTTTCTCGGCTGATTCAGTTATCTGAGATGACAGCCGACTCATGCTTTTCTCCTCGCATAAACTTCAGGCTGAAAACCTCGCACCTTTAGCCATTCAGCCGTTTTTCCACTCAACACAACCGGAACTTTCTGCAACTTTTGAACAGAGTTTGCTCCTACAAGAAACATTGCATTTCTCACTTCCCCAACCAAATAGCTGAGCGCCTTCTTAACATCTTCCGAACCAGTTGTGGCTGGCTTCAGAAACGGGTGAGCGGCGCTAGCCAAACTTGCGCCTAAAGCCAAAGCCTTTGCTGCGTCTATTCCGTTTCTTATTCCACCAGAAGCGATTACCGGAACATTAACTGACTGAACAGCCTCTACAAGGGTTACTGCGGTGGGTATGCCCCAATCCCAGAAAGTTTCGCCCAGCCTTTGGCTAGACCCATCTTGACGAGCCTTAGCCCTGTAATACTCCACAGCTGCCCAGCTTGTTCCCCCCGCTCCAGCCACGTCGATTCCTGCAACACCCGCTGCTTCAAGCATTGCTGCATCCTCTGCTGCTATTCCTGCACCGGTTTCTTTGATGACTACTGGGACATCTAACTCTTGGGCAAGCTTGCATATTTTTTGGAGAAGATTTGAGTAGTTTGTGTCGCCTTCTGGCTGCACAGCCTCCTGTAACGCGTTCAGGTGGATTGCCAGGGCGTTGGCTTGCACCATATCAACTGCCTTCTCTGCTTCTTTGACGCCGTATTTGCCGACGAGCTGCGGAGCTCCAATGTTTGCTAGGATGAAGGCTGTTGGCGCCTTCTCTCTGACTATGCTGAAGGAGCGTTCCAGTTTTGGGTTGTCGATCGCTATTCGTTGGCTTCCGACGCCCATGCCAAGGTGGAGTTCCTCAACTGCTTCGGCTATGGCAGCGTTTATTTTTGTGGCTTTTTCGGTGCCTCCGGTTATGGCTCCCACTAAGAGGGGTGCAGAAAATTTGTAGCCGAAAACGGTTGTGGAGATGTCTATTTTTTTTCTTTCTATTTCGGGAAGAGCCTTGTGGACAAGATGAACATCCTCAAATCCTGTTGTTGCTCTTCGTGATTGAACATTTTCTTTAAGGCAGACTTCTATATGGTCAGCTTTCCTTTCTCCAATCATATCATCCAACTGTTTTCACCCTTTCTCGATAATTGTTCCAACCACTTTTTCTCCCTTAAGAGCCTTGTAGACCCTCGATGGTTTTGTGGCGTTCACGATCACCGTTTCGATGCCATGCTCAATGGCAAGTTTTACCTCAAGCATCTTTCCGAGCATGCCCCCAGTCACGTCAGTTGCTTTCGACCCTTCTATCTTGTGTTTCAGGCTTTTCAATTCTTCCAAGGTCAAGCGACTGATTAGCTGCGCCGAAGAGTCTGCTTTGGGGTCAGCCGTGTACAATCCATCCACATCCGCGCCCATTATGATGCGGCATGCGCCAAGTTTTATTGCCAGTGAAGAGACAAGCTGGTCTCCAGACAATATGGCGAAGCCTTTCTCCGAGTCGAAGACAGCGTCTCCGTACAGAACCGGCACAAACCCCATCTTCAGCATTTTTTTCAGCGGCTCCAGCTCTATGCTGGCGATTCGACCAGCCTTCGTAACCGCACAGGAGGACGGGTGAACCTCTACTGCGGGAATATTATGGCTTATTAGAGCCTCCATAACCCAGCTGTTCAGCAGGGTCATAGCCAGATGGGTCTGCGAAAACCCCAGAAGCTGTGAAGGGTCAACGTAACCCCCAGCTATATCGTATCGTTCCGCAACCGGATGCCCAAAAGAACCTCCTCCGTGAACCAGGATAAGTGGCGAAACCTTGGCTCGAGAAATTTCGTCTGCCAACCGTTCAATTGCCTTCAAGTCGGGAGTCAATGGCTTCTCCTTGTCTGTTATCACAGAACCGCCCAGCTTCAGAACAGTTGGCTTATTGCCCAATTTTTGCACCATCATCTCGTTTTTTATTAATTTGGATTTTCAGCAGGCTACTTCTTTAATTTGACAACCCCGTTTTCTATTCGAACAGTGTCTCCGGTTTCTATTTTTGAGATGTCGATTTCGTCAACGCAGGGTATCTCCGAGATTATTGCGCCCACGGCAACCACGGTTTCGCACTCCCTGTTTATGATTCCAGCAGGAGCCACCCCACCCTTCTTTAGCCTGTAAAGAGTGTAGGACCCAACTGTTGAGCCTTTACCTGTCGGAAAAACTAGGATTTTGCCTTTGATTCGTTTTCCCTGCAGTTCATGTCCCTTTTCCAGTATCTCGCTGGTTTCCGGGTCTACTCCACCATAGAACGAAATCGGCTGAGTGGTCGTTAATGCTTCGCCCTCTGCAACTCCCCTAGAGATAGTTCTTCCTTTCAACTCCATTTTCCGCTCACCCCAGCCTCTATACACTCTTCTAGGCTACCCATTTTAGTCAACATCATGTTATGTCTTGAGTAATAGCACCCCTTCGCGGAGGTTGTGGCAACAGTTCTAAACCTTCCCTTCAACGGAGCCACTGCCATGCAGGTGTCGCAGGCAAACTTTCCCCCCGCCTCCTCTATTACTCTGGTGTAGCCTCTTTTGTCGGCAAGCTGCTTCATGGGTCTTGAGGTTGCAACCCAGAACTCCGTGTTCGGCGATATCTTTTTGCCTTTCAGCAGATTCGCTATTTGCGATATTTCTTTGATGGATGCGTGAGGACAGCCGATGCACACAAAGTCAATGTCTTCTGCTTCATCGTTGATTGCCTCATACGCTTCTTGTATGTCTTTTTCGCCGATTGTTATCTTCTCTTGTGGAGGCTGATACTTCTCCGATGCCGGAGTGATATCCTTCATGTAGAAGAGCGGCTTTGCTCCAAAAGTTACCACAGAAGCACAGAAAGTCTTCAACTCGTCCACGTTTGCGTCTTTTATGCCCGTGATGTAGGGAATCTTGCTTGATGCCTGCTTTCCTATACAGTAGCCGAGCGCGCCCCAATCCGAAAACTTCGACAATTCAGCAGTCACGTCCACATTGATGTCCGGGGATCTGTTCTCGTCTAAATGAAGCCCGTAGCAGGGCGTCTTGCCAACAAAGGCTGCCGCCAATGCCGAAGGACCGCCTTCTCTGTTTGTTTTCGCTCCGATAACCGAATTCGCAAATGTAACCGCAGAAGATTCAGACCAAGCAATGTGCTCTCCATATCTGGGCAGGTTACCAATCAGGTAGGGTGTGCAGGTGCAGGAGACGATTATTCCCATCTTGCTGAAAGCCTCTATGACCAGATTCTGTTTTCTCGCAAACTCGGGGTCAATTCCGAGGTTTCGCCAGTTTTCTAAATCCATTCCTGCAGGATTCAAGGTGGTCAGCACTTTGACTTTTCCATCTTTTGCGAGCTCGTTCAGAAACTCTAGACCCGCATCTCCGAGGTTATGATAGGATACGCCCGCAACTTGCACTGAACCAACTTCGATGAGTTTTTCGGCGCCGTAGATGTTTCCGAGGGCAACAAGTATCTCCATGGACTTTTTTACCGCGTAGCCCTCTTCTCCATCCAGCATTCTTTCCTCATTTTTTGTCAGATACATACAATCACTGGAACTTGTTTAACTCAACCTTTCGGTGTTTTTCCTTTTTAAATCCTCTACCTGTCCCTCTTAGGGGATTGTTGAGGCTGACCCTCTCTTGCAGGTTCCGGCTTTTTCCCTCACAGTTTTTGGATTCCTATCTTTGTTCTCAACACTTCGAAGCCTTCATTCTCCATTGCTGCTGCGACTTTCTCTTGCAACTCTTTTCCAGGCGTTAAGGCTAGCATGCAGCCTCCGCCTCCGCCGCCGGTCATTTTTGCTCCAAAAGCCCCCTGCTCCCTAGCCAACTCAACCAAGTAATCCAATTCTTCGCATGAGACCCCGATTTCCTGAAGTAAACGATGGTTCTCGTTCATCAATTGGCCCACTTTCTGTAGATCAAACTCTTCCAGCGCCTTTCTTCCTTTGTGCGCTAGATTTTCTGCTTCCCTGAAGATTGGACTGTATTTTTTGGGGTTTTGTTTCTTTCTTTCTGCCACTCCAACAACCATCGCCTTAGTGTTAGCAACGATTCCTGTGTTGCCGATGACGATTTCAACCGGCTCTCGTATGCGCAACTGTTTTATTGTGTTTGAGCCTCCGCCCAAATTTTTCTTGAACCAGATTAAGCCGCCAAAGGTTGCTGCGGTGTTGTCGATGCCTGAAGGGTTTCCAGCATATGCTTTCTCCGCTTCATATGCAATGTCGTTAATTCGTTCATCGGAAAAATCTAGGTTGAACTCTTCTGCTATGGCTCTGGCAATTGCAACGCTGCTTGCTGCGGAAGCGCCAAGTCCGCTGAATCTGGGCAGGTTTCCGCCCAACCAAATGTCTATGGCAACCTCTTTAGGATCCAAGTCCATTGCCTTAAGCATTCTTTCGATTGACTCTATCTGCTGCAGTTTCTTCTTTTCAGCGTACCCTTTTGCGCCACTTCTTTCGTCTGTTACGTTAATGCCTTTTGCAGCTTTTTTCACTGTTGCATCAGCCGCTGAATCAACTGCTGACGCGATTCCTGGTATGCCGTGAACAACGAAGTGTTCACCGAACAAAATTGTTTTTCCGAAACCAGAACCTCTACCCATCGGAATATACCCAGAAGACAATGGAAGAGAATATAATAAAATACTTTTTTGTTTATGCCAATTTACCTAGTTCTCGAAATAGGGCTTTGGCGCAAAAGAAGTAAACGCGCGCAAATGACCTTTTTCTGCAACTCACTTTTTTTGGTAAAAAACATAGAATTCTATGTAACTACCTTTCCAAACAGCGCAGATTTGTGCCTCTTTGACAGGAGTGCTATATGCTCCTTTACCGTTGAGAAAATTCATGACATCGTCTGGGTCAGTAGCTTTTTTCCAACCCCAATTGGATGGATTACTATTCATAATTAATTCCCCCCTGTGAATTACTATCGGATGAGGTAAAATATATGATTTTGCATTTGCTGAGTTTTGTTGTTTTACATTTGGAGGAAGAACCAGATTTAAACGGGTACTTTGAATGCTGCACATTTTTTCGTTGACTAATTCTTCGTGAATGCTATGGATGCGTAGCCTACTACTGCGGAGCGGTCGCCTAGTACGTCGCCGCTCGTCTTGTAGCATAGCAACTGCGCCTTTTTTGCGTCCAACTCTTTTGCTGCTGTGATGACGGCGATGACGGGACCGTAACCGCAGGTGGATATTCCGTAAGCTTCTACGGTATGATAATATTGTGTTTCGTCCATCGCTAGAGCAGCATCTATAGCCATTTTGTCCTTCTTTTCTGCTCTTTCCTGAGGCTCATAATGGGTCATGTCAGAGGAGGCGATAACCAAAGCGTTCTTTTCCCTCAAGGCTTCTGCAACTGCTTTTCCAACTTCGCGGCTGGACATCAAATCCTGCATCATAAAGCAGACAGGAACAAACTTGAATTCTGAACCGTACAGATACTGGAGGAAGGGGAGCTGAAGCTCAATGGAATGCTCGTAAACATGTGCCCTATCATCCACGTCAACAATTCGGGATGCCCGCAAAATCTGGTCAGCGGTTTCGGTGTCAACCTTCACATCGCCCAGAGGAGTACGCCAAACTCCTTCATTCATAATCGAAAGCGCACTTCCCCGCCCAGTATGGTTGGGACCAAAAATCACAATAACGTCGGGTTTTCCATCCTTGGCTAGGCTATAATATGCATGGGCTGCTACAGGACCAGAAGCCATATATCCGGCATGGGGAACAACAAGCCCAACAATGTCTCGAGGACCATCCTTCACTGTCTGTGGGAGGCTTCCGGGTCCTAGCCTGTGAGTGAAAAGCTCTTCTATCTGATTTCGTAAGCTGTTGGGGGTGCCCGCGTACCATGAACCTGCTACTGCTGGACTCCTAATTTTCAAACCTCGTCTCCTTCCCCTCTTTCCCTAGTCAGCTTTATTTCGAAGTCTTCTATGGACTGACTTGGGTCTCCATCCGCTGGGATTTCGCCTCTCTCGCGCAGTATCTGCCTAGCTAGAAGCCAATAGATAACCGCCAATGCCCGTCTTCCCTTGTTGTTTGTGGGTATAACCAAGTCCACGAAGGAGAAGTCGTTGTCGGTGCTGCAAAGCGCTATCACAGGAATTCCGATGCTCGCCGCTTCCTTCACCGCCTGCACATCAGCTTTGGGGTCAGACACTATTATTACGCTGGGTTCAAGGCGGTCTGGGTAAAGCGGGTTTGAGAGCATTCCGGGGATGAACCGCCCAACGATGGGGGTTGCCCCCACCACTTCGCAGAATTTCTCTACTGGAGAGTGACCATACAATCTTCCAGCCACAGCCGCTATCTTCGAGGGTTCAAATCGGGCTAAGAACTTTGCAGCCACTCGTATTCGTTCATCCGTTTTTTTGACATCCAAAACGAACAAGCCGTCGGCTCTAACACGGTATATGAACTGCTCCATGTCTTTTGTTCTCATTCTGGTTCCTATGTGAACCCCCGCGGACAACAGTGTATCCTGGGGTAACAGAAGTTCTTCCTCGCTGAATGTTTCCATGTTTTCTTCACTTTCGGACAAAATTTTTTCCTCCAATTACTTAAATTATTGCCATTTTGGCTCTGTTTCCAAGCGTTTCCTCTATTCGGATCAGCTCGTTGATTTTCGCCACTCGCTCTCCATGTAACACGCCGGTCTTGATGATCGGACAAGAGAAAGCAACGGCTAAGTGAGCTATATGTGTATCAGTTGTTTCTCCAGAGCGATGGGACATAATCGGAACATACCCAGCCCCCTTCGCCAGCCGCGTAGTCTCCCAAGCGTCCGTGAGCGTGCCTACCTGATTCGTTTTCACAATAAGAGAGTTTCCGGCACACATTTTTATTCCCTGATTTAGCCGTTCAGGGTTGGTGACGAACAGGTCGTCGCCGCAGATGAGGCAATCTTCAACTTTTTTTGTGAGTTCCGCAAAACTTTCGTAGTCATCCTCATGGAAGGGGTCTTCAACATAAGCAAGATTATAATCTTCGATGAGGTGCAGCATAAACTCCAGCTGCTCTCCAGAATCTCTTTTGGTTCCTTCCATGGAATAAACGTAAACCTTTTCTTTTGGGCTCCAGAAACTGGAAGCGGCAACATCGAGACAGGCTCTACATTCGATGCCTAGCTCAACGGAAACCTCTTCACAAGCCTTCGCAACTATCTTCAGGGCTTCCTCGTTTTCTATGTTGGGCGCCCAAGCTCCCTCGTCTCCTCTTCCGCCAGTAAAGTTTGGGTCAGCCTTTCTGAGAAGAGCGCCGATCCTTTGATGCACCATAATGTTGGCTTTCGCCGCCTCTGCGAAGCAGCGTGCCTTAAACGGGATAACCAGGTACTCTTGTATGTCCGTTGTCCTTCCGAGGGCATGTTTTCCTCCGCCCAACACGTTTCCAAGCGGGTATGGAAGTTCGTTTGCGAGGTATCCGGATAGCTGCTGAAACAGGGTTGTGCCGTAGGAGGTTGCGGCTGCTTCTGCCGTGGCTAGGGAGATGGCGAAGACCGTGTTTCCTCCAATGTTTCTGAAGTTTTCTGTTTCATCGATTTCGTGAAGAAGAGCATCAATTTCCTGTTGTTCTTCAGCGTCCATGCCTATCAGTTCGGGGGCAATCAGCTCTTCTACCTTTTTTAATGCCTCGTCCACTCCTCCTTCAGGATAGGAAACCACCTCAGCTTTGCCTTTGCTGGCTCCAGCTGGGGCAGCGGCTCTTCCGAACCCATCAACGGTTACGATGTCAACTTCAATCGTTTCCTGTCCTCTGCTGTTGAAAAGCTTTCGCGCCATAACATCTTCTATTATTGAGGACATGTTTGTTCCCCGCTAAAACGATTGAGTGTTGTCTATTTTGCCTTTTTCTTCGTAAAACCTGAGAATCTTGTCGGCAATCTCTACATGAGAAAGAATCATTCGGCGACAGCAATACCTTGTTAATCCTAGGCTGTCCAGAACCTTTTTTGCGTCTTCTCCAGCCTCGACCCTTCGGGTGAACTCTTCCCATTTGTCAGCTATCAGCTTGCCGCATGTGAAACAGCGAACTGGGATAATAATTTCAATTCATCCTCCTACACATAATCATGATATTCAGGTTGTTTCGAGCATTTAATTCCTACTTATACATTTCGGCATCATTTTGTTAAGATTTCTAATACATATTTTCTTTTAGGGGAGTGCTCACCTGTAGCTTTTCTGATCCCTAGCCCTAGCCCCGGGACCTCCGAACTTCTTGGGCTCGCTTCTTCTAGGGTCACCGGCAATCATTGTTCGATCATAGTCTCTAAACGTAGTGTGAAGCCGAGTGCTCTTTGTCCACTTCAGTAGACCCTTAGCTATTGCCATACGCGCAGCCTCAGCCTGACCCATGAAGCCTCCTCCGGAAACCTTAACATTGATGTCAACTTCTTTCCAAACTCTCTCATCCACCAGAAATAAGGGTTCCAGAATTTTGTCGCGAGCCAGTTTAGGCTCAAAAATCTCTAAGGGCACATTGTTTATTCTGATTCTGCCCTTTCCAAGCCTA
>Ga0209427_10002475_pt1 | contig 21733 bp, 32 predicted proteins | sample DeeMarSWOR136_30_FD_187465 | JGI IMG/M metagenome (GOLD analysis project Ga0209427, IMG submission 187465) | Marine sediment microbial communities from White Oak River estuary, North Carolina - WOR-1-36_30 (SPAdes) (version 2) | ecosystem: Environmental > Aquatic > Marine > Intertidal zone >...
TGGGCTTGCTTGAAACCAACACTTACAATCTTACCAACAAAGAAGATCATAATAAGAAGATGCTCTTTGAAGCAGATGTTGTTGAACTAGAGAATGCTTTAACAAAGGAATACTCTGTTCTAAGAACCTGGATTATACCAAGCCTTATGAAAGTATTATCAGAAAACACCAACAGAGAATACCCTCAAAACATTTTTGAAAATGGAATCATCTTTAAGAAAGATAAGAATGCAGAAACAGGGATTGCTGAGAATGATAGGCTGGGAGTTGCCTTGTGTGGCCAGAACATTGATTTCACCAGGATAAAACAAGTCTTTGATGCCTTAATAAATGCTCTTGACCTTAAGTATGAATCAAAAGAAACAGAGCACTCCTCCTTTATTCCTGGGCGAGTTGCCAGGATTAGTGTGAATGATAAAGGTAAAAGCAAAGGAGTAGCATACATAGGAGAAATACATCCAAAAGTGCTTGAAAACTTTGGGATAGAAATGCCTGTCTCTAGTTTTGAACTAAACCTAACAGACCTGTATGAGGCAATAAAAAAATAAAATATTAAAATAGAGAAAACAAAGGTGAAGTGAACATGGCAAGAAAAGTACAAATAGCGGTTATTGGCAGTAGCAAATCAATCTGTACCAAAAAGGCTTATCAACTCGCAGAACAGGTTGGTGAAGAAATCGCAAAGATAGGAGCAGTTACTCTTACAGGCGGTGGTCACGGAGTAATGGAAGCAGGTATGAAAGGAGCAAAAAAACAAGGCGGGCTAACCCTAGGAATTATTCCTTGGGGGAAGATGGAGCGTGTTAACAAATACTGTGACATTGTTGTTGCTACTGGCATTGGCTGGTCAAGAGATGCTATTAATCTTAACAGCTGTGATGGAGCAATCATTGTAGGAGGAGGAGCAGGCACGCTTAATGAAGCAACCTATGCATATATAGAAGACATACCTATTGTTGCTCTCACCCCTAGTGGAGGCATGGCCAAGACCCTTACAGACACTTATTTTGATGAAAGAAAAACAGAGATAGTAATGGGAGCTAGCACTCCTAAAGAGGCAGTTGAGAACCTTCTTAAGGAAATTAAGAAAAGAAAAAAAAGAAGTAAAAGACAGAGTATAAGAGAAAAAAAAATAGATTATTAAAAAAATTATTTTTAAAAATTATTTCTTCTCCTCTGCTTTAGGCTTTGGTGGAGCTGGTTTTGTCTCTGGTTTTACTGCTTTCACTTCCTTAACCTTTTTCTCAGGTGCTTTCTTCACAGGCGCCTTTTTCACAGGCTTTTCTTTTTTCTTCCTAAGCCTCTTTGGCTTCTCTGTCTTTTTCTTAGGTTTCGTTTCCTTAATCTCAATTTTCAAGCCCTTAAAAAGCCTAATAACCTCTGGTCTAGGAGCATTCTTGGTTACTTTTAAAACCTGACCCAAAGGCTCAAGGTGCTTAACATTACACTTTCTTCGTCTGGTCTGACCATCAATTAATACATGGCTCTTATTAATAGTGTCAATGATTAAGCATTTCTTACCAGCATCTCTACCAGCAATTTTAACACACACTCTGCCGATTTCATACATTTTAACAATCTCCTCTGCTTTGTTACATTATTTCTGGTTGAAAAGATAGCCGTCTGTGCCATTATTGGCATTTATTGCCGAATGCAATGAGGCAATAATGGCATGGCCAGGCGGAGCTTTGCGAACTTTTGCGAGCAAAGCGGAGTAGGATAACTTTTCAACATCATGAATATCTGCATCCTCAGATTTTGCTGGTCTTTGTCACCAAAAACCTAATGGATGCCTTGCTTATCCTAATCTTGCTTCTTGCTTAAACTTTTCCCTAGCACAACTAGCACAGATAAATCCACCATAAGCCCTCTCAACCCTTTTTTTAGTTCTAGGCGCATTTTTTGCCTTATTAGGCATAAACCTAGGGATGCCTTTGAGCTCAACACCACACTTAGCACACTTGTGTACTTTAGGCTTTCTCATTGCATAGACCTGTCTGGTCTTGCCTCCAGGCATCTTCTTCTGCACTCTTCTCAAACTCCTTGATCTGTGCTTGGGTCTGGGCATTTTCTCCACGAGAATAGATGAGTATTTATAAATGTTTGTGTTTGCAAACACAAACATTCTCAAAAATTGTTTTCAGAAAAACAAAGTTTTTCTGGAACCGCAAATTAAAAATTTGCTTGTTTTAATTTTTGTTGAAGGTTGCGATGAAAAAACAAGAAAGAAAAGAAAAAAAGTTCAATAGCTTGATTCTAGAACTTTTCCTTAATTATGTTTTTTCCATGAATAAAGATGTAGTATACACTAGCTAAAATTCCGTGAGAGGTTCCTAGAAGAATAACGTTTGGCTGGATTGCAAACATGATGGACCAGAAGATTGCAGGAAATATCATTAATTTGAACTGTTTACTAAAATAATGTTTTTTATCTATGTGGAAAGCAAGGATAAATAAAGAAGTTAAGAACACAGATAAAATTTGGTTATTTAACAAGTTATTAATGGAATTATGGAAGATTGACTGATACAAGATTTGTTGGCCAATGCCAAAAAATAGATATATAAAGAGGAGTGGAAAAAACCATTTTGGAATTCTTAATGAGTTACTTTTATAACCTAGGTAGATAAGTAATAGAATTGATATGATTGTAAAGATAATGACTGGTAAAAGGATTTTGTTAAAATTTAGGTTTATCAATATCTCCTTACTTTTAAAGACTATTAATAAAACGCAGAGAATGGCTATTAAAAGTCCTTGCACTGAGTAGTATTTTTTAGTATTCAAGTAAATAATTAGGATTATAATACAAATCAGTATTGCTAGTAAATCATAAAACATTCTTTCCTTGTTGCCTTTTTGTTTTAATAAACCTTCAAAACCTTTCTAAGCCCTATGCTTATAATCATGCTGAAAATAATATAAACCCATATCCAGCTCAGCTTCCATCCAAGCAAATCTTTTAAGGGATATATCTTCTCATTACCAACAACTATTTTTTTTAGTTTTGAATCCTTTATTATCTTGTTAGGCTCTTCATAATCTCTTTCCTCATTGATGATAAAGTTTAAGGGTTTGCCTCTGGAATCCTCTTCATACTTTTCAGAATTATAATCTAATATTAGCCTGTATTCGCCTGCATCTCCTTTTAGCTTCCACACTGCTTTTTCATCAGCTATTTCCTGGGTTTGGTTGCTCAGGAATTCTAAGTCAGGAATTGTAGAAAGCATTACTGTGGGCGCATGACCCTCTGCAAACTCTGCACTTATGGTGAATTCCTGGCCAGGCATTATCTGATAATAAGCCATATGAGCATTAAGCCAGGCAAATATGATTATGAAAGGAATAAAAGTGTAGAGCACAGGTCTCATGCTCTCCTTAAAAAGAGGTCCTTGAGAAGCCCACATCTCCTGCTGAAGCTTAGATGCTTTCTGAGGGTCTTTCTGCATAACCTCTCTTAGCTTCTTCTGTTTCTCTTTCATCTCACCCCTTAGCTTCTTTAATTTCTCCTGGTCTGTTGTAAATTTATAGACTAAGGTCACAATCAAGGTAAGAACAAAAGCAAGGATAAGAATTGCCAGCACAGGAGGCAGCTTTAGAAGAGGATTAAAAATAGGGTCTAGTAAATTTTCAAACAAATTGCCTATGGATTCAAAAAGTGATTCAAAAACCAAACATACTCACCCATGTTTTTTACTATACGCCGCCCGTATTTTTTAACTATATACCGCCCAAGTAATCATCCCCCAGCTATAAACTTTCTCATCATGGGATTCATATCCATCATGTGCTGCTGAGCAATCTCCTCGTATAGACGATAAACTATCATTACTGTCAGTAATATTCCTGTTCCACTGGCTAGAGCTCCTGCTATGTCTGCAAGAGCTGCTAGTAAGCCAACAGCTAAGCCACCTACAACTGTGAGAGGCCAGATATATCTGTTAAGCATTCTCTCTAACACACGAATATCTTTTCTAAAGCCTGGTATCTGGAGGCCTGAGCTTATCATCTGATTGGCTTGGCTCCTAGCATCAAGACCAGAGGTCTGCACCCAGAAAATACTGAAAACCATGGCTCCAAGCATCATGAAAAGTACATACACCAAGGCTTGAAGAATGTGTGAAAAGGTAAGTGAGTGTTTAATGGCTAGTTCCACAATTCTGGGTCCAAAAAGCCAGGCTGCTAAGCCAGAGACAGGCGTATTCCCAGAGAACGTGCCTAATATATTGATGCCAGCATTCGATAATAGACGCGCAAATAACTGGACATTAGCAATAAGAGCAGCCGCTAGAATTACAGGTATGTTGCTGGTATAAAAGAAGTGCAAAGGCCACCTAACTCCATAGCCACGTACTCTGCCAAAGCTTAAAGGAACTTCTACTCTCATAGCCTGAGCATAAACCACAAGCAGGAAAACAATAATAGTTGCAGCTATTGTTGCAATCATTAGGGTTGCGTGCGTTGCATTTCCCTGACCCAAAGCTTGTATCAGGGAAGGGATTGCTCCTGAAGACATGCCTGAAGGATCATTAGGGCTTGGTAAAGGATTAAAGGCTCTTATGAATATGGTCTGAGAAACACCTGCAGCTATGAACAGGCTTATACCTGAGCCAAAGCCCCACTTACTAACAACCTCATCCATGTAGAGTATTAGTAATCCTCCTAGGAATAATTGAAAGATAAGTATTAGTGGAGAAATCCCTGCAGCAGGAGTTAAACCACCCATCTGGATATAGATTACTGCTTCTAGGATTATGAAAAATACAGATAACAGCTTCTGGATTCCTTGAAACCTTCTTTTTCCATCATGCGTTGTTAAGTCAAACTTAACCAGGCCTGAGCCATTAAGCAGCTGCAACACGATGGATGCTGTGACTATAGGACCAATACCCAGGCTGATAATGCTTCCAAAACTGGCTCCAAGGATTACTGATAAAAACTCGAACTGCTGAAGAGCATTCCCTCCTAAACCATACAAAGGGATTAATCCAAGGATAAAGAAAAGTACAAGAATGATAAGGGTCCACTTAAGTTTTACCTTAAAGGAGAGTCTCTTCTGAGTTGGTGCTTGTACTTCAGGAAGATTAAAAAGTATGTTCTCAAAAGCTCCCATTTTTTACCTCGCGAACGCAGTGAGTGAGCAAATAATCATTTTCTTTTATTCTTTTCTTAATTTATTTTTAATTTCTTTAATTTTATTTTAACTTAAATTTTTAAAATTTTCATTGGTCTTCAATTTGGGACGGGCTTTGCTCATCCTCTTCTTCTTTCTTCTTTTCCTTTTTTACTTTTGTCTTTACTTTCTTCTCTTGCAAAACCTTTACATCCCCTCCGACCTTCTTAACCTTATCAACAGCTTTTTTGGATGCAAAATCAGCGATTATGATAAACTTTTCTTTAACACTTCCCTTGCCCAGCAACTTGTTATAACCCAGTTTTTTTAATTCAAGCTCATAGCCCGCTGGTTTTTTAATCACAAAACCTTTTTTAAGCCAGGAGTCAAGCTTGGCATGAATAACCTCAAGATTAAGAGCCTTTATTTTCTTTCTACTCTTAGAAGTAAATCCTGTTCTCCCCGCCCTTTCCTTCCAGAAACTAGGCTTTTTTGCATCTCCTCTTTTACCACTGCCTGCTCTACCTCTACCTCCTCGGTGACCTGCGCCTCGCCTCTTCTTCATAGCGCCGCCTCCATGAGTCTTGCTTCCCCTGTACCTGACGACTTTTTTCTTTTTAAACTTCATTTTAATCATTAACTCAGACTTTTTAGGAATTCTAAAACCTTTGGATGTAATGAAGTAGTAAAATACCTTTTAACTTCTGTTGGTTTTACCCATTTCAATTCATTTATATTTTCACCTGGTTTTTCTTCTCCTCTGGATGGTTCTACTAAATAATAAATTGACAAAAACTCTTTTTTTTCTGGATATGTTTTTGCAAAAACTATTTCTTTTACATCTGCTTCTAATCCTGTTTTCGTTCTTATTATATATTTAAGGTTAACTTCTAAGTCCTCTTCATAATTAGGTCTTCCGCCTGGAAAACACCAAGTTAGTTTTTTAATATGCGGGTCCTTTTCCCTTTTTCCAATAAGTATCTTCTTTGTATTTTTATCATAGATTATTGCCAACAAATTTACTAGGAAAACTCCTTTGTCAAACTTGGCTAGTTCCATTTTAAAGCATCCTCTTAATCAAATCATTAATCCTTGTTCCTCTATAACCAAGAGCTCCTCCACGAGTATAAGATGATTTTATTCCCTTTCTCTCAAAACCCCCTCTTGGCGGGTGGAGTAAAAAGAATTTTTTTAGATGACCTTTTTTCTTAGAGTCTTTTTTTCCTCTCTTCTCCAGGAGTTGCTTGAGAGTCTCATCATTCATCTCACCATAAGTAATATAATCTTTGCATTTCAAAGCAGCGCTCCTATTATTAAGCGTGTCTTCAATAACAACGCAAGCATGTTTTTTCCTAAGCCTCAGAGAGAAAAGAGTTACTTTGATATCTGCTCTTATACCAACCAAGCCACGCACAAGTATTAAAGCCAGCTTTCCCTTAGCTTCTTTAGGTTCATGATCTGGCTTAATGGCTTGGCCAGGCTTCTTCACAATGTTTTTCTCCTGGCTTGTGTGCCTTGTTTTTGCCTTGCGGCTTCTTTTCTGCTGCGCACTCATTTTCATGCTTTTCCTTCATCTGTTCTATCCTGTTCTTGTTCCAGAGGAATGCTGTTCTCCACAATTGCAAGGGTTTTAAAGTGCTCAGGATGCACCTTGGTCTTTACCAGCTTTCTAAGAGCATCTTCACATGCATAAATAAAATTAATCTTATTCTTAGTCTGACCTCTGGTCTTAGTCCAGATATCCTTTATTCCCGCAAGCTCTAAGATTTTTGCAATCTCTTTATCAGAGCAAAGACCTTTACCTTTAGGAGCAGGCATAAGTTTTATTTCTACAGAGCCGCACTTACCTGTGACTGCGAAGGGTATTGAGTGAGGCGTTCTGCAACCACACTGCCAAGAACCACAACCTCTACGAATTTTAAATATGCTAACTTTGGCTCTTCTAATGGCTTTTTCCCTTGCAGGCACAGTCTCTTTTGCTTTGCCAAAGCCAAGACCTATGTGCCCGTTCTTATCACCTACTGCTGCCAAGGTTGAGAATTTGGGTTTATTTCCTTCTCTTGTCTTCTTCTGGGTTTGCCTAAAAACCCTTCTTGAACCTCCACCAAATTTGCCTTTTGACTGTCCTATAAGCAACAAGTCCTGTTTTAGTTCTAGGAGAGAATCAACTATTTCTGGCTCAAGTATTCTTAATGAGTTGTTCAAGATATCATCAATATCAACTATTTCTCTTTCTTTTACTTTTCTACCTAGCTCTGTTTTTGGCTTCCAATTAGAGAGGTCTGGTGCTTGGAAAGCCTTTTTTTCTTGCCTAACCACTGCTCTTTCTTTTGCATCAGGCGCCGCCCCTTTCTTCTTTTCTTTACCCTCTTGTTTCTTTCTTCTTGCCATAAGCATCAACCACCAATTATCTTCTTTTTAAAAGCATCAAACTCTTGTTTTAGCTTTGAGACCTCTGCTTTATTTTTTTTATATGATGAAAATTGTGTTGGGTTCTTGTTACCTGTAAAAAAAGCAGATATGTGCGCTCCTTCTAGTCTTTCCTGAGAAGGAAAAATATCTTCTGAGACTGGAATTTTCATGCCCGCATCAATCACCCCTTTAAGCGCAGCATATATTTTTGAGCCTTTGACAGGGGTTTGTAAGCCTACATCAAGAATTGCCTCATTAACCTTCTTGGCCAAGGCTTTCTTACCTAGGAATAAGCCGGCTAAATAGCAAGCTGGCAGATTGTTACATGAGTACTTCCACCCTGTTCTTTTCAAAATGTTTGAATCCACCCCGCACACAATCTTGTCGCCGCTAGGAGCATATTCTGCTATCTGCAGAATTATTTGTTTATTTGTCTTTCTAATAACAAGCCTGGGCTTGGCGTTCTTAAGGAGCTCAAGCCTTTTTTTGTAATTGGTTTTTCCTTCTCTTTTCCTTCGATACAAAACTATTTTCTTTCTTCTCATCCAATTTACACCTTCTTCTTAGACTTGGTTGCTTGTTTCCTTTGCTTAAAAATTTCTTTTAGTTTTAGTTTAGGTTTAGGTTTGGGTTTTGATTTGAGTTTGGATTCAGGTTGTTGTACAGCTTTAGGTCTGGGTTTTGGTTCTGGTTCTGGTTCGGGTTTGGGTTTGGGTTTGGGTTGTGCTTTAGGCTTTATTTTTTGTTTTACTTCAACTTCTTTTGAGCTAGGCGCTGGTCTTAAAAAGAGCTTGTGCTCAGAAAGGTAAAGCTTTATGTGATTTACACTTCTAAAGAAGCCACCTTTTGATTTGGTATAGAGTTCTTTATAAACCTCTGGTTTAATCAAGGCTTTCTTTTTAAGGTTTTTTATAAACTTTCTCTGAGCCCTTATCCTCTTAATCCATGCTTGTTTCTTGGATTCACGAGCAGTGCTCTTGCCCTTTCTGCTTCCTTCTCCTTTTCTTAAACCCTTGCTCTTCTGAACTTTCCTTTTATTGGCTCTCGCACGCGACACGCCTTTTTTAGGTGCTTCTTTTATAGCACGCTCACCTATAAGTAGTCTTATATCTGTCTTGGTTATGGCTTCTTTAATGTCTTCTAGTCTTGTGGGGTCAAAAAGCACTCTTTTTTTAGAGCAACCAAGGATGTTTGCTGCAAGCCTTTTCTGAAGGTTTAATCTCATTTTTTACTTATCCTCTTATCCATGATTATCCATTATTAATCATAAATCGCATATTTACATTACATATACCTACATTCACGTTCTTTTGGTAAGGAGTTTATCCTTTTCCTCCTTCTCAAGCTTTTTCTTCTCCTCGTCTGTTAACTCCTCCTCTTTTTTCTCTGCCTTCTTTGCCTCTTCCCTCTTTACCTTTTCCTCTATGCCTTTCTTCTTTTCTTTTCTCATCTCAAACTTCTCTTTTCGTATCTTCTGCCTTTCTTTTAGTTTGGCTTCAATTTGTTCAAGAGTCTTGTCTGGCTCAAGGTTAAGTAAAACCAAATGCTTCTTCATTATCTCTGCTATAAGGGTTTGTTTTTTCTTGTTGCCTAATCTTGAAGACAGGATTATGCCATGCTCTTTAGTAAGTGAAGCCAGCTGTCTGATACTTGATACAAGTACCGGGGTAAGACCTGACCTATGAATACCTCTGACTGAACTAGGCGCCCTGTACCCTGTGCTTGGTCTTGAACCATGACTCCTGCCTTTGAGTCTCTTCTTGTTATGCAAACCCCTGGGGCGCCTCCAAGGACCTCTTAGTTTCTTTTTTTTATGAGCGTCCTTCCTAGTAAAAGCAGGTCTCTTCTTTTTTACCTGGATTCTTTTTTCCAATAATTCTTTTAGTTCACTCATTTTGTTTTGTTGTTTGTCTTGTTGCTTATTTTTTGTTTATTTGTCATTTATTTTTTGTTTATTTTATAGGTTTACCATCCTTTTCAATGAGGAAGATTCCGTCCTGAAAGATTCTTTTGTCAAAACCAGGCCTTCTTGTTAGTTTTTCTATGAGCGCAGCTGTTCGGCTGCTCAATTCTTTGTCAATGCCTTCAACAATAACAAACGGGCCTTCCACCTTTACATTTACTCCTTGCGGTATTTCAAGGGTTCTTGGGACGGTCTCTCCAATAAAGTTCTTTATCTCAAACAGGTTACCTTTTACATTTGCACTCACAGGAAAGTGACCTGAGCAAATCTTTAATTTATAAGAATGCCCCTCACTAACTCCTTTAACAAGGTTTTTTAGATGGGCAAGGTAGGCCTTGATAAGTTTTTTCTCTCTCTGAGTTGCTTTTTTTGCTTCAAAAACAATCTTTTTACCCATAACTCTTGAAATTATTCTTGGATTATGAAGCTTTTTTTGTAATTCTCCCTTCGAGCCTTTAACCACGAAGAAGCCTTTGTCTAACTGAATGGTTATGCCTTCAGGGATTTCAAATTCCTCTTTAAGTTCCTGCTTCATTTTACCTTAGTTTTAGTTATATTGGTTTTAGTAACAATAACTTATCAACCGACCTCCGAGTTCTTTTTTCTTTGCTTCCACATGAGTCATCATTCCTTGGGATGTACTTATTATCAATATTCCAAAATCTTTTGCAGGCAGGAATCTCTTCTCAAATTTTTCAAAAGAGTCTTTTTTTACACTGAAGTGTGGCTTAACAGCCCCGCTCTTATTAATAGAGCCTAGCAGGTGAATTCTCAACATGCTTCCTTTAGAATCCTTAATCTGTTCAAACCCGCCAATATATTTATGGTCCTGCATTATGCTAAGCACTTTCCTTATGATCTTTGAATTATTCTTAGTGACGAGTTCTTTCTTGCCTGTTTTTTCATAAGTGTTAATCTGTGATAGTACGTTTGATAAAGGGTCATTAAGACTCATTTTTCTACCTCAACCATATTTCTTAAAACCAATTTTGTGCGCGACTTCTCTGAAGCACTGCCTGCAAAAATTCAAGCCATACTTTTTTATGTGCGCAGCGGTTCTTCCACACCGCCTACATTTCTTAGTGGTTCTTCCAAACTTCCTTTCCCTTGGAATATTATGCTTAAGGAACTTCTCATATTTCGCAGGCTTATTCCTTATCTGTTTCAACACCTTGGTATGGTGGCTTGTGGTCATTTTTCACCTCGTGAAAAAAGGAACTCTTTGATTCCGCTTTTCAGAAGCTTCGCTTCTGCAAAATTCAAAAACTTTTTTGTTCTTGTTATTTTAATCCCTCCGCTCCTTCTCCCCCCTCTATTTTTACTGAAAACTTATTTTTCATATACTCAATAGCCTCTCCTCTGTTAATCCTGTGTTTCCTTGGAACGCGTTTCTTCATAATCTTTCTCTTCTTAATCCTAAAACCAGGTCTTTGAAGTGTGAGAGATGCTTGTAAACCCAAGATTCCAATCTTGTGATCATACTTGACCCCAGGGATATCAATGTATTCATGTATTCCAAAAGAAATGTTGCCTTCATCATCAAAATTGTTCTCAGATAATATATTATTACGTGCAGCAAGCAGTCTTTTAGCCAATTCCTCGGCTTGTGCTTTTCTAAGAGTTATCTTGCATCCTATAGGCAGGCCAGGTCTTAAACCCCAACCAGCAATCCTCTTTTGAGTCTTGGTCTTAACAGGCGCTATGCCCGTGATGTTTTTCAATAATATCACTCCCTTGTCTAGGACTGCCTGTTCCCTACCAGCCCCTATGTTCAGGGTTACTTTCTCAATCCTGATGTTCCTCATCTTTAAACTCATTTTCTTAAGTGCTATGCTTAGCTTTCTTTCCGGTCGTATTGGTAATAGTAATTACAGGCTTTTCTTTGCCTAGTGCAAAGGCATATGCTTTTTTTGTCTCAAAAACCTCTTGGTCTATCTTAAAAACAACATTATTTTGTTTGAAATCCTCTGCAAAAACCAAGATGCCTGTGTGTTTGCCTTTGTAGAGATAGACCAGGCTCCCCTTCTCTAACTTAAGCACCTGCTTTACTTTCTGGTCAGGTAGAGAGTAGAGTAAAGAGTCGTTGGTGCTGGCTTGTCCAAGAAGCGGGTCATTGCTTTTTAATTTGAAATTACGTCCATCTGTACAGTTGAGCTGTACGTGGTCTTTGGATAATTGCTTCTTATCCATTATTTTTGAAAGTTTTAGCTTGGCTTCCTCCTCGCTTATCTTCAGCATAAAGAGGTTGTTCTTCTCATCAATCAAGAGTCTGTAGTGCTCTTTAAGAGAAGGAAAACTCACCACATCAAGGAAGCCAACAGGAAACTTCTCATCATAACATCTTTTCCAATTAACAAGCACGCCTTGATGCTTTATCAGATATTTTGATTCTTTTGTACTTCTGGTCTTGGAAAGCAGTTCTTTCAGAACTGTGTTCAGAGAAATGCTTAAAGACAAGTCTCTCCCGGGATTGGGTCGAGTTATAAATTTATAGTTCTTTCTAAGCACCTCCCAGCTCTTGGGTGCATTTATCCTCTTCATATGATTTTTAACCATTTTCAAAACCTGTGCTTTTTGTCTTGCTTTACTTATTCTCCTCTTATTTGCCTTTACTTCTCTTTACTTCTGTTTACTCCTCTTTATTTCTCTTGAATTCGGAGTTTCTCCTCCTTTGACATGCCTTCTTCTTTTTTGGTTTGATTAAGTTGATGCTTAGGAGCCGCTTTTTTCTTAAACCGCCTCTTATCATCTAAGTTAAGTCCTGTTATTATAAGATTAGACGCTTGAATGGGTGGTTTGCTCTTTGAACCATCCCTTTTTGAAACCTCAATTCCTGTTATTACTATTCTGCTCTTACCCAAATCAACAGATTCTGCCTTGCCTTCTTTTCCTCTGAACTTGCCCCTCATAACCTTTACCTTGTCTCCAACTCTTACTCTAAGTTTCTTTATCTCGTGCTTCTTAGCCAGCTCTTTACTTAGCTTAGCATTAAGGAATTTTCCTCTTATATGTACAGGAGCATTATGTCTATACTTTCTCTGCTTCCTTGGTTGCCTGCTCCTCTTCCATTTGGTTGAAAACTTCTTTTTCATCAAAACATCCTTCCTATACAACCAGACTAGCTATTTTCGCTATTCCAGGCCACTTTTCATTTACCTCTTTTGCAATAGGCCCTTTGAAAATAGTGCCTTTGGGATTGCCCTTATCATCCTTTAGTACAACAGCAGCATTATCTTCAAACTGTATCCGCACACCGTTTGCTCTTCTATACTCCTTTTTTTGGCGTACAAGCACTGCAAAAACCACTTGTTTTCTCATATCTGGTCTTCCTTTAACAACAGAGGCTAGGAACATATCTCCTATGCCGGCTCCAGCCACTCTTCCCTTGACTGTTTTTGCTCTTTTAACTGAGACTATCTTTAACACCTTGGCGCCTGAATTATCACAGGCTTCAACATACGAGCCTTTCTGAAGTCCTTTAGTTATGCGTGCCTTTGTTGCTTTCATTTTCTCTCGCTCTTAGATTTTTTCTTATCTCCTCTTGCTTCTTTGGCTTCCTCAGCTTCTTCAGAGGCTATTCCTTTTTTCTTTTCAACTACCTCTGCTTCTTGTAAGGCTTCTTCTTTCAAAAGCTCTTTTCTCGACTCCTTGCCCACAACTTCTATCACAACAAAGTGTTTGGTCTTGGATAAAGGACGCGTCTCAGCGATTCTTACAACATCTCCTTTTTTAGCATTAATACATTCAGGATTGTGTGCTTTTATCTTGCTTTTCTTCTTCTCATACCTTTCATACTTAGAAACATACAATCTTCTAGGCCAAACCACGGTTACTGTTCTTGCCATCTTATCACTAGTAACAAACCCAGTGAATATTCTGCCTCTTACACCAAGCCTTCCATGAAAAGGACATTTATCATCAGAGCACTCCTTTTTAGGAGGAGTTATGCTCAGTCCGACTCCTTTCTTTTTCATTTTTTTAATCCCCGCGTCTTTTTATCTTTTTTAACTCATTTTTGAGCTTAATCCTTTCTTCTGGTCTGAAGAGGAGGTCTTCTCCCCTAATTTTTTGCTTATTTATCATGAACACTGCGCCCTGCTTAAGCAAGATTTTTGCTTTGTTATCATCAGTTAATATTCGAAAAGTGTTTTTGGTATCTTCTTTTATCGTGCCTTCTGTCCCTTCAATACTCGTATTTCTCGCCTGAACAACCTTTATTCTCTGCCCTATAAATTCCTCTGGATTACTCATTCCATCTTCCTCTATCCTTTCCTTATTATTATTTTAACTCTATTGTGTCTGGGCTAAAGCCAAGTTTTACGAGCTCTGCCTTAATATCCTTCAAATGATCGCCTTGAAGCTCAACAATCCCTTCCTTTGCTGTGCCTCCACAAGCAAACCTGGTCTTAAGCTTCTTGGCCAGCTCTTTGAGGTTAATTTCGTGCTGATTAATCCCTTTGATTACCGTGTTTATCTTTCCGAATTTTTTCTTAACCAGCTCAACCTCTATCATCTGGTTTTCCTTTGCGATTGTTTCACAAACGCAAAGCTCTTTTGGCAGCCCACAAGTACTGCATGTCTCGCTCATTTTGTTTTTTTGGTTGTTTTTTCACTTGGTTTTTTATCTTTCTTCGGAGCTGATGTTGGCTTAGGTTGTGGTTTAAGTTGGGTTTTAACTTGTTGTGTCTTTTGATGCAAAGCCTTTTTCTCATCAAGGCCTTTTAGGAGCATGAGTTTGGCAAGGTCTTTTTTTAATCTCTTTAACTGCCCTGCGTTCCTAGGCGGCGTGCCTGTAGCAACTTGCGCATTTAATTTAATTAATTCTAACTGTAGTTCTTTCAGTTTTTTCTCACGTTCTTCTGCAGCCATCCGCGATAAGTCCTTGAATTTCATTTTGTGCTGGTTTGCTTTATCATGCCTCTTTCTTCTTCTTAGCTTCCTTCTTTTTTTCCTGTTTCTCTTTTCCCTCTTTTTTATCTGCTACTTCTGAACCTGTCTTTTTACTAACTTTCCTCTTATCCTTGACCTCTTTTTTGTCGTCTTTCTTCTCCTTCTTTTCCCTTTTCTCTTCTTTGGTTTCCTCTTTTTTCTTCTCAACTGTTTTCTCTGCTTGTGAAGCCTCTAACTCCTTAATCTTGTCCTGCATCTCTTTTTCTAGTGCTTTATCCTTGACCTCCTCTACCTTTTCAACAAGCTTGTCTTGCTCTTTTAAAATCTTAATCTTGTCTGGCAGCACAGTATCAGGTGTCATTATACTAACTTTTATTCCAATCACCCCACTCTTAAGCTTAGCAATGGTGTAAGCAACCCTTACCTGTGAAATTGCTATGTCTCCGCACTTTTTCAAGTAGCCTTGGTAAAACCTCCATGTCTTTGCCCTTGCACTTGGAACCTTGCCAGATATCAAGATTTCAACACCAAGGGCGCCTGCACTCATCACATCAGATATTGCTTTATGACCAATGCCTTTGAACCTGGTTGTGCCAAACTTCTCAAGTGAATTAGCAATCATCTCAGCAATTATGTTAGCATCAAACCCGATGCTGGTAACCTCCTCGATTTCTATCTGCGGGTTATCTAGTTTAAACACCTGTTTCAAATCCTTGGTTAGCTTTGTGATGTTGGTTCCTGACCTTCCAACAACCAGACCTGGTCTGCTTGTGCTTATGATTATTTTCTCGCCTAACGGCGTTCTTTGAAGCTTAACATCACTAAGTCCAACCCTACTAAGATTATTTCTAATATACTCCTTAATCTGGAATTCCTTTATGTTTTGATTAACGAACTTCTTCTCGATCATTTTTTCTCCTTGGGTTTCTTTGTCGCGTCAGCGACCGTGGTTGTTTTCTTTATTTCTTTTTTCTCTTCTTCCTTTTTAGTTCCAGGTTTTGCTTTTGTTTGCTTCTCTTCTTTCTTTGCGGGTTCTTTCCTTTCTTCTTTAACTTCTTCCGTCTCCTTCTTCTTTACCTCTTCCTTCTTAACTTCCTTTTTTGGTTCTGCCGCCGGTTCTGGCTTCTTTTCCTCTTTTTTTTCTTCAACCTTTTCTTCTTTTCTTTCTGGTTTTTTCTTAGCCTCCCTCTTAACAGGCTCAACCTCCTCTGCCACCAACTCAATGTGGGTTCTTTTCATCTCTATTCTTCTCTTTCGCCCATAACGAAGAGGAGTTGATGCTTTTTGAGCACAAGCATGAATAAGCTTAAGTTCAGAGCTCAGCCCTTTGTTCTGAGCATTAGCCTCAAGGGTTTTTAACAACTTAAGGAACTGCTTTGAAGCATTAAGAGGGTATTTACCAGCACTCATGCCTTTTTTATGACCGGCGCCTTCTGTGAATCTCTTAAAAGGCACAGCTATTTGTTTATTTCTTATTTTTTCCAGCAGAGCGCGGGCATTTGCAAGACGCTTGTTCTTGATAAAAGAGCAAAGCTCTACTGCCTGCTTGGTAGAGATGCCTATGTCTCTACCAACTGCCTTAACAATGTTCTCTTTATCCGACTTGAATGCGTATCTGTACTTCATTTTTACTTAACTGACAAGCTTGCACTAGATCTGGTGGCTCCTATTCCAGGAGCACTATGTGCAATCCTTTTCCTTGTAAGCACAAACTCTCCAAGCCTATGCCCAATCATTTCCTCAATAATGTTGACTTGATGAAAGCCATTACCAACATGAACAAGCACGGTCTTGCCCACCATAAAAGGAAGCACTATCATACTCCTAAGGTGGGTTCTGACAGGCTTCTTACTAGTCTGTATTTTCTTTATCAACTTCTTCTCCTGCTCAGTAAGCCTCTTTATCTTTCTCTGCTCCTTGCTAGGCATAAGCGCAGCTAGTTCTGTTAAGCTCATCTTTCTGAGCTCTTCCAAAGACTTCCCTCGATAAGTAAAGCCTTTTCGCATCATCTTATCATCCTCATCTTACACACATCTATCTCTTAACATTTATCTCTTCTTACCCCTCTTTCTTCCTGTATTCCTGGGGCGAAGCATACCAACCTTTCTTCCTGGAGGAGCATTTCTAGGAGCAATGGTGGGTCTTCCCTTGTGACTGCTTTTGGTGCCTCCAAAGGGATGATCAACAGCATTCATGCTGGTGCCTGAAACAATAGGCCAATATCTATTTTTTACCCTCATCTTATGATACTTTTTGCCTGCTTTGTAAAGGGGTTTCTCAGGTCTGCCCCCTCCGGCCACAACACCAATACACGCTCTGCAATTAGGATTAAAATGCTTGTACTTCTTTGAGGGTAACTGAACAGTAACCTTTAACTTTGTCCTAGCAACCACTCTTGCACTCATACCAGAGGCTCTTACGAACTTGCCGCCGTCTCTTGGCTTATTCTCAATATTAAATATAGAGGTTCCCTCTGGAATGTTCTTAAGCTCCAAAATATTGCCTAGCTTTATCTCTTTGCCACCAATGGTTAAGGCCTGCCCTGTTCTTACGCCTTCAGGAGCAATGATTAAGGAGGTAACATTATCCTCATATTTCACTCTTGCAAGAGGAGCGGTGTGTGCTCTGCAGCCCAAGAGTTCTGTAATCACAACCGACCCCTCCCTGCCTATCTTGTTCTCTCCTTTAAAACTAAAACTAGGCCTCTTATAAGTAGGGCTTCCCTTTCCTCTCTTCTGTTGAGTCAAGTTTTTTCCCATGATTATCACGCTCTTTACATATACATACTTACCTTAACTTACATTAATCCAAGCTTTGTGGCCAGGTCAATAGCAGGTGTTTCTGGTGAAAACTTCACATAAGCCTTTTTCCTTCCCTTGGAATCATTCAAGGTTCTGACCTGGACAACCTTTACATTAAACCTCTCCTCTATTGCTTTTTTCACGTCTTGCTTATTGGCTTTATTATCCACTATGAACACTAGCTTGTTCTCAGCTTCCATAAGTCTTATTGCTCTCTCTGTTGATAAAGGGTATTTGATTATCATTTCTTAGCCTCGGATTTTGTTTTTTTCTTTGCTTCTGGTTTCTTTTTTTCTTTAGTTTGAGGCGTAGCCTCTAACTTCCCAGAGCTCTTTGAGCTCTGTGATTTCTTAACAGCTTTTTCTTTCCTAACCTTCCTCTCCTTTTTCTTCTCAACTTTCTTTGGCTTTTCTTTCTTTTTTTTCCTCTCTTTTTTCTGAGGTTCTCCTTGGTAATCTTTCGTGAACAAGCCAGTCTTTAACACTTCAACTGCTTTGGTTGTGAAAATAGTTGCTCTGCCAGGATGCCCTCCTGGAGCAAGCATTTCTGTGTTTAGTCTATTAACATTGGTAACTTCAATGCCAGGAATATTCTTGGCTGCTTGTCTTAGTTGTTTTGCATCTGACACCACGAGGAGCGCGCCTTTTTTAGTAACCTTTCTTCTGCTTCTGCGTTTTCCTTTTCCAGCACGCATCTTTGTGCTGTCTGTTCTTATCAACTCCTCTTTAAAACCAAGCTTGGTTAAAATCCCAAGTAAGTCCTTGGTTTTGATAGTCTTTTCTAAGCCTTCTTCAAGGATGAAAGGATAAGTATCAGGGACTTTGTGTCCTCTCCTCATAACAAGCTCTTTATCCATGGTAGCGCTCATGGCTGAGCGAATTGCTTTTCTTCTTTCCTTGGTGTTAAGCTTCCACCCCCATTTTTTCACAGCTTTAGGAGGGTGTGCTTTTCTACCACCAACAGTACCTGGTGCAAAAGCCCCTACCCAGTAAAACTGTCTTCCTCTTTTGGAAAGAATCTTTCTGGGAATCCTGCTAATACCATGACCATAAGAGCCTCGAAAAGCCCTTCTTCTTTTTGAGAGTTGCACAGAATGCCTCTTGCCTGCTTCTTCGTAAGCACCGTACGCTTGTCTTTTATTGTTCTGAATAGCCAAAACTGCTTTTTTAATAAGGTCCTCTCTTATTGGCTCTAAAAACTGGGCAGGCAAATCTACCTGACCAAGCGCGTTCCCTGTCCTGCTTAAAACTTTTAGTTTCATTCTAGCATAACCTTATCTTCCTTGTTTTGATTGCACACTAATCTGAACAATAGTTGGGAGAGGCGCCTCTTTCTTAGGCAGCCTCAGGGGTTGGGTTAAGAGTATCATCCTTTTTTTTGGCCCAGGAACAGAGCCTTTTAAGAGCAGATAAGTGGTCCTTACCTTGCCATAATGGGGAAAGCCGTCCTTTGGGTTAATCTCCTCTGGCTTTGCTCCTATCTTGATTATTTGAAGGCCTAGTTGAATGCGTTGCTGAAAACCTGTCTGGCCAGCATAAGCGGTTCTGTACATTATGTGTTGCTGAGCCTTCCAAGGGCCTCTGCTACCAGGGTTTCTTCTTCCTTTCTCTGATTTGTGGTGTCTCAAACCAATACCAAACCTCTTAACAGGACCTTGGGTTCCTTTTCCTTTAGTAATAGCATGAGCATCAATCATCTGGGCTTCTTTAAATACTTCTTCAACAGAAACATCCTTATCAGCGTGCGTTTTTATGAATTCAAGCTTATCCTTGTTAGTTCCACTAAGCTTGAGCTCAAAGATTTCTGGTTTCCTTTTTGGAATACCAGCAAGTCTTGGTTGGGTACAAGCAAGAATCGTGATATCAGCATAATCGTCAGGATTGATTTTGTCAAACTCTTTTATGTCAGAAAGCTTTTTGGGAAGAGAAAGTTTGCGTTGAAGGTCTTTGGAAGGTTTGAACAAGAAATCCTTGGCAACAAACAAACCATAAGCATTTTTTTTGTAGAAGCGAGCAGAAAAAATTTTGAGCGGCGGGCACTCAATCACAGTAACAGGCAAGCGTATCTCCTCGCCCTTGGTTGGCGAGGTCTTTTTATTATCCACGCCCAGAATATGTGTCATCCCTGCCTTGTAACCAGCAAAGCCAAGAAGAGAAGAAGTATCAAAAGCATGTTTTGACCAGCCCTTGATTCGAGGATAAATCTTTTTAGCCTTCTTTCTAGGCCAATAAGCCATGCTTCCCTTTCTTGGCTTCTTTACGTCTGCCATTTTATCTCTCTTAATTTATCTACTATTATTGATAATCACACCCCCAAACTGGATAAATGAGAGTATGTGTTTATGCATATGATAAAAAGCCTTTTTGGAAAACCCCTTATAGAAGACACGTAAGAACCAGCTTCTCGTTCTTTGTGTACTGAAAAGGGCTTTCTTTTCAGGCTTTTTCCTGGTTTAGGTTCATTACCACCCAAACAAGAGGAGAAAAACAGCAGAGTATTTATAAATCTTATGATTAGATAATAAGGAGAAGACTATTTTTTCTTTACTTTCTTCTTTAAGTGTATGGTGCTCCGCTCCTTTCTCTTAGCATACTGCAAAGGATTCTTTATCTGCTCGCACAGCTCTTCTGGTCTGCACACATTAAAGCCTTTGTAATAGCCCAGGTTGTCGCAATTAGGCGGCGACTTAATTTCTTTGCCTTGTTTTGCATATCTTAACTGTCCTAATATATATTGCTGTCTTAGAGGTTCATGATTTTTTTCATTCCACTCCACTAATCTCTTCTCTATCATGTCATAATCCCAGCCACAACTAGCAAGAAAGTTTATAAGAATAAAAACTGCTCTTTTACGACCATCTTCAAGACCGCTAAGGATTAGTTTAATGCAAGGAGGAAAGTTTTCTTCACCAATGGCTTTCTCTGGTAATGAATAAGCTTTTTGTTTTTCGTCAAATTTCTTTTTTCTTTTCTCCTCTTCTTCAATAATCCTGCCTGCTGGTTTATGGTCAAAGGCATTCCTTAATAGTTTTTCTGCATTGCAAAGATTAACATCTCTATTAAGAAAGGGATGCTCAACTTTGACTTGGTTTGGTTCTGCAAACTCTTTTTTGAAATTGAGAATCTTATTTATATCAACAGGCACAGAGATTAATTGAGACTTCTCGTGAAAGGAATAAGGCATCCTATATAAGTGTCTTGAACTAAGCAACAAGGTGTCTATTTGTAAGAAGTTCTCCACATTCAGTTTGGGTATTTCATCACCAAACTCGTTCTTATCATAACGAATTATTCTTTCTGATTTTAGCCCTGTCTTTTTAATTATTTTATTAAAATCCTTTTTCTCAACTTTCATAATGGCTTTACTCAAAGGTTCTTGTATTAAGAACTTAATGTATTCTGCTATTCTTCTGGGCGCTTCAGGAAACAAATCTTTTAAGGGTTGTCCATCGATTGATTCTGGAAAGGCTTCAAATGGAACCGCTATATGAAACCCTTTGTTGCCTGAAAACTTAGCTGTTATTGATTTAACGCCGTTGTGTTTTAAAGCCCTAATAGCATAATAAGCAGCTATCTTGCTGTAATCAAAGAAATGACAATCAATATCAAAAACCAAGTCCCAGCCCTTTCTCAACTCGTCCTGCTCTTTTCTCCTCATATCAGTCCTTAACTGTAAAGGATTAGTCCATAGCTCTTCTGAGCAATGGAAGCTAGTAACTCTTTGCTTGGCTAGTTCAAGCACATCATTAGGATAAGAAAGGGTTTCTGGGCGCTTGCCAAACCTCTCGTCAAACCTGAAAGCCACCTCTTTGTCCTTGGCATGCTTTACAAGCTCTTCCTGAATATCTTTTCTCTTATAGAAAGATAAGGTTTTTGCAAGGAACATCATGTTAACCCTTGGTAATCTATAAGTGTATTTAAAGAATGTTGTTTTTCAGAATATCACAAAATAAAATTTTGAATTATTCTTTTTGAGGAGCAATGATATAATATCGCCTTCCACTTGGCGCACTGTCTGGGCTTTCATTCCTAGGATAAAGGTCGATTAGTTTTTCCTGTATCACTAACTCATTCAAAAACACCCTTAATTGTGGCCCAGTAAGGCCATCATCATGTTTTGCCCAATATATTTTAAAAATATCTGATTCTTTTAGAATTTTGTGTTCTTTAACATATTGGAATAATTCCTCAGCCACAACATCTAAATTAACTTCATCCCCCATTTTGCTTGATTAGGGGTGGTTAACTAATATTTAAAAGTTGTCAATAAGAAAAGATGTTTTCTAGCCAACTAAAACATTTATAAACAAAGTTTATTTCTTTTAATCTATAAGCGAGGGTGCCGGCAATCAAAAATTCCACGGAACGAAATTTTTGGGCCGCCACCGCCCGACTGACGCGGGGGTGCCGGAGCGGCCAAACCCAAGGGGCCAAACGGGACAGGTTCAGAGCCTGTTAGCTTAGACAAGGCCTGGGCCTTGGCAGGACAAGGTACCAGCCTTGGAGTAGTGCTTACGCGTGTTCGAATCACGTCCCCCGCATTCCATGAATCACG
>Ga0209427_10002476_pt1 | contig 21732 bp, 23 predicted proteins | sample DeeMarSWOR136_30_FD_187465 | JGI IMG/M metagenome (GOLD analysis project Ga0209427, IMG submission 187465) | Marine sediment microbial communities from White Oak River estuary, North Carolina - WOR-1-36_30 (SPAdes) (version 2) | ecosystem: Environmental > Aquatic > Marine > Intertidal zone >...
ATGGAGAGGATAAGCCCCGATAAAAGCTCCGTTGGAGTAGTCGTGATCCTTCAAGTACTCAGCAAGCGTAAGAAATCCTTCTCGCACCACAAAATTTATATTATCATGCACGCCGTGATAAGGAGGCGTTGTTCCGAGAAGAATATTGACATGGGAAGGTAATGTGGTGGAAGTATTGGCAAAGGCTCTGGAGAAAAGGACGCCCCTCTCGGCCAAGCCGTCGATGTTTGGCGTATCGAGATGTTCGCTGCCGTAACAACTCAGCCAGTCCGCTCTAAGCGTATCTATCGTTATGAGAAGGACATTCCATTTTTCTTTTGGAATTGTTCCTCCTAGTGAATATGTATAAGTCGGGCACAGGAAAAAGATGATGAGTAAGAAGCAAAAAATGAGAGATGGAGTAAAGTAGTTTTTGCTTCTTTCTCGTTTTTCTTTTCTTCTCATAAAAATAATTCTTTATTTATTATAATAAGGCACTTCTTGTTTAGGAAGTTTATTTAGAAGTATAACAGTGTTTCATCCTGTCTTTTTAAGCTTTCCAAGATCTTCTTTACCTCTTTAACTTGAGGAGCATTCGGCGCAAGCCGGAGAAAATCCTCGAAGTGCTTAATAGCCTCATCTTTCATTTCTTTTTTGTTATAAAGGTATCCCAAAAGAAAATTGACATAAGCATGATCTTGGCGAAAGCTGTATGCCTGCTTTAATCTTTCTAATGCTTCATCCATCTTATTTTCTTTAATCAATATCTTGGCTTTCTCAAAGTTAATGGCAGCCAGAATTTCTTTGGGCTTTGACTCCTCAGGTCTTAACTCAAGAGCTTTAAGAAGTGCCTTCTCTGCCTCATTGTCTTTTTGTTGCTGGAAGAGGAAAGTTCCCAAGTTCACATAGGCTTCAAAAAAATCTTCTTTTAACTCAACTGCCTTCTGAAAGGCTTGGATGGCTTCCTCAAGCTTGTTCTCTCTGGACAATTTTACGCCTTTTTTAAAATATGCAATAGCCTCTTCTTCTATCTTCTGTTCTAAAGTTCCCTCTTTAACTAATATAACCTTAATTTTCTGAATAATATTAGGGCCCAGTTTCAATTCACCTGTATAGATTTTATATCCCTTTTTTTTAATTATTCCAATTGAAATTATTTGAAGGAGAAAACTATAGTTTATAATTTATTCTTTTTCTCGAATTTTTAATAAATTTACAATATACCCAGAGATTCTATTTCTTAGGTGCTTTGAATCTATTTCAAGATATTTATCTAATAATCTTTTATTTTTTTCAAAATCTGTTGAAAACACATTTGGATATTTGTTTACTAATTCTTTCGAAACATTTTTAATCAAAACCGTTCTTACTTTACCCATTTCAATTACGTCTATTATTCTTTTCTTATTTTAAAATTAAATCTTTGGCAAAATAAATTTTTTTTGGAATTATTTGAGTTTTTATAGACTAAATTAGAAAAATAAGATATGAAAAAAAAATATGTAATTATAATTCCAGTTTTAATTATAGTAGAAGTTCTATGTATAATCAATTTTGTTAATGGTTTTGACTATAATTTATTTAGTTTAAATACAAATAAAACCGAATATTATTTTGACGAATCTATAAAAATAAATGCGTCTTGGGAATTGAATTATAACAATAACAATGAATTTGCATACATTCAAATTCAAATAACGAATTTATTTGATCAGTTTGTTTGGAATTCTTCAAAATATAATCAAATTGGCACATATGAAAAGAATTGGACTGTCAGCATCGAAAATTTAAATTTAGATGTAATAAACGGTTCTCATTTGCTTTATATAAAACTTTTTGTATTTTATTGCCATAAAGATACTGGAAGTACAATGTATAATTGTCTTGAAACTATAGAAGTTAAAGTAATTAAAAGGAATATCTCATGTGAATTAATTGAATACAAAGATCTTATAAAAATAGGTGAAGATATATCTCTAGTAGCAAAATTTTACGATCAACGTTCAGATTTTAATCGATATTTAATCAATCAGACTGTACAATTTAAGACTTCTTACAATGATCTAATAATCCATCAATGTAATTATACCACAAATATTTCAGGAATAATTAGCATACAACTGATTTCAGTTTTACATTTAAAGTTAGGACGGAATTTTTTAACATTTTCAATAGTAGATAATGATTTATACAACAATTCAGATTTTGTTTACGAAATATACGTAGAAAAAAATGAACCAATTATTGATGTTCAGTTTTTTAATAATAATCTAAAAGAAAGTGAAGATTTAGAAATAAAATTATATTGTTATTATTACTTAAATCAATTAAAAAATCCTATAGCAAGCCATAAGTTATTAATAAAGATTTTTGATAATAAGTCATTAACTTTCATTAATGAATATAAAACAAATAAATTCGGAGTTTTAGAATTTTCAGTTTCTCAAGACTGTTTTAACTATAATCAAAAAAGTCACGATTTTATTATTATAATTTTTTTAAATGAATCGTTATATTTAGATAACAAGACTTTCATTTTAAATCTTGATTTATATCAAGAGAATTACTCGAATTCATTAAGTGCCCTTCAAATAAGGATATTCTCTTTTATATCAGTTCTTATTATAATACTAATTCTTTTATCGTATCTAATTATTAATAAAAAAAGTAAAAGTGAAAAATTACTTACAGAATTAATTATCCGATATTAGATTTATAATGAATAAATTTTGAAAATTAGGATTGGGAGTATAAACTAGCATATTAAATTATTAACTATTTAAACTACATAAAAATCATAAATCCTCAGTTATTTTATATACAAAAATAAGATTTCAATATACTTTTTTTTTAAAAGAATTCAATATTCTTCTTAGAATAATATCCAAAATTTAATAATAAAAAATTATTACTCTGTATTTTATTATAAACGAATGTTTTCTTTAATCTCTATAAAATCCCATTAAATGAATTACAAAGATATGGAGTATTTTGAAGAATTATTAAAGAGAGAATCATTATTTAAGGATGAAAGTAAACTTGATATAAATTATATTCCAGATAAATTACCTCATAGAGATAAAGAACTTTCATTACTATCTCAACTTTTTCTAGGATTAATAACTAATCCAAATTCGATATCAAGAAAAATTTTAATAACTGGAAAAACAGGAATAGGAAAAACTGTTACCATAAAGTTATTTGGAAAAATTTTGGAAAATGTTTCAAGACAGCGAGATATAAATATAAAATACGCTCATATTAATTGTCGAAAAGAAAGAACTAGTTATAAGGTCTTAATCAGCTTAGTTCAATTATTAGACAACCAATTTCCAAAAAGGGGCTATTCTTCACAAGATTTGTTAGATTTCCTAACTGAATTCCTTCATCGTTATAATATACACATATTGCTTGTTTTGGACGAATTAAGCTATTTGATAAATAAACACGAAGACTTAATTTATTCATTAACAAGAATTAATGATGATAACTTAAAAGGTGATCAACGGTTATCGATTATTGGGATTGTAAGAGATCTTTCATGTTTAAATAATTTAGATAATAGCACCATGAGTACACTACAAAGAAATATATTAGAATTTAAGAAATATTCTGAAAGTCAAACCTTTAACATTTTAAAATATCGAGCAAATGATAGTCTTAAAAAAAATGTATTATCTGATAAAATGATAGAAATGATATCAGAAATTACTTCTAATTCTGGTGATATTAGACATGGATTGAATATTATATGGCGATCATGTAAAATTGCTGAAAGTAAGAATTTAAAATATATTAATGCTGAATGTGTCAGGTTGGGGAACCAAAATTTACTTCCATATTCAACATTGGATGTTTTAGAATATATGAATTCACAAAAGTTGTCATTCTTACTTGCTATTATTAAAACACTAAATAATTGTGAAAAAATTAAAATATCTTTTAATGAGGCTTTGAAAAGATATTATATGATATGTGAAAATATTGGAACAAAACCAAGATCAAATTCTCAACTTTGGAACTATCTCCAAGAATTTAAGAGAGAAAACCTATTAAACACCAAAATTATAAGTGAAAATATAAAAGGTAGGCAAGCATTAATTGAAATTCCCGATTTAAATTTGCCTAACTTCGAAAGAAATATAATTAAAATACTTAGTTCTAAAGGATTTAAAATATGATTACACATAAATTAGAAAAAAAATCAATTGAAGATTTATTAGGATCAAGAGCTAGAGTTAAAATTCTAAAAATTTTAGCTAAATATAATGAATTAACTATTTCATTAATTATAAGAAAAACCAGATTGAATTATTCTTGCGTTTTGAAACATCTAGACTTCCTTAAATTTCATAATTTAATTCAAGAAAAGAAATTTGGGAGAATAAAAATCTTTAGATATAAAATAGAAAACATGAGAGCCAGAAGTCTTAAAAATTTTATAGAAATTTGGGAAGGAGATTATTAATGACTATCGATAAATTGTTTACTTTTTTAACAATTCTATATTTCAATATAGTGTTTTTGGTGACTTTATATTTTGATATAAAATATCGCAAAGTCCCAAATAAGTTTTTTAAGGTGGCATATAGCTTTAATTTCACACTAAATATAATCGAGTATTTGGGATATATCAATTATCTGTTTATATTTATTTTTGGTAAAATTTTTTTTTTTTAATTGTTTTTCTTCTTTCATTTCTTTTGTTTAATTTAAAAGTAATAGGTGGAAGTGATGGAAAACTTATAATATTAATATTTTTAACTCATCCGTTAAAATTTTTAAATCTATTATTTGTCAATTCTTTCTTTTTATTATTTTCATTATTTTTTATTTTATTAGTCATAAAAAATTTTACATTGAACTCTTTATTTAAAAATAATTGTTCATTCCATATTTTCTTCGATTTAGACGTAAATTTCACATTCTTTAAGAAATTCTATGTTAAGAGTTTTTATAAATTCTTAAATTATTCAAAATTAAGTGAGTGTAAAGAAGAAAAAATTATCCTTAAGTCTATTTCATTAATATTTAATAATAGAAAAAAAAAGTTCCAAATATTAATTCAATTTCGCCCTCCACTCATTTTAATGATTATCTTAACATATATTATTGCTTGGTTAATTAAACTAATGATCTGATTAATAAATATTGAATTAATTTTAAATTAAAGAATTTTTATTAAATTAATGAACATTAATAATTTTTTTACGTGAAAGTTAAAAATGGAGATTGAAAAAACAAGAGAAACCTCTTGGAAAATTCAATTAAAAAACAAAAATGAGAATATCGAAATCAGCTCTGTAGAGATAAGTGGTGAAGTTCGAATAATTAAATTAGCAATCTTAAATAATGATAAAACTGCCAGAGTTGAGATGAATAAAGAAGAATTTTTTAATTTTCTATCTTTAATTTCTGCCTTTAAGGATGTAGTTATTGGAGAGGAATCTCTTACAATTGAGGAGGAAATGGATTTAATTAACGATGATCAAGTAGAAGTTCAAAATAATATTCCAAAATTCGATGATGATTCATACAAATTACAGACTAATACTACGGAAAAAGAATTTGAAAATAATGATGAAGAATTAAATCCCGAAGAATGGGATCCTTGGTGAAACTTCTATTTTATTCGTTCAATTTTAAATTCACAGAAATCTAAACTTAGATCTTCTAAACAACATTGATTTTCAGAAACACTTACTTTATATAGTGCAAATTCACCTATACCTGTTAATAAACCAGTTATAAAATAGCAAAAATATTTAGATTTATTTTCTAATTGTGAAGAAATATTATGAAATAGATTTAAAATGATGAAATCCTCAGTAATTTGTTTTGGTACAAAACGCCCCCACCCATGATTACTTAAGATATTACAACTTTGATTAATTAAATCCTCCAATGTTTTAGGGCTTAAATTTTCATCCCAATTTTGTATTAAATTCCAACCTGTTTTCTTACCAAGCCAAACTAATAATGATTTCACTCCTTCTCCATAAATAGACGATAAAATATCAATTACTTGAGGAGGAAAAAACACAAATCGATCATTATAAAGATAATACTTACCTTTATTATATTTGAGTCCCTTTAATTTTAAGTTTCTCATAATTACTATCAGCTTTTTTTCTTATATAATATTTTCTAACATTGCTATTACTTACAAAAGCTTCATTTTAAGAGTAATATTACTTATGAAAATCATATTGATTGATTAAATATATTAGAAATAATATTACGAGCCCTTTAAATAATTTATAGAGCATATAAACTAAGAGATGTTAGAATTTAATATCTTATTATTTGAAATCTTATTAATTTTAAGCAGCTTCATTTTTATATTCATCTACTGCGCTTTTTCTGTTGATATGCTTACAACTTTAGCTTCTCTTTTAATTTTTCTTATTTTATTAATTCCTTTTTATATCATATTAGAAAAATTAAAATTTATAATATATATAAATAATTTAGAGAACATTATTTTTTTCGAATTAATTTTTCTTTATTCTACATTGATAAATGTTTTTATTGGATTATTTCTAGTTGTCGAATCCATTTATCTTATCGGTTTTTCTTAATAATTAATAGAATTTTCAGATAAAATTTATTGTATACATAAAAGATGAAATAAAAGTTAGAATAAAAATTAAGTTAGATATAAATGTTATATGAAATCTCTTCCGATATTTAATTATTTTCAAAAAATGGTTAGATGTTATTGAAATACTTGAAGTAAAGGTAATAAAAATCATTAATATATAATAGAAGTTCATTAAATTATTATAATCAAATAAATTAATCGACGTTATTGAACTAATATTACTTTTGATTAATATGAAAAAAGGAAACATACCTGAAATTGCGCCAATTAATATTGGTAAAAGAAAAATGAAGAAAAATATTTTAAACTTCTCTCCCTTAATAACAATCTCGAGTTTTTTTTCAAGGTGTTGGTGATAATGAAAAATATTAAGAATTTCATAGATCTTTTCTGTAGAATAATAAGAATTTTCAGTTATAAATTTTTCAATAAGATCTAATATTACCATATACCTCGTTGCGTATAATTCTAGCTTAAGAGATTGTATCATATCATGAAAAGAACAATTAAAATTTAAAAGCCGTGTTAATTGATTTTTAAGTGGTCGATCTAAAATTATGAATAAATTTTTATTCTGTGAATATGATTTTAATAAAGCCTTTTCAGGAGATAAGTCATTTTTTAAATTTACAGCAAAACTATTTAAAAATAACAAAAATTCATTAAATTTTTTCTTTTCAGCACTAGAATAATTGTTTAAAAAACCAATCATATACGTATTTATTCTTATGAATTTGCGGCATAAATAATTTAGTAAGAATAGAAAGAAAGGGATTAAAACAATTAGAGTAATTGCATTTACTAATTCAAATAATAGAAGAAAACAAAGCCCAATTGGAAAAAAAACACCAATAAAAAAGATTATACTTATTTTTGATTGAATTTCTTTTAAATAGATTTTAAAGCTTTTTTCTAAATTCGTTTCTGTTGTCTTATCAAGTGAATTTTGATCGTCAAAATTATTAATTAATAAATTATTCAGATATAGATTAAAATCTCTTGATGGTGTTATGATTTTCATCAATAATTTTTCAGGAATTTCACCTTCATGAACTTTCACGAGAACTTCCTCAAAATAATTTAGTATAGGGAGTTTATATTCTTTAATAAGATTAATAAAACTCAAATAAAAATCGGAATTAGCCTTAAGTGTTTTTTTAATTAAAGAAAAATCTATTTTGATTAAATTGAGTATAGCATTAATCTCTATTTCTTTTTTATTAATGTCATGATATATAATTAAATTGAATTTATAGGAAAATATTAATGAAATAATTACTGAATATACTATTATTATTAAAATATTTAATTTTACAGTGGTAATCGAAAATAGTAAAGAAATAGTAAAAGAAAATATGCAAACAATGAAACTTGCTCTATTAACGTCATCTTTATCAATTTGATATAATTTTCTGTATAGTTGACAATAACGCTCATTCAATTCCTTAAACTTTAATTTAGGTAAGTGAGGGTTATGGAATTTTTTACAAAAATTAATATAATTTTTAAGAGTTCTCATAAAATTTGTTAATTTATTGTAAATTACTAATATTAACATTTATAAGAGATATGCGGTAGGAAATATTCAAAAAATATAAGCCCGGGGGAATATAATAAAAATCATGATTGATAAAACTCTCTTCATATTCTTTTATTTTGACACAAAGTTGATTTCCAATAAAAAATGCGTATTTTGCATTGTTAGTATAAAAAGAGATATTTAAATTAGAAGGATAATCAATATTTTTGAGATAGGGTTTATCTTTATTTTGTATTACATAATTAATTCCTTGATCAACTTCATTAATAAAGAACATATAAGTTTCTAAATCATCTTTTCCATTTTGATTAAATTCTGCTATGGCTCCTAAGAAAGGAATTATGATAGAAGAAAAAATTGTAAGAGTAAAGATCCCAAACCCTATTAATAAGGCCTTTTCAATCAGATTCGTCATATAATTGATTATAAATTTAAAAATTTAAAGTTCGATTCTTTTTCCAAATATTCCAAAATTGTTTTAATGATTCAAAAGAAATAATTGAATAATATGAAACCTTATGAAAGAATTCAATTAATTCGATATTTTCTATTTTATCTGATTTTAATAAAAAGTCGAAGATATCATTATAGATTTTAATAAATGATAAGAATTTTTCTTTTGATAAATCCTCATATTTCTTTATATCTAAAATCATATTTGTATCATAAAGAGATTTTGTTAATACCCATTTATTTGTTTGGGGATTATATTCAAAAATAGTATTGAATAGTTTATTAATAGGCTCATGAGATTTATTAATTTCAAATATTCCAATAACTTTTCTCTCGTTGTATTTTTTTTTCATCAAGACAATAATATCCAAATCATTAAGGCATGATCTGTCAATTTTAAAATGATATAGAAAACGGTTCATAAGAGAATCAATATTTTTAGAATGTATTGTCTGAAATCCTCTTAATCCAGCTGCTAAACATTGAAACATAGCCTCTGTTTCCTCTTTTGTGAGAATTTCACCTAAAAATATAATATCTGGTGTTCTATGCAAAAGAGTCTTAATTTGGTTACTTTTAGAATATTTTTCTACAATCGCGTGTTCTAATGAATCTACTTTATACTTTAACTGGTGTTTGCCAAATTCAATTTGATTTAATGATTCAGTAATATTTTCTACATAAATCTTTCTAAACTCTTTTGGAGTCAATAAATCTAAGGCGTTAATTAGAGTTGTTTTTCCCGTGTCAGTTTCTCCAGTTATAGTAATATTTTTTCTATGACGAATGTTAAAATACAAAAAAGCTGCAATTAACGGATCTATAGTACCATTTTTTAGTAAATCCTGTATAGTGAAAATGTTTTTATTTAATTTTCTTATATCTAAAGCAAAGTCATTGATTTGAATTGGCTCAACGTCAATAGAAAATCTACAGTAAAAGTATTTATTTTTAATAACAAATTTAATACTTGGATTCTTAAAATCAAGTCTTTTTCCACTATATAATCTAATCAATGCTTTAATGCGTTCTAGATCTTTTGAATTAAATAATAGATTTGATCTACAACGACCATAGATTTGATGATTTATGTATAATTCATCTTTTGGAGAATCTAAAAAGATTTCCTCTATAAAATCATCGATTAATAGTGGAAATAACTTCTCTAAGTTTAATTTTTTTATCGCAGTTAAAAATCCGATCTTTTGATTAACAGTATCAGGGAATTTATATTTTGAATTTAATATTTTTAAAGACTCTCTTTCATAAAATTCTATTAATTTTTCAATTGGAACTATTCGGTCAAGTTTAGTAATTTCAATATTATTATAAATGTCCTGTATAATCTTTTCGATGTAATCTTCTTGTTTTCCCCCTTTAAAGAAGAATTCAACCCTATAATTCTTCTCAATTTGGAATTCATTTTCAAAAATACAAACTTTAAAAGTATTATGGTCGCCAAGATTATAAGATTTTAATAATTGTTTATCTTTGTTAACATTCTTGTCTGAAATTTCTTGAATGTCATTTATTATTAAGGAGGATCCTGAAAATATATATTCATAAAAACTGTTGTAATTTTTATAGGTTTCAAATTCCATTTTAAATTGCTTAAATTTTTTAATAATCTTTAAATCATTTAAGAGTTTTAGAAGGAATTTTACGGAAGCTCTAATTATTTTATAACATTCTTGACAAATTGAATCATTAATCTTTTGTTTTTTCAGATTTGAAAATCCTTCAGTATAATTATCATATATTAAAATTGGATTAAAATATTCAAGATCTTTAACTTTATATAAAGAAGAAATGTTCCTAAAAACTTTACATTTAAATTCCTTATATTTACATTTTTGATTTCTAATTTTGTCAATTTTAGAGTTTATTCTTTTAATTTTTTTTAAAACCTTAAAATACTCTAAAATTAACTCGAATTGATTATTATTAATTAAAATTTCATTACATAATATTGAGATATAATTAAATTTCTGATTTCTATTATTAAATAGTGTTTTTAAAAAACAATTGATACATGTTTTAGATTTAAAGAAATTAGGTTCTTTTTGGGGGCAGTTATAACAATCTAAAATTAAAATTATGTCTTTTTTACCATCTAAATTTTCTTTTTCTTTGAAATAACTTAGATTTTTTAAAGCCATTTAAATATTTCTTTTTAAAAAAAAATTTAAATAACCCTATTTTATCCCTAAGCGATAAAATTAGATTTAAAAGAAAAAATTTATTTATTTTAAAAAATTCATTTTCAAAAGAAGACGTGATGAATAATGGGTCATCGTAAAAAACACGCTCCCAGGCATGGATCATTAGCATTTCTACCTAGAAAGAGAGCAATTCAAATAAAAGGGCGTGTTCGGCATTGGTTAGATAGTTTAGATGAGATTAATTTTCTTGGTTTTGCTGGATTCAAAACAGGTATGACTCATATCACATATATAGAGGATCAGAAAAATAGTCCATATTATGGAAAAGAATTAATGAAACCGGTGACTATTATTGAAGTCCCTCCATTAATTCTCATAGGGATAAGAGTATATAATAAAGATGAATATGGTAAATACATAATTGGAGAACTATATACTCATGAATTTAATAATTATTTATCTAGAAAAATAAATCTCCCAAACTTAGAGAAAAAGGATAAAAAAGATATAAAAAAAGAGATTTTGAAAGCTTTAAATGAAACGAGTGAGATTAGAGGGATCTTTCAAACGCAACCTTATAAGGTGTCTATACCTAGGAAAAAACCCGATATTATTGAAATTAAAATAAATTCAATAAATCAACCAAAGGAAGAATTTAATTTTGCATATAAACGCTTAGGTAAAGAAATTAAGGCACGGGATGTTTTAAGGGAAGGGGAATTAGTTGACGTGATTGCCGTGACTAAAGGAAAAGGATTTCAAGGTCCTGTTAAGAGATTTGGGATAAAAATACTCACTCGAAAAAACAGTAAAATACAAAGAGCTGTCGCTTGTATTGGTCCTTGGCACCCTGCTAGAGTCCTTTATACTGTCGCACGTGCAGGTCAATTAGGATTTCATCAAAGGACAGAATATCATAAAAGAATAATGCAAATTGGTGAAAATGAAGATGAAATAAACCCAAAAGGAGGATTTATTAGATATGGGAAGATTCGAGGAGATTATATACTACTTTTGGGCTCTATTCCTGGACCTAAAAAAAGATTAATTAGAATAAGGAAGACAATACGGCCCCCAAAATCATTTGTAATAAATACTCCCGAAATTACATTTGTAAGCCGAGAGAGCCAACAAAGAAGATAAATTTTATAATTCTGGTGTTTTTATGGAAAAAATTAATGTTTATAACTTAGAAGGAAAGAAAAAAGGACTTATTGATAAGCCAAAAGTGTTTGATATTAAACCTAGAATTGATCTTATTCAAATGGCAAATCAAGTATCACAGAGTAAGAATAAACAAATTCAAGGCAGAGATAAAAGAGCAGGATTAAGAAATACTGCTGAGTCGTGGGGGACTGGTCATGGAATATCTAGAGCCCCCAGAATAAAGGGAAGTGGTTTTATGACTGCTAGAAATGTAGGGAGGGTGCCTTTTGCTAAAGGAGGTCGACAAACACACCCTATAAAAACAGAAAAAAAAATAAAGAAGAAAATCAATAAACGTATAAATAAATTTTCAATAATTTCAGCAATTTCTGCATCTGGGGATAAATTTTTGGTTAAAAAGGGAGGTTATGTTATTGAAAATGTACCAGAAATTCCTTTGGTTGTTGATGATAAAATCCAAACAATAAAAAAAACATCAAATGCCTATTCAGTTTTATGCAACCTCGGATTAAAAGAAAATTTAATTAAAATTAAGAAAAGTGTAAAGATAAGAGCGGGTAAAGGGAAATCAAGAGGTCGTAAATATAAAAAAAAGAAGGGTATTTTAATTGTAATAAAAGACGATTTTGGAATTAGCAAGGCTTCACGAAATATTCCCGGAACAGATGTTATAAAAATTGAAAATCTATCAATTAAAAATCTAGCTCCCGGTGGATCATCAGGGAGATTAATTCTTTGGTCTCAATCTGCTTTTAGTGATTTGCATAATTATGAGGTGTTCGTATAAATGGAGTCATTTTATAAAATTATTAAAAAACCATTAATTACTGAAAAAACGTTTGATTTAATCGAGAAAGAGAACAAATTAGTATTTATAGTAAATAGAAGAGCAAATAAAAATCAAATCAGAAAAGCTATTGAAAAATTGCATAATGTAAAAGTAATAAAAGTTAACACTATGATTTCACCTAAAGGGGAAAAAAAAGCATTTGTTAAATTGCATCCAGAATATTCTGCTCAAGACATCGCAATTGACTTAGGCATTTTTTAATTATCATTTTCTTTAAATTGTTTAAAATTGAAATCTCGAATTTCTAAAGGATTAACAATTTTTATATTTTCTATTAATTTTATAGATTTAACTTTTTGCAATTCTTTATGTCCTAAATCATTTAATATTAAAATATAAATCAAGAATTTAGAAATATATTTCTCAATGATTTTATAAATATAATCACATTCAAGGTTTTCTAATATTAAAAATAAATATCTTTGCTCAATAAATAGTAAGTATTTGCTTAATCTTATATACTCAATTTGATTATTAGATAGATTTACTTCAAAAAATTCATTCATTTCTGATAAACTTAGGAAATGGTGTGAATCTTTTGAATAAAATAGGTTATAATTATCATTTAACAAAAATGAAGTGTTATTAATTCCTAATCTCCAAATAAAATTAGAGAATGTCTTTATTTTTATTTTATCCTTTTTTAACAGATTAGATTGAAAAAAATTATTAACTTTACTCTCAATATTAAGTGTATTATTTACACTATCAGATTTTAAAACGAAATAAGGTGAAATATTTACGTTTTCGCTATTGTTTAGTTTAAAATTAAGTATTAAAAAGCCTTCTCCCCCAATATTGATAATTAGATTTAAAAAGTTTGAAATAAATGATTTTTTATTTTCAAGAAAATCAAAATTGATTGTAAAAAAAGTTAAAACAATTGACTTATTCTCATTTGAGATTATAATAGATTCAGCACTTTTTATAATAATTGTGCTAGAACTAAGGTGTTGGAAAAAATTTACTAAAAATCTTTCTTCTAAGATTTGTTCTTTTAAAAATTCAATTGATTCATGATTTCTTGCCAAATTTTGTTTGACGAGATTAAAAGCCTCAATTATTTTTTCTTTATTGGTCTCTTCAAAATTCAGGAGTATCAAATTTTTATCTTTATAATTAGTTTCTATTTCAACAGAATAGTATTGAATTACTCTCTGTTGTAACATGTCATTTAAAATAGAAGCTATTGAATAATAGCTTAGGCATTCTAAAACTGCAAATGAGATTATTTTGTTATTTTCTCTTAAGCTCTTGTAATATATTAGATTATCTTCAAGAATATATGAAAAAAGTCTGTATTTACTCTTTTTGACCATTTCATTAATACTTCTAACTAAATTTATAAAAACTTAAATTTTTTCCTAAACAATTAAAATCATAAAAGATTGATAAAATTCTTGTATTTTAGTAATAATTAGATTCTATTATAATCTTTTAATTGATTCTAAAAAAGACTTAAAATTACCTTCATTTTATAATTAATTAAACTAAAATCGAATTTTGGTAATACATTTGCTTAAAGATATTAAAGACTTTTTATTAAGTTTAAACGCAGATATAATAGTTCAAGCCCCTTCACGAATTAATATAATAAATCCATTAGATGCTGTAGAGGGAGACTTTTGGATGCCTTCTGTAGCCATAAATGGTTTGAAGAATCCTCTATGTGTATTTCTATATATTAAAGGAATTAGAGAAGAGAGTCGATTAAAAATATTTAAGGTCAAAAAATTAATAGATGAATATCATTTTGAATTAAAAAGTGAAGAGACTCTTCCAAAATGTAGAAATAAAATTAAAGGCAAGCTCAAAGGACAAAATAAACTAATTTATGCTAGTATTTATAGATTTTTTAAAATGAGTTCTTATTTTGAAAGAATGTTCTTAAACTCTAATATTGAGATTGGATTAATTACAACTATACCTGAAAAAAGTGGACTAGGTGGAAGTGCTGCGATAATCATCGCTTTTCTTTTTGGATTAGCACATTATTATGACTTGTATAATAATATTGAAATTTTGAAGGAATATGAATACCCTATAAATAAAGATATCATAGCAGAAATGGCAACAAAAATTGAGGATGAGGATTTAAAAATTACAGCAGGTTATGGAGATAGATATGTAATAAGCAGAGGAGGTTTGAGTTTTTGTTCATATTATGGAAAACTTTATCATAGAGATATCGGAAAAGAACCATTAGCTATCTACGATAGAATCGATGAAGTATATGAATTAAATAATATTCCAATAATCATTTGCTATTCTGGTGTACATCATGAAAGTGGAGATATACATAAGAAGTTAAGGAAAATGTATTTACAAAACAACCAGATTTTTCTAAGTAGTTATAAAGAATTAGCTAAAATTGCTTGGAAATCAAGATTTGCAATAATGCGATGTGACTGGATTGAACTTGGAAAATATTTCAAAGAAAATACAAGAATTATGAACAGCGTTATGAAAGAAGCTGGATTTAAATATGGAATTGGATTAGCAAATAACATTTTAATAGAATTAATAGAAGAACATCCTGATGTCTATGCTGCTAAATTAACGGGGGCAGGGGGTGGAGGATCTATATTTGCGTTAGTTAATCCAAATAAAATAAAGGAAGTACTAAATTATTGGAGGGAAAAATTAAATGAGATAGTTATAAATAAAAAAGGTATAACTTCAAAATTTTCGTCATACTCAACGGAGATGGCAAATAAATTAAAAAATGCTCAATTTTATCTAATAAAAATTGATAAGGAAGGAGTGAAAAAATTATAATTCATTGATAATTATATATTTAAAACTATTTGGAGATTTAACTTGAGTAAATTCGAACGATATAAAATAAAAGATGAAACTTATATCTACCCACATAAACACTGTAAAAAATGTGGGGCAATGATTACAGAAGCTTTTACATATTGTACTGAATGTTATAATAGCTTAAAAGAAAAGAAAAAAAGAAGATTATTCAGAAGGAAAAAGAAAGAATCATAATTAATAATAGGGTTTATCTAAAATTTTGAATTCAAAAAATTAGATATCTAATCTTTCTAATAACCAATTTTTATCTAATAAGGAGAGAAAAGGGCCTAATCGTGGACCACTTTTTTTACCTAAAATTATTTGATAGATGATTTCAAATAATTTTTTAGGAGGAAGATTTACATCATTTTTTGCTATAGAAAAGATCTTGTTTTGAATGGAATTAGCATCTAAGGTGTCATTGTTTTCAAAATATTGCCTTAAAAGACGAACTGCTTTGATCTGATTATTATCCATTTTACTTAATAATTTTTCATCAATTTCTTCTGGAATAGTAAAAAACTCTAACTTTTTAGTGATCTCTTTCTTAACTTTAGGATCTTTTTCACTTTCCAATATTTCTATTACTTCTTCAATCCAATTATTTGTTTGGGTAATAAGATCCTCGAATTCTTGTATTGTTATTATATTATTAAAATTAAGTTTTTTCATATAAAATTTAGCTTGTTCATAGAGTTTCTCTAAACTTAAAATATTTTGAATTTGGGCAAAAAATATCAAAAGTTTTAAAGGAATTCTGTCTTGCTTTATTTGAAGAATGGGACTTACTTGAGTTAAGGGATAAATGTATTTGAAAAACTTTTGTTCCTCAGAATCTTCAGTAATTTCTAAATTGTAATAAGCATTTTCCATTCTTTCGTAATAATCATAATATTGTGGAAGTTCTTCAATCCTAAATGTAATATGTTTCATTGGGTTAGTTCTTAAAATTATTGTTCTATATATACTTGCATCTGCTATTTTTAAATAATTCTCTGGAGTAAAGACATATCCTTTAGATGTACCCATATCTTGATCACCTAATCTTAACCATTCGTAGGGTACTTTAACAGGACCTTCATAATTATATAATACTTGACATAATTCAATTCCTGTATCATAAGCACCTCCTTTAACACTGTGATCTTTACCTGCAGGTTCACATGTAGTTCTAAACATAGCCCATTTAGCAGGCCAATCAACACGCCAGTTTAATTTCAATCTTCCGCTCCAAATTGAAATCTTTCCAACATAACCACAACTTTCACATTCATATGAAACAATTTCTTCGTTTCGAAAATATTCTTTTATTCTATTAGGTTTTATTGATCCTTTACTATCTCGATGTTGAATTCTATTACATTTTTCACATATAGCCATTACAGGCATCCAGTTTTTTTGCATTTCAATAAACTCTTCTTTATCTTCTTCTTTCAATGTAGGAATAATGTATTTTCTTAAGATTTTTTTAATTGTCTCTGTATGTTCTAAAGCTGTTCTTATTTGTTCCTGCATCTCTTTTGTTTTGTATAACTCATGAGTCCAAATTATCCTTATTTTAATTCCAAAGTCAGGAAAAACTTCTATTAGTTCATTACCAAAATGATGAGCATAGCTCTCACATTTACAATCTTCATAAGGACATGGAATCATAGCGAATGGTTTCCCTATATGTTTATTTTGAAAATTTTTGGAGATATATGGAGGAAATCGTTTAGCAGCATCTAAACTATCGAAAAATAATAAATTATTAACTATCTTGCTATCTTTTTCAAAAATTCTTCTTAAGGCATCACAAATTATTATTTCCCTTAATATTCCTAAGTGAATATGACCTGAGGGTGTTTTACCCGTAGAAAGAGTTATTTCATTTGGTTTATGCGAATAAATTTCTTTAACAATTTCCTCTAGCCAATGAATTGTAAAACTTTCATTCAAATTTTCTTCACTGAATCCTTTTTTGTTTAATTAAGTAATATTTTGTATTACAAAAATTTTTCTATTATGCTTAATACTATATTTAACGTTAGTAATTTATTTTTTTCATTTTTACTTTTAAATAAAAGTGAGTTATATAATGAGAATTGCCGTTTTAAATAAGGATTTTTGCAAACCAGATAAATGTAGTCCATTTGGGCAAAAGCCATGCATAAAATATTGCCCAAGAGTGAGGACAGGAGATAAAACAATAGTTTTAAGCCCTGATGAAAAATCTGTTATAATCACAGAAAGTTTATGTTCTGGAGAAGGGATTTGCATTAAAAAATGTCCATTTAATGCAATTAGTATCGTAAATTTACCTGATCCATTAGAGAATCAAATAAGTTATAGATATGGACAAGATCAATTTTCATTATTTCGAATGGCAATCCCAAAAAAAGGAAAAGTTCTCGGAATCATAGGACAAAATGGAATTGGGAAAAGTACATTATTAAGATTACTTTCAAATGAATTAAAAATCAATTTTGGTAGATTTGGTGAAGAATCCCCTGATTGGAAAAAAATAATTGATCACTTTAAAGGTTCTGAACTTCACCAATATTTTACTGAACTTAAAGAGAATAAAGTAAAGATTGTATATAAGCCCCAAAATATTACTGTGATTCCTAAATTTGTTTCTGGAAAAGTAATGGAACTTTTAAATAAAAATGATGAAGAGAAACAGTTAGAGTCAATTACTGAGAAACTTAATCTTAGTGAGATTTTAAATAGAGATATTTCAGTGCTTTCTGGGGGAGAATTGCAAAGAGTAGCCATTGCGGCGGCCTATCTTAAAAATGGGGATGTATATTTATTTGATGAGCCGAGTTCATATCTAGATGTAAGTGAGCGAATTAATATGGCAAAATTAATCCGTGCATTATCAGAAAAGGATAAAACAATAGTTGTTGTTGAACATGATTTAGCTATTTTAGATTATTTGAGTGATTATGTTTCAATTTTATATGGACAACCTGGCGTGTATGGAATAATATCTCATCCTCAAGGTGTAAGAGTTGGGATTAATATTTATTTGAATGGATATATTAAAGATGAAAATGTTCGATTTAGAGAAGAATCTATTACATTTCATGAACGACCACCTCTAGAATCATTATTTGATTCGGGAGATATTGTTTTCTCTTATGATGATATTAATATTTCATTAGGCACATTTCATTTAGATGCTTCTGGGAGTGAAATTCATGCTGGTGAAATAATTGGAATCTTAGGACCAAATGGGATTGGAAAAACTACTTTTTTAAATGCTATCTCGAATATAGTAAATACTGAGAAGAATAATCTCATTAAAGAAAATGAGATATTTAATAAAGAGAACCAGAATAAATTAAAAGTTGCTCTAAAACCCCAATATATTAAAATTGAAGAAGAAGGGGAGGTTTCTGATATAATTACAAAAATTAAATTAGCTCCTTACTTGAGTCAATCCTATAAAAAGAGATTGATTAATTATTTAAATTTAGAAAACATAAAGGAGAGAAAGGTCTTAGAATTAAGTGGAGGTGAGTTACAGCGAATAGCAATTGCGAAATGTCTTTCTACTGAAGCTGATATTTATTTATTTGATGAGCCATCAGCGTTTCTAGATGTTGAAATGAGGTTACAGGTGGCTCAATTACTAAGAAAATCTATTGAAGAATTAAAGAAATCTGGGTTTGTTGTTGAACATGATATCATAACACAAGATTTTATAGCGGATTCAATATTAGTTTTTGAAGGAACACCTGGACTCAAAGGTAAAGCTTTACCACCTCAAAATTTAAGAGATGGGTTTAACACTTTCTTAAAAATTATGGGGATAACTTTTAGGAGGGATTCTACTACAAAAAGACCCCGTGTAAATAAAGTGGGAAGTAATAAGGATATATATCAAAAACGAATAAATGAATATTATTATATTCCCAAATAAAGTGTTTCTTGAATTATAAAATATATCGATTATTTTTTAAAAATTAAGCATTTTTTATACTCCTTGATTTCGATTGGAACTTTTTTATATAAAATCAATTTTGAATTTGGAATTTTATGTTATTTACATTTTAATAAAATAATTTAAATAATTTGTATAAATAATTAATTGGGCCCTATTCTAAAATATTAAAAACATTTTTTCTAAACTATTCAAATATAAAATTTCCAATGGAAAAATTGGAGATTATATTATGTAGCAAAGAATTATCAATTAGAATTATAAAAGAAAAAAAAATATTAATCCTTAAATTTCCAAAAAATGAGTGGACGACCTCTTTTTCCATCATTACGGGAAAACTTTTCTATCAATTTTCTTTTTTGAAGTTTTATTAAATTGTCATAAATAGTGGTTCTTGGAATTTTTAATTCCTTAACTAAATCCCGCCTTGTTAATGGTCCATCATCTTTTAAAGTTTTCATAAGATTAGACTGAATGGGAGATAAAAAATCTTTTGGTTCAGGATATTTTTCTGATGTTGTTTTATTTGCCATAATTTATTCCTCCACTTTTAAATTAGATATAAAAACGACAATTTTTCGACGATTTAATTTTTGAAGTGAAAAATTTTATTCTTATTATCTATTAAACTCTAATAATATATAAATGATGCTTATTTATGAGTTATTATCATCAATTAGCATAAGATTTAAAAATGAATATTTTTCTTTACATATTATAGAATTAATAATTTTTAATAATAAAATGACTGAGACCACAAGAACTACAGTTACTCTCAATAAAAGTTATATGAAATTAATTGAAGAATTGGTAGATGTTTTTGGAGCTACAAAAGCACAAGTAATCAGTAATATTGTAGAATATTTTTTTAATGATAGTAAAAACGATCTACTCTTAGAAAAATTAAGAATAAGAAAAATTAAAGAAAAAGTTCCTAGTAAAGAGGATCTTGATAACAAGATCAGAAATTATTTGAAAATGGCAGATAAAATCCCATTTAATGTGTTCATTAATCACTTAAAATTAGATTCTGATTTTGTAATAAATCACTTGGATGAATGGGGAGAAAAATACAACTTTAAGCTTATTGAAAATAAGATAATTAGAGTATAGATAAATTAACTGATATATTTAATTATTAATTTGTAATATCATCCAAACAAATTCAAAAAATCATTTGATAATCCTATTGTCCAATCTAGCAATGAAGTCACAAGACCTACAATAATAAAAAATATAAATAAACCAAATCCAACTAATAGTGCATATTCAATAAGGTTCCCCCCATATTCATCCAAAAAGAATTCTTTTGTTTTCGATCGTAATTTTTTAATAAACATTCTAACACTCATTTCTAATTTAATTTTTTAGATATTCTTATAAACTAAACTAATTTTAAATTAAATTAGAATTTAAATCGGTGGTTTAATTTTTTAATATCTGAAAAATTTCCTCAAGTTCTTCTTCTGATGCTTGATCTTGTGGTATTTTGATACGGAATTTTTTATCATCATAATTTCTTGGAATAATATGGACATGAAAATGATTAATTTCTTGTCCTGCCGCAATAAAATTGTTCTGAAGTATATTATATCCGTCAATTTTCAAATTTTTATGAATTTTAATAGCTAAATTCTTAACTGTTTTATAAACTTCACTAAGTTCATAATCTGGTATATCCTCCAAATTTAAGTAATGTTTTTTAGGAATGATGATAGTATGTCCCTTAGAAATTGGAAAAATATCTAAAAAAGCGAGAATAAATTCATTTTCAAAGATAGTTCTTGAGGGGATTTCTCTATTCGCTATTTTACAAAATATACAATCTTTTAGTTTCATGTTTTTAGATCTTTTTTTATTTTAAGATATTTTGAATTTAATTTATATATTTTAATTTAAAATTAAAAAATCTTTACTCAGTTTTATCATATTAAAATATTCAGATTTTTCCTATCTGAACTTGAAATAAGTGTTTATAATGCAATTTCGAGAATTAAAAGAATTACTAATAAATAAATTATCTCCAAAAATTTTTAGCCTAAACTCAGAGATTTATGGACTATATTTTGATAGGCTTTATGATAATAAAATTATAAAAAAAGTTATGTTAACAGTAGATTTAAGCCTAGAAGCAATCTATTTTGCTTTAAAAAGCAAGATTGGATTAATAATCTCGCATCATAGTTTAGTTAACAAACCAATAAAAAAATTTAATCAGAACATTTTAAATAAATTATTTTT